>Ga0255774_10000067_pt1 | contig 98546 bp, 78 predicted proteins | sample 101ome_17_FD_179972 | JGI IMG/M metagenome (GOLD analysis project Ga0255774, IMG submission 179972) | Coastal salt marsh microbial communities from the Groves Creek Marsh, Skidaway Island, Georgia - 101407AT metaG (version 2) | ecosystem: Environmental > Aquatic > Marine > Intertidal zone >... | reverse complement strand
TCGCGCCCGCACGGCGCCGTCTCGCCCACCGCGTCCCCGGTCCTCCGTCGCTTCGAACGGACGCCCGAGATGGTGGCGCGCGTTTTCCTTTATTTTATTGTGTCGTCTTCATATCGTACACACGGTCCATACACCGACACGCACGCACGTGATGTAAGGCTGGACAAAACCGAGGGACTCCACCAATCGTGACCCCTGCGTTCAAAACCACGCATGCCGCGCTCCGGGGATGTCGTTCGTATACGCCGCGCCCCATCGCCCATCATCGCGCCCATGCATCGCACACGGACTCCTTACGTATACCATGTGACCGGTGATACTAGTCCGAGTGTACCCGTACTGAACACCACGAGTACGGTAACTGACGACCCACACGATGCCTCACGCCCCGCACGCCCCCGTTCGAGAGCGCCGCGCCGACGGCTGCGCGCGGCTTCACTCGCCGACGACGACGATGTCGATGATGTCGACGATGTCGATGCGGACGACGACGACGGCGGCGACGGGGACGACGGGGACGTATCGGCGTCGTGTCGTCGTCCCGGGCGCGCGACGCGCGTCGGTGGTGCGCGGACGACGACGCGAGACGACGACGACGCGCGCCGCGGCGGCGAAACCGTGGGGTGAACGGGACTGTCGACTCGTGCTCGAGGATGGGAGCGTGTGGCCGGGACGCGCGTTCGGGGCGAAGAAGACGATGGTGGGGGAGGTGGTGTTTAACACCTCGCTCAGCGGGTGCGCGCGAATCGCTCGAGAACGAACGAACGGGGGCGGACGAATCGATCGATGGGGTTCGATCGGTCGTGGTTTTTAAAAAGGAGGGCCCGGGCGCGCGAGAGAGAGAGAGAGAGAGACGACGACGATTGACTGACTGATGCGCTATGAATCGCTGGTGAAACGATAGGTACCAAGAAATCTTGACGGATCCGAGTTACGCCGGTCAGTTTGTGTTGTTCACGTGTCCGCACATCGGCAACGTCGGCGTCAACGAGGGCGACATGGAGTCGGCGAAGGCGCACCTCGGAGGGATGTTGGTGAGAAACTATTCTCTCAACGTGTCCAACTATCGAAGCGTGAAGGATTTGTCGCAATATTTGGAGGAGCAAGGGGTGATCGGTATCTCTGATATCGATACGCGGGAGATTACGCGACGATTGAGAGAAACCGGGTGTCTCAACGGCGTGTTGACGACGGACGCCTCCCTGAGCGACGAGGAGCTCGTGGCGCAAGCCAAGGCGTATAACATTGTCGGTAAGGATTTGATCAGCGAAGTGACGTGCGGCGAGCCGTACGAGTGGAAGGACACCACGGGTGAGTGGGAATTCAGCAACGAAGCCAAGGCGAACAAGGATTCGTTCAACGTCGTCGTGTACGACTTCGGCGTCAAGCACAACATTTTGCGCCGTTTAGCCTCTTTCGGGTGCAAACTCACCGTCGTTCCGGCGTCTTACCCGGCGGATAAGGTGTTGGCCATGAACCCGGACGGTATTTTGTTCTCCAACGGTCCGGGCGATCCCAGCGCGGTGCCGTACGCGGTGGAGAACGCCAAGCAAATCCTCGGCAAGCTCCCCGTCTTTGGCATTTGCATGGGGCACCAAGTGCTCGGCCAAGCCTTCGGCGGGTCGACGTTCAAGCTCAAGTTTGGTCATCACGGCGGTAACCACCCCGTGCGCGGTCCCGACGGCGCCGTGGAGATTTCCTCGCAAAACCACAACTTTGCCGTCGATCCGAAAACCTTGCCCGCGGGCGTCCAAGTCAGTCACGTCAACCTCAACGACGGCACGTGCGCCGGCATGGCGTGGCCCGAGCAACGCGCGATGACGATTCAGTACCACCCCGAGGCGTCTCCGGGTCCGCACGATTCCGATCGCTGTTTCGCCGATTTCGTTCAAATGATGCGCGATTCTAAAAAGTAATACATCATTTGTGACATCCTCCATCTACAAAACACAAAACACAAAACACGCCTCCTTTCCTTTTCCTCGCCTCTTTGCCGCCGACGCGCTCGAGCTCAAAGACGATGCGACCGTTGTCCCCGCGCGAGACGTCACTCGGCGGCGGTACCGTTCGACGAACGAACGAACGAACGCGTGGAATCGAACGCACGGCACCGCACCGTTCGCGGAACTCGTCTCGCGTCTCGCGACACGCGCGCGTACAAAGAGGAAAGACATACATGCGCGCGCCCGATCGCGACGCCGCGCGGGCGAATGCACCCGTCCCCGATGCCCCGGCGCACTGCCGCGCGACGAGCGTGGACGCCTTCTCGAGATCAAGCTCCATGTATGTCTTTGATTCGTTCGGCGACGGTGAGATGGACCACGAGCGCGTGCAACGCGTGACGCCCGGGATCGAGCTCGAGAGACGCGCCGAGGCGTCGAGAGACGCGGCGGCGACGTCTCGGGAAGGACCGATGGCGCTTCCGCGTTTGCTCGATTGCTCGGGCATCTTGCAAGACGCGTGCGCGGCGATGGTGGACGATAGTTTTAATCGGTGTTTTCAAGAGTCCAACGAGGCGCCGTGGAATTTTAATTTTTATCTCGCGCCGTTGTGGTGGTGCGGATTGGTCATTCGGTACGGGGTGCTGTTTCCGCTTCGGTTGGCGTTTTTGTTGACGGCGAGCGCGGCGTTCGCGATCTCGTTCGCGTTTTCGCACTATTGTTTACCGAGGAAGTGGGGGTGCGAGCGCAAGTGCGTTGAGTTGTACGCGGCGGCGTTCGTGGTGTCGTGGACGGGGGTCATCAAATATCACGGGCCGAGACCGTCGAGGGGAGGCAATCGCGGCGGCGTGGTGTACGTCAGTAATCACACGTCGATGATTGATTACTTGGTGTTGACGCAAGTGTCACCGTTCGCGGTGATTCAACAGAAACATAAAGGATGGGTGGGGTTGTTGCAGCGAACGGCGATGAGCGCGATCGATTGCATCGAGTTTAATCGAACCGACATTAAGGATCGACACAAGGTTTCGGCGCGATTGAAAGAGCACGTCGCCGACCCGTCTCGTCTTCCTTTATTGATTTTTCCGGAAGGAACGTGCGTGAATAACAAGTACTGCGTGATGTTCAAGCGAGGGGCGTTCGATTTGGGCGTGGACGTCGTGCCGGTGGCCATCAAGTACGACAACATTTTCGTCGACGCGTTTTGGAATTCGAGGAGGCAGAGTTTTTCTAGACACTTGTGTAAACTCATGAGCTCGTGGGCCGTCGTCGCGGATGTGTGGTACATGGAACCGCAGCGGAAGAGAGACGACGAGACGAGCATCGAATTTGCCGAGCGCGTGCGCGCGATGATATGCAAACGAGCCGGATTAAAAGCCGTTCCGTGGGACGGCATGCTCAAGTATTACCGCCCGTCGCCGCGCGAGTGCGAAAACCGCCGCAAAGCCTTCGTCGCCGGACTCATGCAGGGACTGTAGTAGTTTATTCTCATTGGATTGTAGTAGTAACAGCGCTCACGTTGAACAGAATTATGAAACATTACAAAAGTTACACGGTGGTGCGCGCGCGCGGTGGTGAAAATTGTCCCCAGCGCTGATCGAGAGTCTTGAGGGCAAAGTCGAAATACTCTTTGCTCTCGCCGAGCTGTGAGTGTAATCGCTCTATCGCGTGCTGTTTATCGACCAGAGACGCGATCTCGCGGTCGATCGCCGCAAGCGTTTCGTTGCGTTCTGTCGCGAATTCTCTCTCAATCTGACACTTGGCCAATCGTGTGGTGACGTCTCGAAAAGAGTCGTCGATGGCCTTTTGAAAGCGACTTTGCACCTTCACGCCGAGCTCGTAGCATCTTCGCAAAATGGTCATGTACGGCGTTTGAACGACGGATTCCGCGTCATCAAACGCCTTACGCGCGCGAGACCTGACTTGGAGCGCATCTCGAAGCCTCTCCTCGAGGTCTCGCGCCCGACTCTGGAGCTCGACGATGGTCGCCTCGAGTCGGTTTTTGGATTCCGCCGTCGGCGACGTCTTCAAAATTTCCATCATACCCTTCAATTTCGCGTCGCCCGCGTCTCTTTCGGCGTCAATGGCGTTCGACGCTTCCGACGCTCTCTTAAGGGCGAAATATGACGCCGTGAACGACTTAAAATCATCCATAATGGTCACCGCGTCAGCCTTGATGTGCATCGCGTCGGCGACGTCTTCGGGGAGAAACAAGTGCGCCGACGTGATGTTGAAGCAGTGCTTGTTCAGACGATCCTTTGAGCATGGGCGACTTCTCAAGCCACCACCGCATCGAAGAATATCGTCGAAAATCAACGGCATGATCGCGAGCGGGCAACTGCCTTCACCCGGCTCCACTCGCGCGCACAAACCGAGCGCTCTTTGCTGCATGAGCGTCAACCCGCGCTGCGACGGCGCGACAACGGGATGCCCGATCGAGTTTTGGCGAATCGTGTTCGGCGCGAACCGATGAAGACTCGATCGACTAAAAGACGACGACCACGTTGGCGGCATCGACGGCATCTGATCGTCCGAAACTACTCCCGAGACGTGCGTCGGCGACGAGCGACTCTCGGCGTCGATGCGTCGGCGCTTCCCGCTCGCCCCTCTCGACTCGGGCGGCGGCACGAGCAACGGTCGACCCTTCGGCCATCCGTCCTCGACGCGAGACTCACCGAAATACGTCGAAATCACCTCCGTGCGAGAGATGCCGGCGCGTTCCAACGCCGCCGTCGACGTCACCCACGTGCTCGCCTGTCGGTTGGGATCCGACTTGGAAAAAATCTCAAAAATATCCCTTGCGTCGCACGTCACTCGTCCGTTGGTGGCGACGCGAAACAACTCGCTGAAAAAAGCGGGCGCGTTGGCGTGTGAGTACCAATACGCCCCGGGCTCGAACGACTCTTGCCCGTAGTAATGGACGAGAAACCTATCAAACTTTTCCCGTTTATTCTTCGACGACGGGGCAAACACGACCCCGGAGCCCGTCGGCACCTTCAACCCGACCGCTCGAATCAATGCGTTCGTCCATCGATAGATCAATCGCCTGTGATCGGCGTATTTCAACGCCTTGACGCCTCCGATCTCACTCGGTGCCCCGCTCGCGCCCTCGACGACGCGTCCCGCCGCGTCCCCCGCGCGCGACGTCGTCGCCGCCCTCGCGCGCCCTTGGCGCGTCCCTCGCCCATCCTCCCCATCCTCGCCGTCGCTCGCCGCCGATGGCCGCGCCGACGACGAACGCGCGTTCGAACCCTCTCTCCTCGCCCGTTCCTGCGCCCCCACGCTCGAGGCGTCGAGCAATAACAGCGCGCCCACCGCGCTCGGATCCAACGCCTCGTCAACCCTCGGATCGGCGCCTCCACCGTCGCCCGCTCGCGCCACCATCTCACCGTCGCCGCGCCGAGACCGACGCGCGAGTTCGTCTCGTCGTCGCATCCTTGACCGCGCGTCGCGCTCGCCCGACGACGCGTCGTCGAGTGACGCATGTGCGCTAATCGCGCGCCGGACACCTCGACACGTGGGCATGAAGCGCACGAGCTCGGACGCACTCGAGGACGACTTGTGCGCGACGTGTGCGCACTATCACGCGCGAGGAACGACGTGCGATGAGTGCGGCCACGTTCGGCGCGGTGAGGAGGGGGCGCGAGGGGACGGCGACGGGGGATTCGCGGGCGGGCGCGCGCCGGGGCTTTCCCCGCAGGATGTGGCTCGAGCGACGTGTCCCGTGGAGATTTTCGAGCGGTTTTTGCTCGTGGGGTCGTTCGAGCACACGGCGAGCGAGCGTGATCTCTCGCTCGCCGGGGTGCGGACGGTGATCAACGCGGCGCCGAGGTGTAATCCGTGTTGCAGCGGGAAGTATCTGAGCGTGGTGTCGTTGACGCCGACGGAGGAGGGCGGCGAGCGGTTGGATTTTAGACACGCGTGTGAACGTTTGCAGGCGTTGCACGTGCGATCGGAACGGTCGGATTCGATGCATCCGGTGCGGGTGTTGGTGTATTGCATGAGTGGGAGGTCGCGGGCGCCGTCGGTGGCGGTGGCGTACGTCATGTTTAAGCTGCGCATGCGTTTGGAGGACGCAAAGACGTTCGTGGCGAGCAAGTATCCGCGCGGACATCGAGGGATCAAGTGGAAAGAGGGTGATTTAGATGCGTTGACGGAGTTTGAGCGGGAACTCGCGGAGAATCCTCCGGATAGGCTTCCGGCGTGAGCGCGTTTTCTTTCGGGGCGGACGTCGACGAAGACATGGTCGAGTCGTCGCGTTCATGGATAGTCGTGCTAATAGTGCGTCGAGAGATAGAATCTTAGCAAAAGTATGCACGGTCGAACGTACTTCGTTCGTTTACAGTTTTCGTTTGTGAATATTTTACATGCGCGCCGCGTTGCATCTACATCTACTTATTACCGAAGAGCTTTTTACCGATAATACCGAAGAAGCCATCCATCGGCGGGTTTTCAGAATCGTCATCCTTTCGAATATCCTCCAGTTCGCCCTTTTGCCACTGAAGCGCGTTGGGTTCGTAATTCTTCGCGATCTCCGTGTCTTCGAGCGCGACGTACACTCTCACCGAACGAAGTTCGATGGATTCCCCGGGTTTGCCCTCGCGAAACAGCGACGGGCGCGCCAACGCCTCGTTGGCGTAATACGAACCGAGCCGAGACCGCGCGCTCCTCGACTCGAGATTGATCTTCAACCCGTCCGGTCCCCACTGCGGACCCTTACCGTCCTCATCGATGATCGCCATTCCGCTTCCACCAACTTTCGGCACCTTGACCGGTCGACCTCGTCCCTCGAAGACGTACAAAAAGGCTGAAATCGCGTCCGTCCACTCGCCGTATCCGAGCCAACCCTTTGGATTATACCCCCCGAACACCTCCCCGCCCTCCGTCTCCGCGACGAGAATCCCAGCGCCGTACCCATCGACTCGCGAGTGAAACGATCTCGCGCTCCATCCGTGCTCTTCCGCGTCGTACGCCAAACCGAGTCGAAGTCGCTCCAACTGCGTCTGCTTCAACACGCGTCGAATCGTTCGAAGCTCCCCGACGTCCGATTCCAACACCTCGGCGTCCGCGTCGAGCTCGGCGGGCCACTGATCGGGCCAATCTTCCTTTTGCATGCGCTTCAGTCCGAACGGCTCGGGATCGGCCACCGCGTCGGCGCCGAATATCTTTGTCACCATGTCGGTGATGAAATCGCCCGAGCCTTCGTTCGTCGCGCGCGTTCGCGTCCCACGCTCGACGCGCGATCGACGCGCGCGAATCGAACGCGTCGGCGTCGGCGTCGGCGTCGGCGTCGGCGTCTTCGCGTGCGCGCGCATGACGGCTCGAACGTCGTCGTCTGGAGATGTGTCCCGCGCGCGCGGTGAACGCGCGGCTTCTCGACAGATCGCGACGCGCTCGAGGCGACGATGGCGCTACGCGCGCTCGCGCGACGCGCGCTCGAGGAGACGCTCGTTCGCGCGCGCGGTGCCGCGGCGACAACGGCGACGGCGAGCGCGACGGCGACGCGGACGACGATCGCGGGCGCGTGGCTTAGGTTTCGCTCGGACGACGCGACGACGACGACGACGGGGGACGCGGTGACGAGCGAGGCGAGCGCGACGGCGGAGGCGAGCGCGACGACAGAGGCGGTCGAGTCCGAGGGCGCGCCGACCAAGGAGCGCAAGACGCGAAGACGTAAACCGCCGACGAAGGAGACGGCGGCGGCGGCGGCGACGAGCGAGGGCGGCGCGGCGACGAGCGGGAAAAAGAAGCGAGCGAAGAAGTTGGAATTGTCACCGAAAGAGGACTCGAACGTGTATGTGAAAAACATGCCGTTGGGCGTGGACGCGACGCTGCTGAAGGAGTCGTTTAGAAAGTTTGGACCGATTCTTTCGGTGAAGCCCTTGAACCCGGAGGGACCTTGGCCGGGAGGGTTGGTGAGATTCGTGCGCGCGGAACACGCGCAAAAGGCGATAGAGGCGGCGAATGAGGGAGGCATGGGCGTGATGGAGGGTGCGCCGGGACCTTTGGTGCTTCGATTGGCGTCCAAGAGGGGGGAGGGCGACGACGCCGGCGCGTCGGGCGACGCGCGCGCCGAGGAGGCTCAATTTTTGAGCTCATTGGTGGGAGAGGACGGAGAACCGTTGGATCCCGTCGCGACGGCTGCGGCGTTGGAGAAACGACAAGCTGAGCTTGCCGATCGTCGCAGACTTCGCGCGGAAAAGTTGGCGAGCCAAACAGAAAAGGCGAGAGAGATGTCCGCCGCTCGCCGCGCCGAGCGCGTCGCCGCCGGTCGAGAAAATATCAAGACTTTTGTGCCGCGCTATAAGCGGGGAAGTGGGAGCGCCGGCGCCGAACTCAAGCTCGATCCGTCTCTGCGCGCGTCGACGACGTCGCGGCGCATGAAAGACGGCGCGATGGCGATGGGCATCGCGAGACGCCGGACCCCTCGCGCCAATGCTGGCGGGAGACAGCGAAGAGGCGACGGTCAGGATGAGAAGATTCAGCAAGCCTTGAACGATAAAATTCGTCAAGCGCGACAGCTTCAAGAATCCAACGAAACGTACGACTACGATAGGAACGAGTTCGATCGCCAGAAATTCCTCCTGACACACGAGAAGTTTGACGTTCGACGCATCTTAGAAAAGCCGAGGTTGGGAAGCGACTCCCACGCCCTGAGCGACGAGGAACGATTCGACGCCAACAAGGCTTGGTTGATGGAACTCGCGGACGTGAAGAGCGATGAAGAGTTTGAGTATTTGAAGGCTGAAGCCCTCGAAGCGAGAGCTCAGCAACGCGACTACGACAGGTTGATGCGCAAGAGAGCGGGTTTGTCGCCCTTCACCGACAACTATCTCGCCGAGCGCGCGTCGCTCGAAGCCGTCGTCTCCACCGTTTCGGCGGATAACATTTTACACGAGATGTCCAAATTAGCCGTGGACACGCTCGATTCCAACCCGTACATGAAGTACGCCGATAAGATTCGACTTTTAGAGAGACTGGAACGCGAAGCGAGCTCGTTCGCGGAAGTGAGCGCCGCCGACTTGTAAACGCGTCGCGTCGCGCGCGGCGGGTGGAACCGACGACGACGCACTGTAGATTTTAATACACAATCGCACGATTGTGCCCTCGAATGCCTTGAACGCTCGACCACGCGCCGCCGTCGTTCCCGTTCGCGCGCTCCGCGTCTCCGCGTCGACGAGGAGACGGACGGTTACCGGCCGCGCGCCATCCTCAGACGGCGACGCGCGCGCGTCGCGTCGCTCGCCGTCATGCTCGACGACGACGACGACGACGACGACGCGCACTTCGAGTACACCATCGATCCCCTCGACGCCCATCCCTCCGACACCGATACCACCGCCGACGTTCGCCGCGTCGATTGTTTCGCCTGGCTCGGCCATCCATCCCGCGCCGAGACGCGCGCGATGCGTCGCGGCGCCGCCGACGACGACGCCATCTCCGTCACCTACGCCCACGCCTACGTCTCCCATCGCGCCCACGGTCCTCGCGCGCGGCGCATCGTCGACGTCGACATCGCGCACACGTGGACGCCACCGACCCGTCGCGGTCGCGGTCTCGCCCGCGACGTCGTCCTTCGTCTCCGCGACGCCGTGACCGCGCGAGACGACGTCGACGGCTCTCACGTAGTCGTGCGCGCGAGCTGTCCTTTCGCCGCGCGCGCGCTCGGGACGACGACCGCGACGCGCGCGCGTCCTCACCCTCACCCTCAACCGACGACGACGACGACGACGACGCGCCCCTAACGCTCGTCGCGAGACGGTCGCGAGATGGTCCGAGTGTTATTTATGAACACGACCGTGAGTATCCCAGTTTCTCCTGCAATTACCTTCATTGCACTGGTTCATTTTTGTTCGCGCGCGCGTGATGTAGTGAGTAATGTAGCTACTGTATGACCATCGCCCGCGACCTCGGGTGTTTTCGTCGACACCGCGCGGAGGAACGCGCGGGGGAAGGGTAGTCGTGAATGAAATCATTTAGGAGCTTCGTACGTCCATACTCGAGTCCGATTGTGGGTATCCGATGAGTTTTGGATGAACGCTAAGGCGAGTGCTGGCGCCATCGCGTGTCGTGGTGAGTCGTGACCGGTGATGAGTCCCTCGATCGCGCGCGCGAGGGGGCCAACACGATTCGACGAATTCTTTTGGATGGATGGATGCGGGCGTGAATTTCAACTCGCGTCCGTCGTCGCCGACCGTGGGTGACAGACCGCGACGGGACGGGGGCGTCGCGCATCATGTCGCCGTCGATGGATGCCATCGTCGAGCGACGTGCGAAGACGATGGTGGACGGCGCGACGGTGACGGAGACGAAGACGACGACGACGACGAGGACCGAGGTGGTGGAGGAGGTGCCGATGAAGACGGTGACGAAACGCGTGATCGACGACGTAAGACGGCCGAGAGCGATGGGGGCGACGCCGGTGCCGGCGCCGGCGCCGGTGCGCGCGATGGGACCGGAGGAGGGGGGGACGTTGGCGCGGAGGGTGGGCGCGGCGGCGACGACGACGCCGAGCTCGCGCGCGTTGACGCCGTTGAAAAAGTATTCCGATATGAACGCGCACGAAAAGGTGGAGATCAACGAGAAGCGATTGTTTGAGACGCAGGCGACGTTGGTTCGGGAGACGATGAAGCGGGAGGTGACGGAGAATGTTTTGCGGGAGACGGCGAAATCGTTGAGCGCCGTGCGCAAGGCGGCGCTGCAAGGGCAGACGGTGACGCAGACGGGTGGTGCGATTGCGGGGAGTGTGGAGCATCAAAATACGATGTTGATGACGCGCGTGAAAGAGTTGACGCAGAAGATGCAAGATTTACACGCGCAACATCAAGAGAAGGAAGGCGAACTGCAATCGCTTCGACGTCTCTTGCAACAACGCGAGACAGAGTTTGACTTGATCGGTGAACGACCGGTGTCGATTAATCTGGAAATTAAGGAAGTCGGTGATGAAGGGCAGCTGGAGCTCATCGAACAGTCTCGAGCCGTCCTCAAGCAAGCCGAACAACAGGTTGAGGCGGTGGCAAAGCTTCGTCAAATCGATCGACAGCGCACTCGCGCCTTGGGCGACTTGGTGCTCACGATGGAATCGAGAAGACAAGAGCTTCAAGGAAAACTCAAAGAGGCTGGAATACTAGAAGAATACGACGACAACCGCGTCAAATCCGCCGCCGCTGGGTACGGGAACATGACGCACAACGTCGAGTATGAACGACCGGTGACGTCGGCGTCCGGCAAAAGCTTCTACGTCACGCGAACGGCGACGTTTTGGGATCGTTTCTTCGGAATCCATGTGTAAAAAATATAATACTATTGCTATCTCTCTAACGACTACGACTAGTACTTCTTCGCCTTGACCTTTCGGCGAGCGGCGAGCGGCGACGCAAACACGACGCCCAGCAAGACGACGTGAATCGCGACGAAAATCTTGCTCGAGCTCGCCGTCGATGGGTACACGTTCCAGCACCACTCGATCGCACCCAAGAATGCGAGTTTTACCGCCACGGGAACGCGCGTGTTCGACCAAAGGAGCAACGGTAAGGTGTGAAAATACCAAGAGTAAAACTGATAGTGCAGCGACCTGGCGAAGACGACGCCAATCAAATTACTCTCCGCGAGCACGAGCGCGATGTGCGCCGGGGTGAACGTGGATTGAACCCCATCGCGATTTTTCACGGCGCGTCTGAAGAAATCCTTCACAAACGCGAAGAAGAATCCACCCTCTTTCCTGTACCATCTAAAGTGCGCGAAGACGAAGAGCGCCACCACGTGCGCCGCCATTAAATATCCCGCGAACGCCTTCGACGTGAACACGTCTTCCGGAACAAATTTAAAGTTCACGCTCCATTTGTGCGTGAACACTCGACCGAGCTCGAAGGCGCGTCCGAGATACTCTCTCGGAAACGTCATCAGAAACGGCGCGCCCAAGACGACTTGCGTCGCGAGCATCGCGCCCGCCGACGCCGCAGCCACCCCGACGCTCGCCCCGCCCACGAGCACGACGAGCAAACCCGGAAGCATCAACAACACGTTCATCTTGATGGACACGCCCAACGAGAACACGACGCTTCCCGCGATCCACTTCCTCCTCTGAAACGCGACCACCGCCGCGTACGCCAACGCCATGGCGACGCCGTCGTTGAACATCCTCAAAACGAAAATACTATGCACTCGCTTCGACAGACACAGCGTGACGTACGCCCACGGCGGCAACACGTCGCACGCCGCGTACACGAGAAACACCACGGACTGATTCACGGCGTACACCAACGCGAATACCCACTGCGCCGTCTTTATGCCGCTCGGACTGATGCCCCGCTCCAAGCCCCCGACGAGGGCATACAGCGCCCGATATACGTACACGAAACCCGCGGGATACACCAACGGCCCCGTGCCTCCCGCCAACTTGGCGTAATTTCGCTCGCCTCGCGCGTATCCGTGCACTTCTTCCATATAGGCGATCCAATCGATCTCCGTGTACGGCACTTTCGCGACGATGACACCGCAAAATGCGAGCTCGAACGCGACGAGGGCGAGACAGACGTACGCCACGCATCGTCTATCGCTCGGATCGTTCAGTCTCGCGATCGCGCGACGCACGAACGTCGACGACATGGCGACGGGAACGAATAAGATGCGCGGCAAACTGTGCGGGTCGGTCGCGTTACAACTTCTACATCGAATCAATCAGTGTCCACCGCTCGATCCGGATCCCTCCAGGTACCCTTGCTCCTTGAGCGTCTCCTTTAACATCTTCGCCCCGGTGACCATGAACAGAGTCTGCCAAATCCCGAGCCCGATGCGCGGGATGATGCCTCTGAATAAACCGCCGACGCCGTTCTCCTTGACAATGTCTCTCATCACGCTCACCATGTTCCCCGTAGGTAATCCCGCGTTTCCTCGACTCTGCGCCTCGATTCTCGCGACCTCAAACGGGTGGTTCCAAGACGCCAGCGTACCACCGACGATGCCGCACCCAACCTCTTCCCATTTCGTCAATTTCCCGTCGGCGTCGCCTCGCAACGCGATTTTCGCCTTGTCGCGGACAATCTCCGTGAACCCTTGTCTCGACGCCCAATTCGTCGCCTGTCGAAACGCGATCGCGATACCGCCCGGATAAAATCCCGCGATCCCTCCGCGCGCGTACGTCTCTCGAATTCGCGTCGCCGTGGACACTCCGGGCGAGTTCACCGCTCCGGTGACCAAGTACGTGCAAGGGCCCATGACGGAGACTTGCGCGATGCCGCCCCCGGCGCCCGCGGCGATGCCCGCGATGCCCGGAGCGACGCCCGATTGCAACAACGAGTCGTTGATTCCCTCTTTCGCGTACATCAGGATCGCTCCCTTGGTCGCGCTCTCCACCATTTTGGCTTGCGTTCCGCGCCAAAACGCGCGCGCGCCGCCATCCCTGTACACGTTGGCGAACGCCTCGGCGGTGGACTCGGAGCGATGGCGACCCATGCGCGTCTTCCACACCTCGAACGGCATGCCGAGAGACGCGGCCTCGGCCATCTGGATCAAGGGACCGATGGCGACGTCGATGATGGGCATGGCGATGGAGAGACGCGAGCGCGCGTGTGAGGAGGAGGACGCCGAGACGCGCGCGTTTCATCCGTCTCTCGGACGCGCGAAAAGACGCGCGAACGCAACGCGAAGGATGATGAATCGACAGAGAAAGATTACAACAATGGAATGGTTTTAACGACGATCGGTCGCGCGTGGACGCGATCGTCGTGAATGAATGTTTTTCGAGCGCGCCGCGGAGTATCGCTCATCGGCGGCGACGAGCGGTCGAATGTTTCGTCGACCCAGTTTCTCGTCGTCGCGTCACCACACGCGCGTCGTCGTCGTCTTCATCGTCACAATCGCGACGACGACGACGACGACGACGCGCGAAGGATACTCGCTCGGCGCGCTCTTCTTCTAGAGATAAAAAAACGGCGCGACGCGCGCGCGCGCGAAACCGCGTCGGTCCAGCCACGACGCATCTCTCGCTCGCACGCACAAAACAAACGTCGCGCGCTTATCCTCATCTACTTCCCGCGGCGCCGATATCTCGCGCGCACGCCATCCCCCCCGCGCCCTTCGGCGCGACTATCGATCCCGTCGTCACCGGACCCGCCGCCGCGCGTTCCGCCTTATCCGCCTCCACCGCCTCCCGCAGCGCCGCCCGCGCCGGATCATTCGCCAACGCTCGCGCCCGTATCCTCGCCCGCATCTCCTCCTCCTGTCGCCGTCTCAACGCGATTCTCGCCTCATCGATCGCGCGCACCTCGACCATGGTCGTCGCGCGCTCCGCCGCGAGCGTCATCGCCTCCCCATCTCGAACCCATCCCATCTCCACCAGCGCCTTCACCCCCGCCCCGTCCCCGAGCGTCACCAACGCCCGTTCAATCGTCGCGTTCGTCGTCTTCACCTTTCGATACTTTTCCTCCGTCGGCCATCGCGCGACGTTTCTCGCCAGTTTTTCGAGCACGTCCAGCGTCTCCACGTCTCCCACCGCCCGCAGCGCCTCCTCGAGCGCCGTTCGCCGCTCGACGACGCGGTGTCCCGGGGCGTATCCCGCGTACGCCATGTCGTCGTTCTCGCGCCGTCGCGCCGTCCGCCGTCGCCGTCGTCGTCGTCTGTCGTTCGTTCCCACGCGCGTCCACTCGGCACCTCTCGCGCGATCGAGGGGTGTCGACCAGTCGTCGAGGGAGGCATACTCACTCTCTTGTAGATCGCACTACACGATGTACAATACGTACACATCGAGGGTTCATGACTCGACATACATGGACGGACGCGCCGAATCGGCGGACGGACGATCGTCCTCGGTCGTCCTCCGGGACGACGGCGATGATGATGACGGCGATGAGGGGTCGATCGACCGGTCGTGACTCGTCACGTGTCGGTTCGTTCGTCCCGGGCCCGACGCGCGATGGGCAGGGGAAACGAATGCGTGCATGAATGAATTGTGGGACGGCGAATGAATGCGAAGGCGACGTGCGCGTCACTGTCGTGCGATTCGTGTCCTCGAATCGCGCGCGGAAGTTTGTGTCGTCGCATTCATTCGTCGCGCTCGTTCGCGAACGCGACCGCGCGGAGAGACGTTCCCACGTCCTCGATTCGTACGAATCGTTCGGACGAACGAACGGACGCGAATTGAATTGCATTGAGTCGCAGCGTGCGCGTGTGCGTTTGAAACGAAAGCGAAGACTACATCGTTATAATGGCGGCGAAGAAAGCGACGAAACGCGCGTCCTCGAGAGGGAAATCGCCGAGCGTGGGACGAAGAACGCGCTCGACGCCCGCGTCGATGTTGCCGTCCGTGCCGAATCCGGTGACGACGTTGATGAATTTGGACGTCGTCGGGAACGCGCGCGGGACGCTGACGAGCCTGACGACCGTGAGCGGGGTGAAGGCTGTGCTCGAACGCATCGGTATGTTCGGTGCGGCGACGGTCGCGGCGTGGACCATGATTGAGGCGGAACACTTCGGTGGCGCGGGGAACGGTGCGGCGATGAAGGCGTTGGGCATTCGAGGACCGACGGGACCGTTGGCGCCGGCGGCGGCGCTCTTTCTGTTGAATCCATTCTGGAAGTACGCGCAGTTCTTGATCGGTCTCGGCGCCATCTTCGGCGTCGGTCGAGGAAGCGACGTTCCGGCGCTCTTCACGGCGACCTCGATGACTCTGTTCGCGAACACCATGCTCGCCGGCTCCGCGCACGGCACCAAGGACGCCCTCGTGCGCAACGCCATGGCGTTCGAGTACGCCGTCGCGTTGTTGCACTTGTGCACGACCTCTTTGGCGAGAAAGCAATTCTCTCCCAAGCAGATCAGCGCCATTCGCAAGTGCGCGGTCACCGTTCCGCCGCTCATGATGTCTTTCCTCATGATGCAAGGCGCGTCCTTTGCCAAGTTCACCGCCGCCGGCATGTCCGGTCCGGGCGTCCTCGGCCCCGTCGCCGGTTTGATCTTCCACCCGCTTCACGGCCCGATCGCCGTCCTCGCCTACCTCGCCTACCTCAGCGGCTTCTCTACCAGAAGAGCCTCTCTGTTCGGTCTCTGCGACTACCTCATCGTCGCCATCTCCATCGCCCCGCAGCTCATCAACCCATGGGGTCGCATGTTGACGTGCCTCCACCTCGCGTGCGCGTGCGTCATGATGCGAGAGTGCGTCCCGACCAACTCTCTGATCCCCAAGCTCAGATGAGATGGTCGGGTGAATAATTTCGCTCGATCATGATCAAAAATCGATCGTGGAGCGATTTTTCTTTTAAATTTTGATCCTTCTCTCCAACCGCCGACGTCGGCGTCGTGTAATAAAATCCAACACATGGAACGAAACACAGTCGATGCGTTCGTCTCGAGAGCGCGACGCGATGGATCTCGGGGTGCGTGCGCGACGACGCGATCGACGATGTGGACGCGCGTGACGCGATCGAGAGACTGACTCGGGCCCGCGATGTCGCACGCGCGATAGGCGAGCGCGTTGAGAGACGTCGAAGCGATCGAGGCGTGCAACTTGGCTGAATTAGAAAACGTCGTCTTGGCGCGCGTGTCGAGCGAGTTGACGCCGAAAGAAGCGAACGCGACGAGAGAGGATGGAGTCGCGTGTTCGACGTCGGCGGAATCGGCGATCGCGGGCGCGGCGGTGGTGTTCGTGGAGGCGGCGAAGAGAGGATTCGACGTCGGGGACGTCGAGGCGACGCTTTGTCGGGACGGAAGCGTGTCGAGCGAAAAGGCAAAGCTCGTCGCGAACGCGTACGGGAAGATGAGACGAACGTTGGAACGTGAATTGAAGAAATACGCGTCGTCGTCGTCGATAAAGAGGTTGAAGGAACACCGGTGTCGAGCGGATTACGTCGTGAGCACGTCGGCGAGCGGAGAGAAACGGGAACCGACGTTTCACGTGTCGTGGTTGCTCAGCGACGGCGCGAACGGCGAGGATGAGCGAATCAACTTTACGTGCGACACGGAAGAGATGTTGCACCTCGTGGAGACTCTTCGAGAGGCGTGCAAGGCTTCCGAGACCATCGCAGCGAGTTCGGCGTGAGCGTCAGCCTGTATTAAATATTTAAAGCTATTTGTTGTACAACGACGTTCATGCGCCGCAGATCATCAAAATCACGATACATTTGACATGTCGCACCGTCTCATCACTTCCAATCCTCTCCCGCGCGCTCGAGAACAAACGTCGCGAGCGCATCGATTTCCTCCGCGTTCAACCGCGCGCCGAAGGTGCACGCCCCCTTCGGCGCGCACGTCTCTCCGTACCCGGGCATTTTACCCTTCCCGAGCTCGATCACTCGAGCGATGCCCTCCTTCGACGTCAGACCGTTCCGTTCGAGGTCTCGCGAAAAGAGCGTGGCCGACGCGGAGACGACGTTGCCGCCGGCGGCGTGACACCCGACGCACCCTCGAGAGGAAAACGCCCCCGCGGCGTCGCCATCGAACGCCCAGACGGGCGAGGTGGTGAGGATGATCCCGGTGGCGATGGCGGCGATCGCAACCGTCGGCGGCGCGGTCTCGGACGCGTCGCGCGCGACGCCTCGGGCCGGTCTGGAAGATGCCCTCGAACGCTGGGTCACTCGTCCCCAGACGCCCGAGGACGTCGCGAGCGCGCCCTGCGTCGAACGAGAGGCGTACATCGCTCCGAGTTTGTCCGTTTTTACTCGCAACGTGGAACGATCTCTATTACAGTCGAGAACAATTCGCAATGCGCAGCCTACAACTAAGGGTGTGTTTGGAAACTCTCTCACTTTTTCATCTTGTCCTTGGATTTTTCCTTATCCTTATCCTTCTTGTCCTTCTTTCCATCACTCGGAAGGGTAAAGTTTTGGCGCTCGGTCAAAAAGTCAAACCCTTGACCCGTGATGACGGAACCAGGCAAGGTTTCGCGACCGAATCTCTTCTTCAAACCTGGGACGAAGCGCGCCTCATCCGTGGGCAACGTGGCGTACGCGTACGCGAGCGGAGCCACGTACTTGACGAGGACTTCGTACAGCGGTTGAAGCACGACATCGGAGAGGAAAATCATGTCTCTCACGTCTCGACTCGCCTCGAGATGGCCTTCGCCGATGTACTCGCTGTCATCGGTTTGCTCAATCATCGTCAGCAGACGGTTGAATCCGCGCTGAAGCTGAGACGACGGCCAGAGCGCGTACTCATCGTTTCGATGAAGCCAAAAAAAGTATCCCCACTGAAACTCAAAAAACAATTTCTCCTCTAACATCTTCCCACGCTTCAAGAGCTTGGCTTTACGCGCGAAACCACCGAGCGAGCGGAAAATGTCATTTCTAAAAGCCGTCAACTCAAACGACGTCGGAATGGCTGACGGAGGAAGTCGCTGGTAATCTTGATCGACGCAAAAGCTCCATCCCTTACCCTCCATAATTCCCCAAAACATCTCCTCCGTGAGATCGTCGTCATATTCAAAAATCTCCTCCATGTACACGTCGATGTCCCAACCCGCCAGGTTTAACGCCGCCAACGTGTGGTGGTGGTCCACGACGTACTTCAATCCTCGATACTTGACGTACGGGATCGGTTTCCTCGCCATGTACGCCGTCGCGCTCTCAACATCTTTAAAATTCGACAGTTTGTAAAACGTCCAATCCCACCCGAGCGCCACCTGCGTCGGTCGAAACTCGGCGCGTGCATCTATCCATCTCGCCTTTTCATACACGTGCTCCAAGCCATCCTCCTCCTCCTCGACGACGCTCGTCACCATGGTGGACGGTGACCGCTTGAGCGTCTTCTCGCTCGCGTCTGCGTCGCTCGAGACGTCCGCCACCGACTTTCTGCTCGCACGGGCGACCGATTTCCGAACCGCCCGAGCGCTCGCCGAGTCACCGCGCGCGGCACCGCGCGCTCGTCCTCGACCGTCCGCGCGCGCCGCGCTCGCGAACCCGCTCGTGGACGCGGACGCGGCGAACGACATCCGCGCGCGCGTCGGGGCGAACGCTCGAGCCCTCTCGCGCGCTCGTGTGCCGTCGTCCCGCGCGCGCGCGCCGACGACGCCCGGGTGGTCTCGTCCGCGCCACTCATTTAAATTCTGTGTACTCTTAAAATCCCATATTGAGACACTGCGTAAAGGTATTATTGTGGAGATACGCCAGTCGAACATTTATTCCTTCGCCTCCCGCCGGCCACGTCACTCTTCGACGTCACTCGACCGCATGTCGACGACGACGACGGCGACGACGGCGACGGCGACGGCGACGGCGCGCGGCGCGCGCTCGACGACGCGCGACGCGCGACGCACGTGCGCGGCGAGGCCCGGCGTCGCGCGCGCGGGGACGCGCGCGAGCGATGACGACGGGGGGCGTGGAATCCTTGGGCGCGCGATTACGCGCGCGAGCGGCGCGTCGACCCGGCGGCGGCGCGTCGATGCAGCGGCGCTGCCGCACGCGTTCGAGACGTCGTGGTGGCTGGAGCAAGCGGCGACGTGCGGGGTGATCTTGGCGGCGTACGGGGCGCTGACGCCGAAGCGCGGCGGCGAGGACGGGGAAACGGAGGAGCAGTGTCCGAGATGCGACGGTACCGGACGCACGGCGTGTTCGTGCACGCGGTGGAGCGATGATGGTGAAGGGTGCGGAGCGTGTGGATACACCGGATTGACGGTGTGTCCGGCGTGTCGAGGCGGGGGACGCGCGGTTCGAGTGACGGTGAAGATTGAGGTGCCCACGGAGCTGAACGAGGTGGAGGTGTTCGAGCGCGATAGATCGGACGCGCGATCGATCGAGGGCGTTCCCGCGTTCGCAGCGTCGATGAACCCGGTCATCATGGACTCCACCGAGCCGAGGGGGCCGCGAGGTGGGTCGGGAGGGGACGACGACGATCCGAGCTCGAGCAAGGATGACGACTTTTACGCGCAGTCGGGAGAGGCGATTCGCGTGTTGCGAGAGGATTATCCCTCGCTGTTGACCAAAGAGCCGCGATGGAGCATTTACAGAGAGGATATCGGACTGTACGACGAGACGATGACGTTCGCGGGACCGGGTAGGGATGGTAGAAATGGAATCATGGCGAGAAACATGGGCGAATACAAGCGCGTCTTCAAAATCATTCGAATCATAGCCGCCGTGTTATTCTCCCAGAGCACGATGGAGGTTTCGAGAATTTGGTCACCGTTGGGAACATCGGGTTTGAGAAAGATTCGCGTCAGATGGAGCGTTCGAGGAAAGGTTCGACTCGTGGGATCCATTGGAACGGATGAGGCGCGTTTCGATGGAATTTCTGAGTACAAGTTGGATTCGAAAGGGTTCATCTACGAACATAAGATCACCGATCTCGAATGGGACGTGGCCCATCTACGGGAGCGCGCGGTGAGCATGATGCGCGCGGCGCAGGGCGTGCAGCAACCCATCGGTAGCGGAGACTGGTGACTGATTGGACGACGATAGACTCGAGTTGTGGCGAGAAATAACGCGTGTAACATGAAAGCAAAGTGAAGAATAATCACAAAAAATATTATATCTTGATAGGAAAAATGCGTGAGTTCGATTCTAGTTAATCTTCGTCGTCGTCAATGTCCATCTCGTCGTACGCAGACAAACGAGACGCGGCTGCAAGGTCTAAGAACCATATCGTAGAGAAGGCATCCACCATCGAGCCCGGGATTTCACCCCATTCGAGCTCGTCTTCGAGAGAGGCGCGAACGATTTCCGCCTTCTCGCTGCCCGTTGCCGCGAGGACGACTCGATCGGCCGTGTTGATGAGCGGCATGCTCATCGTCACGGAAACCTTGCTCGGCATGTTGACGCCGAGAACGCATGCCCCGGATTCATCGTTCGCCGCGGGAGAGTTGGGATAAATGCTTCCGACGTGACCGTCCGCACCCATTCCGAGCAAGATCAAGTCAAACACCGGCATTCCGTTCTCTTCGTCGATCGGAAGTTGGCTCTCGTCGAGCGTCCGCATTTGCTGCTCGTACTCAGCCGCCGCCAGCTCCATGTCACCCGTCTCCATCACCCGATGCACGTTCGCCTCGGGAATCCCGCACGCTTCGGTCCACGTCTCCACCGCCAATTTCGCGCACTTTTGCTCCTGCGGCCGCTCGTTCACGAAGAACACGTGCACCTTTTCCCAATCCAAATCCTTCACATCGGCCAAACCCTTCAACGCCTTGGCCACGCTACCTCCCGGTATCGCCAGCGTGAACGCCCCTCGCTCCTCCAGACACCCTCGCGCGTTTTCTTCAACCTCCAGACACAACGCCTGCGCCAACTCATCGCTCGTATCGAACGCCTCGACGACGAATTCCCCGTCCTCGCCCGCCTCTGTCATCTCTCGCGACCAGTCCACGCCCTCGTCGTCCCCGTCCATCGCGCTCGCCGCGCACGCACGTCGTCCGTGCGGCGCCGCGACGCCGTGCGTCGACGGCGTCATCCCCGCTCTCCCCGCCGGCGTCGTCGTCGACCGCGCCCCGCGTTCACACCCTCGCGCCGACCCGCGCGCGCGCTCGTTCCCCCGCGCCGCGTCCCGGCGTCGCGTCGCGCTCGCGCGCGCGGCGATGAGCGCGCGCGCGCGGCGTCGCGAGCTCGCGCTCGAGCGCAGCGCGCTGGAGAACGGTGTCGTCGTCGTCGTCGCGTGCATGGCGACGCGAGGGCGGCGAGACGCGGGCGAGGGCGCGTCGACGGGGCGAGAGCGCGTCGATGGGCGTCTCGGAGTGTCGACACGGGGACGACGACGCATTGCGCGACGCGACGCGAACCATGGTGGGCGAGGAGACGTGAGCGATTCGAGGTCGAGGCGAGGGGGTGGACGCGCGACGGACCGTTCGACCGTTCGACGAACCGTTCGTCGTCGTTCGACGCGCGTTCGTTCGTCATCTTTGACGAATTGATTCAGTTGTCACTCACTCATCGCGTCATGTTGCGATTGCGCGGAGGACGACGACGGGAGCGGAAAACGAGAACGTTGGCGTCGACGGCGGCGCGGGCGGCGATGTCGTTCGTGCTGTACGCGCGAGATATGGTTCCGGAGGTGATGACGGTGGTGGAGGAGGAGGAAGATGAACAGTCGGCGACGACGAGCGGGCGAGACGGAGACGACGACGACGACGCGATGGACGTCGCGACGGACGGCGACGACGACGAGAAGGACGCGATGAAGATGCCGTTTAACGCCCCGACGCTGACCCTGCGACGAACGAGGGTCGGGTCGAGGACGACGAGACGAGGCGAACCGGGAGGTTCGCGAAGTCGAGATGAACGCGCGAAGGCGAGACGCGAGGACGAGACGAGACTCGCGCTCGACACGGCGTTTAACGCGCGAGCGATGGAAATCTTACGACCGAGATCGATCGTGATGATGATTGGATCGACACCGCATCGACCGAGAGAGGTGTACGAGCTCGATCTTCGCGCCGTCGAGTACGTCGACGAAGACTCGGACGACGAAGACGAAGACGACGCAAAAAAAATTCGAGACGCCGTCTCTCGACGAGCGATCCGCGCCTTCGTCCCGCTCGTCGCCGATTGCGCTCCGCCGGATTCTCGCTCGGGTTTACGCGCGTTTTTCTTCGTCGAGGCCTCGACGCCGAGAGACGACGACGATGTCGACGCGCCGCCGCCGCCGCCGCCGGGGTTCGTGCCCAAACGCGCCTTCGCGCCGTCCCTCGCTCGCTGCGTCGAACGTCGACGCGTTCGCGTCGTTCGAGACGACGACGACGACAATGTCATCATAGATGACGTCTTAGACGATAGATTGAGACGCGAGGACGGATGGACGTGGTATCAAGCCTCCGCGTCCATCCGCGCCTCGCGTCGATGATGGTAATCACCTCTTTCATTCTTTCATCAGTCATCCCGCGCTCGCGGCGACAGTCATCGGCACGCGCGCGCGATGGACGATCCCAAAGTGACGACGCTCTTTTCAAAGCTCGCCCGCGACGTCTCTCCCGTGAGCGGTGACTCCAGCGCGTCGTCGACGACCGCGAAAGATGAGGGCGGCGTGAACGCATCCAATAACATTCCACACGGACTCGACGATGGGGACGCGCGCGCGCGGTGGTCGTGGCGACGGATGTTCTCTCGCGGTGATGGACGCGCGTCGTCCTCGTCCCTGAGCGTCTCTCGCGAATCGTCGACGATTCCCATCAGTCCGAGGACCGAGTTGCCGAAACATCAAGAGACGAGGGAGACGTGGCAATATCCGAGCGAACGCATGTTTTACGACGCCATGGCTCGAAAAGGGTGGAAACCGAGCGCGAGCGATATGGAACACGTGGTGAAGATACACAACGCGGTGAATGAAAAGGCGTGGGCGCACGTCATGGCGTGGGAGCGTCGACACTGCGATTCGTGTCCGGATCCCAAGTTGTTGAAGTTCAGAGGACGTCCAAAGGATTACAGTCCCAAGGCGCGGTTTCTCAACTTTTTGGGATACAAATTACCCTTCGATCGTCACGATTGGGTGGTCGATCGGTGTGGAACGGAAGTGCGATACGTGATTGATTTTTATAACGCGGTGTCGTACGGTGGGATGGCGCCCGTGGCGATGCATTTAGACGTTCGTCCCGCGCTCGATTCCCCCTCGGCGGCGATGGACCGACTCGCCGTGCAACTCGGATGGATGCTCTCCGGCGAATGGGCGCGAAAACCGTGAGTAAAACCCGCGAGGGACGTAGAACTTAGAGAGCAGTAGTAGTACTAGCAGCAGCGGTGGTGCAAACAGAAAGCAATTACTCCGTTACATGATTCCTAGTGAACACGAGCATAAAAAGCTGGACGCCTTCGTCGTAAAGTACAGTCTAATAGCGTCCGGCCCACGTGCCCTCCTCTCTTTCTTCGTTCCACTTTTCCGTCCATTCCGTCGGGCAGATGGATCGGTAAAACTTAGCCAACGGTTCGCACGCTTCCGCGCCCTCACCGTTTTCAGCCTGACACTTGTGGAACTCGTTGTATCTCGTGTAGCAGTGCTTGGCTTGGTTGGTTTGCGGAAATCGCGGATCAAACGGCGTCGTCTTCAACTGTGTGTTCATTCACGCGCGCGCACGTCTCGTCAGTCTACGAACATCCCACGCGCGCATCGATGATCACTCTCCACTCCTACATCTTCCCTCTCGCGTCTCTCTCTCGCACCTCCACCGCCGCGGGCTCCGCCGGCGTCTCGACAACCTCCTCCTCCACCGTCTACACCGCGCGCGCGTTCGTCAGTCATCATCGTCCGAGCGTCCACGATCGCCCGTCATCCACCCCTTCGTCTCACCCCTCACGCGTCCGAGATCCCTCGACCGCGCGCTCGAATTCCCACCCCACCCACCCCGCGCGCCAGACCTACTCCGATCGTGCGCGCGCCATCCATCCGTCCGTCCATTCATCCGTCCGTCTCTCTCTCTCTCGAATCATCCATCCATCGCGCGCGCGAGAGAGCACCCCACGCACCTCCTCCACCGTCTCCTCCGGCGCGTCCGCTCGCTCCGCCTCGTCGCTCGACATCGTCGTCGTCGTCGTGTGCGGGCGGTCCGAACGCGACCGCGACCGCGCGTCCGTCGTCCCGGCGGTCGTCTGTATTTATCATCAATCGTCGCGTGATCATCCATCGTATACGAACATCTCACAACACGATGTATCCATCAAATCCGGGTGCGTCTCGTGCGTAAGGTAGGGTTTATACCCCCTCGCTCGAGACCCCGCGATCGGACGTCGTCCGCGTCTTCGTCTTGGACGATGGGTGATGGCGAATGAATGAATGATGCTTGGCGCGAGAGTGAGACGCGACGCGACGGCGAGACGCGACGTGTGACTCATCGATTCATTCGCGCGGAGGGGTGCGAGGGAACGGCGACACCTTTCGATCGATCGGTGCGCGGCGGGGGAGAGCGGGAGAGATCGATTCTGATTCGATCGCGTGGGGCGATGATTAAGGCGTTCATCGTGGTGAATAACCACGCCATGGTGCGATTGTGTAGATTTTATGAACAGCTCGGGGTGGATAAACAGACGGAATTGTGTCAGACGGTGTATAAACTGGTGAGCGCGAGACCGGATCACCTGTGCTCGTTCGTCGACGACGAAAAGACGTTTGGGCCGGATACCAAGCTCGTGTACAGACACTTTGCCACGCTCTATTTTTGCATCCTGAGCGATCGAAGCGAGAGTGAATTGGCCATGTTAGATCTCATCCAGGTGTACGTCGAAACCCTCGATAGGGTGTTTGAAAACGTCTGCGAACTCGACCTCATCTTCAACTCTCCAAAGGCGTACACGGTGCTCGACGAGACGATCGTCGGCGGGTTGGTGTTGGAGATTAACACCAACAAGATTCTCAACGTGTACGATCAATTGATGAAACTGGAAAAAATGCATTCGTCCCTCATGGATAAGATCGCCATCTCCTAAGGGCGGGTGCTCACGCCGCTCCCTTGTAACTCTACTAGAAGACGGAACAAAGACTTCACACCTCACGCGCGGCGTTCGCGCTCGCGGTCGCGCGCCGCACTCATTCATTCATTCATTCACGCGCCTCGAGGGCGCCATCATCACCCCCCTCTCCCATATACAAACACAAAAAACCACCAAACAAAAAAAACAAAAGAAAATTCCACCCACGTCCATGATGACGACATACATACATACATACATCCTCACGCGCGCCCACTGTGTACGCCCACCATCGCCGATCAATCTCATACGCACCTCGACCCAACTTCTTTCTCCCCCTCGCGCGTTCGGTCGACGCCGCACACCGGGGCGCGCACGAGGACCGATCGCGAACGATCATGTGCGCGCTGTGTGGACTCGCGAGGAACGCGCTTCGACGAGGAGCGACGTCGACCGGACGGGAACAGATGATGATGATGCGGGGCGCGCGAACGTTCGCCGCGGATGCGTCGACGACGTCGACGTCGACGGTGGGGGCGGTGGTGGATCGTGGAGACGGAGGACGAGGGCCGAGCGCGGCGCGCGATCGCGTGCGAGAGTTGGCGGAGAAACAGATGCCGACGGATCTGGCGGGCGTGTTGGACGCGAGCGCGAAGACGCTGGTGTTGACGGAACTCTTGCGAGGGATGTCGTTGACGCTCAAGTACTTTTTCGATAAAAAGGTGACGATCAATTACCCATTCGAAAAGGGGCCGCTGTCGCCGAGGTTTCGAGGCGAACACGCGTTGCGACGGTATCCGACTGGTGAGGAGCGGTGCATCGCGTGTAAGCTGTGCGAAGCGATTTGCCCGGCGCAAGCGATCACGATCGAAGCGGAGGAGAGAGAGGATGGAAGCCGAAGAACGACGAGATACGACATAGACATGACCAAGTGCATCTATTGCGGGTTTTGTCAAGAGGCGTGCCCGGTGGACGCCATCGTGGAGGGGCCGAACTTTGAATACGCCACGTTTTCCCACGAAGAATTATTGTACGACAAGGAAAAGTTACTCTCCAACGGTGATCGATGGGAAAAGGAGATCGCGAGGAACCTGCAGTCGGAAGCCATGTACCGCTAGAATGACTCGCACGTTGACCGGCGCCGTCCGGATTCTTTTGACCTGTAACGATATGTTCGTATTCATATATGGAATCACGCTATGATGAGACTACTTGTGCTTCTTACTTCCGTCTTCCTTTCTCGTCGTATCAGTTGCGACCGCCTCGAACGACCGAACGACCGCCTCGACCGCCGCCGCCGCGTCCGCCGGTGGCGCCGCCTCGGCCGCCCCGACCAGCCGCCGCCACGCGCTGGGCGGCGTGAGACGCGCTCACCGCATCAAAACCGAACGTCATAGCGTCCATGCGTCGTTGCTCGTGGAAACGAGGCTTACCGCTCGCTTTTTCCGTCGCTTCGCTGCTCATGGTGTCGAAGAAGTCATCCTTCACGTACACCGGGTTCGCCTGTACCTCCGTGCTGAGCTTCTTCGCCTCGGCGGATTGCGCCAACTTCTCCTTGTTGAACCTTTGCAACATCTTCTCAAAGTTAAACTCTTCCTTCGGAATCACAGGAGCCGCACCACGTCCACCACGTCCACCGCGACCGCCCGTACGCGGCGCAGGAACGCCTCGTCCACTGCTGGTTTGCGTGCGAACCGCAACCTTGGGCGCAGCCTTCATGCGAGCCACCTCGTCGGGCGCCATGGCGTTGAGAGCGGCAGCCGCGAAAGACGTCGGCTTGGGCTTGGGAGCAGGCGGTTTCGGGGTTTGAACCGTCTCGGCGGTTTTCGCAACGCCACCCGGCGGCGGTGCGGCGTTACGAGCAGCCGGAAGGATGACGCCTTCCGCCGCCGGAGGGTTCGGGTTGCCCCACGCCGACTTCTTCGGAGCCGGGGCCGGAGCCGGTTGCTTCGGAACGGGGGGTTGCTGAGCGCGGGGTTGTTGAGTCGGGGGTTGTTGGGCCGGGGGCTGTTGGGGTTGAGCCGGAGGTTGCATGGGTATCTGTTGTTGCTGCGGCGGAGGTTGTCCCCACGCCTGCGGCGCCATGCCGTATTGCTGCGGCGGCATCCCGTACGATTGCTGCTGCGGCGGATATCCCATGTAACCTTGCTGAGGCGCACCCATGTAGCCACCGTACCCGTATTGTTGCGGTTGCATGTACTGCGGTTGCATGTACTGCGGTTGCATGTACTGTTGCTGTTGCTGCGTTCGTGGCTCGTGAAGCGCCAAGTCTTTGATATCGTCGCCTCTGAATGTGATGTAATCGTACACCTCGACGCTCGCCGGAATCTGAACACCGTTCGTTCGTCTACCTTCCGTACCGAACGATCTCACTGTGCGCGCGATACAAAAATCCACCATCAGTCAGTCTTCGCCCGCGCCCTCGCGATCTCGCGTCGCCGCGATCGAGAACCCGCCTCCTCCTCCCCCTCTCCCTCTCTCCGCCTCCTCCCCTCTCCTCTCCTCCGCGCTCGACCACGCACCATCTTTGAGCGTCAGCGTGCTCTCCAACGGATCGATGCTATCCAAGATCCCCTCGTAACGAATGTCCGCCTGGGACACGAGGTGAATGGTGGAACCTATGTAGGATGCGTCCGCCATGGCGTGCGCGCGCGGATCGGTTCGACCGTGCGTGCGACGGCGTCGGTCGTGCTCTCGCGCGTGGTGGACCGCGTGTAGTGCGTACGAGCGCGCGAACGGCGTGCGACGTGCGCGGGCGGCGAGCGCGCGCGAGTGTGACGGCGGGACGACTCCACGACGTGCAAGGCGAAAGAACCAAGGCGCGACCCACGGTCGGGGGGAGACTTTCGGGGGGACTTTTGTGAGAGGCGCGGCGGCGAGAGAAGAGACGAAGAAGGCGCGAAGAGGGGGGACGAGAGCGCGTGGAGGGCGGTAAAAGAGCGAAGGAAGGCGCGCGCGGGTGCGTTGGTGGTATTACTCATCGTAAACCCGCGGTGAACACGGCGGAGAGGATGACGGGGAGAGGTGGGAAGAGGTCTCCGACGAGAACCCACGCGTTCCAGGCGCTGTGCACGAGCGCGGGGGCGAGGAGGTTTCTGGAGCGCGCGAAGACGACGCACATGAGACATCCGAGGAAGGTGAGGGGAAGAAATTGTTCGAGGGAGAAGTGGGCGACGGCGAAGAGGGTGGAGGAGATGAGCATCGCCGCTCTGGCGTCGATAAAGGAGGAGAGGGAGGCGAACAAAAAACCGCGAAAGATGACCTCTTCCCACACGGGGGCGGCAAAGGAGGCCAAGAGGACGTAGAATAACTTGGAGACGAGGTCGTTGGATCGCATACTTTGCTCCCAACCCGTCGTGACGGTTTCGTCGTACGCCAAGAGGCCGGCACCCTCGAGTAATGTCGTGCTAAATCCGTGAAGCCAGACGACGAATGGAAACGTCAAGCACGCCACCACCACGTCTCGGACACACTTCGTATCATTCAACCACTTCACCGGAAACCAATTGAGACCGAGCGGACGGAACGAACGGAGCGACTGACGCAATACGAACAACGTCATGAACATTTGAACAAAGTCCAGGCACAGACTGTACGTCGCCAACCCACGCTCGGAAAAACTCAACGCATCGAAACCAAGCACACCCGCCGTGTAGGGGAACACAGCGTTACCTATGACGCAAAACGCACAAAACCAGAGTACCATCACCTGAATCGTAACCTTAACGCTCCACGGCGCATTCCAAATCTTACTCCCATCCGTCGGCAATTTTAAAAATCTATCAAACCACGGCTGTGCGGACGCCGCCGACTCCGTTCCAGTCTCCCCTCGCCCGTCCACGCGCGCTTCTTCCGCCTTGGTGCGCACTAAACGCCTCGAAGAAGGTTTAACCACCCTACACGTCTCCATCCGCGGGGATATCGAACGCGGCGGACGCTCCCTCGGTCCACACTCGACGCGACCGATTCTGCTTCGAGCTCCCGAGCGAATTACTCTCGACGCGGACGGTAACCCTCGCCCGACCGGGCGCGCGTGCGAGATAACCAGCGACATGCGAATATTAACCACCCCTGTTCATTACGCGCCCTCCGTTCTCTCCAACGCCGATCGACGCGGAGTGTCGTGCGGGCTCGAGGTGAACGGTGGGCGGGTGAGAGAGGCGGTGGCGTGCTTTTGGCGTGCGTCGTTACAAGTGTCTGAAGATGCGGGTTTCTTTCACGGTGACGTTGGGGTAACCGCGCCACACTTTTGAAATTTCGGGGTGCCAACCTATCGAGTTACGTTTCAGGGCGGGATGGACGTACATTTCGGCGTCAAACTCGACTCGGGGCGCCGTCGAGGCTTGGGGTAGCGGGACGACCCACTGAAGTTCCCGAGCGATGGCTCGAAATCTATGACTGGCTCTGTTGAGGACCGGAAGCACGGTTATCCATAGGATGAGCGCTCCAGCGTACGCTTGCTTGGACAACAAGACGAAACTCAGGAAGCTCTGAGCGATCATCAGAGAGTAAATTGCCAGGTTGCAAAATGTCACCCACATCGTTCCGCCCGCTTCGTATGATCTTTCGTACACGTAGAGAACGTGATATCGCCAGATGACAAAGTTGAACACAAAAAATACCGCACAGAGCAGTGTTATAAGTGGAGCCACCGTTGCAAACACGAGCCCGATCATCATAACCATGGTGAAGACTCCGACCTCTCGGCCGAGGCGTACCGACCTCGGACTATATTTAATCGTTCGGTCTCTCGCCGTGACGCCACAACCGAGACAACAGAGCCATTTATTGACAATCATGCACAATACGCCTGGATGCGGGAATATGAGACGCTGAGTGGGGAGATAGACTCCCCGAAACACAATCCAGAGAAGAAAGAAGTTACTCGTCAACGGGAGCGACGTGCCGAGGAGTGTGAGCATCGCGTCTGGGCCTTTCGTATTGAGCGCGTTCAAGTAGCGCTGGATCGCATAACCAGATACCGTTCCGAAGAAGACGTTGAGAAATGCCCATAGGAAATAATATTCCGCGAACGATTCATCCGTTTTGCTCAAACTCGAATACTTACTCTGCGCTTGAACGAGATACATCATGCCAAAAGATACGACAAATGTTTCCCACAGCGTGAGAAGAATAGGCGGCAAGATACCTTGAACGAGTATACGCAGAAAACGCGCGGCATCGCTCGTGCAATACCAACTCAGCGCTTCATTTTGTTTTGCACCGAACTGATTCGCGACGCACAGCGAGGACATGACCCCGGTGAACATGCCAGTAGGAATGAGAATCACCGCGAGAATCAGCGGAAACATCAGCAGAGATCGAACTTCTCTTTGGCGTTTTCGAAGTAATATCGATTGCCAGTTCAAGTTGTCAGGACCGGGGGCTGGTTCGACGTTGAATAAATCGTGACGCCGAGACGTTATGCGACATTGAGCGGCGCACGCCGCGGCGTACTGACTCTTGAAAGCGATGATACAACTCGGACCGGGCTCGGCTTGCAAGATTTTAGCGCGCTCCTGGACGATGAGATGCTCAATGCTCGCGACTTGCTCCCTCAACTCTGTGACGTCATATCGAGTTCTCGTCGATCGTCTCCTTCGCCGCCTTCTCGACTGTCCGATTTCACACTTTTCAATCTCGTTGACGAGTTTGTCGCGTTCGGTGAGCAAGTCATCGACGCTCCTGTGATCGTGGAGAGGTATGACCATGAAAAAGTCTTCCGGGAAGAGTCCTGTGAAAAACTTTTCGACGGCTCTCATATCTTCATACTGATTACCCCCTTCTTCTCCGATATCAGTCATCAGAACACAATAGTTTTGCACGAGGACGCTGACGGCGACTTGGCGACATTGACCATTCTCGTCAATCTCATCTGCTATGGCACAAACGTATCTTCGATCGTCGATCGATGGAACCGGGTTGATCGATCGATCAATGGTGTTGATGTCATCGTTGCCCCTCTCCAAGTCCACGGTTGGTGGTACAGATAGCGTTTCGCTCGATCCGAAACGCTCTTCGCCGCGCGGCCTCAAATCATTTTCCCACGCCTCTGCCGCAATATCCAGTCCCTCCCACCATTTGTGTCTGATGGCGATGTCATCCATACCGACCGTGGGAGGCGGCGCGTCGACTTCATCCGAGTCACTCACTGCCGTCACGGATATCTCTGACAACGAAGAGTTTGAATTTACTGGAAATATTGGCGACGTCGGAGCGGGTCTTCGCGGAGGAAGAGTTCCACCACCAGGTAGCGGTCCCATGTGTGAGTGATATCCTCTAGTAGCGGAGACGGTACTGTCCGCCACGATGGAGCTTCTCGGGAAACGTTTCAACTTTTGTTCGGTGGATCTCAATCCGTGACGACTGGTCGATCGATTGGGTCCCAGTAAAAGTTCAAGCAACATCGGCCACTCGACGTTTTCGACGCTCGTTGGCGGTGTCTCCTCCATACCCTCGCCCCTGGACTCCGAGACTAACGGCGTGTACTTCGTGCTGCGACTACCGAGCGTCCTCGAACGCTGTTCTCCTTTACGGAAGGTTCCTATCATGCTATGCCTCCTCTGTGGTACTTTCCGATCGGATCGAGTCCCGCTTGCGTTGTCTCGCGAGTGCGGCGGCTGGGCTTGTGTTGTGTTCCATTCTTCGTTCATTTCGGTCGTAAACTCTCGATTCGTGTTGATTCCTTGCTGTAGTAATTTTTGCAGCACAGTTTGCGGAATGTGCACCGCGCGCCACGGGTTTGACTCTCCAGTCGTCGTTCCGTAGACTTGCCGCAAAAATTCATACGATCGATAGTGCCGATTCAGCAGCCACAGCGCATACGCGGTGAACACCCAGCACATCGCCACGTGCATCCACATCAAAGAACTCTTCGGCTCGATGTTCGCGATGGTCATCTTCATCAACATGTGTCCCTCGTTTCTCCCCTGAGACTCGCCCCCCGCTTTCACCGTCGTCGTGTAAAATGTCTGCGACATGTGCGCCGGCGCGAGCGTGAGCACGCCCGCCAACGCCAACGGCGCGAATAGCTGCGTTCCAAACTGTGATATCCTCAAAAACACCAGCGCATCTAACCCCGCCGTCTCCACCAGTTCGCTATCGCTCACCGCGAGCACGTGCACGATCCATCCGAACACTCGTCCGCACGTTGCCCTGCCGACGTCTCGCCCGGGCCGCTCTCTCGGCGCGCACCCAGACGTCTTGAGCGATCGCAGGTGACACCTCCCGGTGTATATCGGCACGTGCGCGCGCACGCATCCGAATGCGGTGAGTACGACCAACGCCACGCCCACGTACGCGGCGAACGCGCTCAGAACTTCCCCATCCGCGACGTCCGTGTTCACGCACGCCACGTTGTGCGCATCGCACGACGTCATGTCAGCGATTGTCCGAACGACGCGCGCGTTCCCACCGCGACGAACGTATCGATCGAGCGTCGCGCGCGCAAAAATTGAAGCGTATCCTCCCTCGTTCGTCGACGCGCGTCACTCCGAGACGCGCGCTCGATCCCCGCGCGCGCGTCTCTCGTCCTCTCTCGGAAAGTCAACCGTCGTGGGCGGTCGTCACGCACGAGGAGGGGACTGTTTGGCGAGTCACGATCGCATATACTCATACTTCACCACACAAAACCGTATCAATCGACAAACACAATCAATCGACGCCCGCGGGGAACGACCGACCGAGCGACCGAGCGACCGAGCGGGCGGTGCGCGTCCGGCGCCAGACGCCCGCGCGACGGGCGACGCGCGACCATGCGGCGCGCGCTCGCCCACGTCTCCGACGTCGTCGTCGACTCCGGCGTCGTCGTCGTCGGTCGTCGCGGACGCGCGCTCCTCGGGACGTACCTAAACTCGGACCCGGACAATCAAGTGTACGTCTTCATGTTTGCCTTTTCCGTGTTGCTCTTCTCGGTGCCGCCGCTGTTGAAGCTTAAGAACGCGCTGTACCCGCCCGAGGTGGAGCCGGAGGCGTGGGATTACGAACAAGAGATCGCCGATCTCGCGCCGAGTCGACGTCCGGCGGCGGCGTCGACGTGAGAGACGCGCGAGCGAGGGTACGAGGAGCGGCGGGAGCGGCGCGCCGCGCGCGACGAATGAATTATTCGCCGCGCGCGTCTCGCGGGACGACGATAGAGACGACGACGCGCGCCACGCGTCGTCGTCGTGTAACACTATGCACACGCACACGTAGCATCGAACGAACGAACGTCACGCGTGACGGCGCCCACCCCTCCCGCGCGCCTTCTCGCCTCGCCTCCTCGCTCCCGGCGCTGCGTTCGGCGAAGGGACACCGCGGGACGGAGGGACAGATGCACGGGTCACGAACGGTCATCATTCTCTATCCTCAATCGCGGGGAGCCGCGGGCGAGTGGTCGTCGACCGCGCGCCGTCGTCCGCACACGTCGCGCGGTGGGCGCGAGAGTCGTCGGTCGCGTCGTCGTCGTGTGGCGTCGTCGTCCTCGGTCGTCGCGTCGTCGCGGACGGACGGTGCGCGCGGGCGCGTTCGGCGTCGGAGACGGACGGGGCGGCGCCACGGTGGCTGGTGGGGGACGCGTCGACGCGCGGGGGTGACGCGGGCGATATGCCCCACACGGCGCGCGCGAGGGCGCACGCGGCGTTTAGCGCGTATAGATTCGGCACGGACGAGGAGTTCGGAGGGGGATTCGGCACGCGCAAGGGTCGATGGGCGCGGGACGGATCGGACGATCACCTCGGACCGGGATCGAGCAAGTGGAGAGAGTCGAGACTGTCGAGGGCGTGGACGCGAATGCGAGCGACGTTCGGGGATGAACGATTGATGTGGATACTGGTGATGATCGTGTTGTTCATCGGACGCGGGTTGATGAGCGATAAACCGCTCAAGGTGCCGAGTCCGTCGCGAGGGATACCGGTGCTGCGACGGACGGTTTCGGAACGAAGAGTCGAACCGAGAGTCGGAGGCGAGGTCGACGAGCTCGTCATCGTGCCGGGACACGCGGTGTATTTGGGTAGTAACTATTTGTTAGCGAAGGATGACTCCAATTGGGCGCTAGAGTCGTATCAACTCTTAGAGGGCGAGGCGAAGACGTTCATGGAGCACATGGAGTTGGGGATCAAAGAGGTGGCGAAAAATCCAAACGCGCTGCTGCTGTTTAGCGGGGGGAAGACGAGAAGCGATGCAGGAGCGATAAGCGAGGCGAGCTCGTACTGGCAAGTGTCCAAAGCGTTTGATTGGTTTGGTGTAGACGCGGGGGTGCAGTCTCGAGTGTTCACGGAGGAACACGCGAGAGATAGCTTTGAGAACCTATTCTTTAGCGTCAATCGTTTCTACGAGCTGACGCAACGATTCCCAAAGAAAATTACAGTTGTAGGATTCCGTGCGAAGCGTGAGCGTTTTGAAAAGCTTCATCTCAATGCGATCGCTTATCCGGAGGCGAATTTCACGTACATTGGGACTGTGTCCCTGAACGAGAAGGAGATGGAGGCGGGCGAAGCCCACATGCGCGCGGCGTTTCAGCGAGACCCGTATGGATGTCGGGGAGAGCTCGCTCAAAAGCGAGTCGCTCGCAACCCCTTCAACGAAGGAATCTCGTACGGCGCTAACAATAAGTTGCTCAGCGGACTGTGGTTACACATGAACACCTGTTCCCAGCGCTTGTTCAAAGGGCCGCTTCCGTGGTCCAAGGGCGTCTTGCTTAAGTGATGCGATAGATTAAATTTGAAATACATCAGCCTAGCTTCGCGAAAACCACCTCCGTCGTCGTTTCTTCTCTTCGCTCTTGTACTCCTCTAACTCTTGCTCTAATTTCTCTATAAATACACTCGTCATATCTAATTTCCTATCCTCCACTCGCGCGGATTCCTCCGTCGACGTCGCCTGCATCGGGAGAAATTTCTCCATCTCGTCCACCGCGTACGCGAACGGCAGGGTGGCTAGACCACCCACCGCCACGCCCAGCGCCGCTCCCTTCAACCGCATCGCCACATTCCCCGGAATCGCCATCCCCGTCAACGCGCTCGTGATCACACCCGCGCCAACCGTGTTCCACATGTCGCTCTCTCCTCGTCGTCCCTCCAACGCGAGTCGCGTCGCGCTGAACACGGAGACAAAACTTCCCAACCGCATCCCGTGGAGCGTGGTGTCGCTGATCGTCCGCGTCCATAATCTGTGTTTCCTTCGAGTCGCGCTCTCCGTCGGATCAGGTTTTCGCAACTTCGTCTCCGCGTAGTGCGCGGACCCGGCGCCATACACGATGCCCGCGCACACCCCGTACGTCGTCTCTCGCGCCCATTTGAGGAGTTCGGGCGGGGGCGGCGGTGGTTGCTCGCCCGGTTTGACTCGCTCGAACGCGCGTTCCATGCGCGCGTCGTCGTCGTCGTCGTCGTCGTCGTCGTCGTCGTCGTCGTCGCGCGCGCGGTTCACCTCGCGCGTCGAGGAATGAATAGTGCGTGAATGCACGCGAAAAAGACATCGGGGACGACGATGAATGAAAAAACGAACATCGAGATGGCGGACTTTCGAGGGTGACCGCGCGCGCGGTGAGGGTTTACGAGACGGCGGCGCGCATAGTGGACGACGCGCGCGAGGAATGGATGGAAAAGGAGTAAAAGACGAGGAAGAGCGCGCGTGAACGGTCGGTACGAGATGGATGAATGACTACGTGTTACAGATGGTTCTTATTGGAGCGCGCGTACTCAGAATTTGAAAACCGTTCCCTTGCTTCCGACTTCAAACGCCGGAGCGTCATCCTTGCCGCGGTTGGACGGAGGGAACTTTAACTTGCGAAGCGTGAACTCACCGTTTCGTTCGAAGGAGGCCGACGCGCGAACGTCGACGGGATCCGAGGTGAAGATGAATCGGCGGAGCTCAAAGTTTCCGGTACGCTGGAACACGCTCTTCGGCACGGCAGCGGTTCGTGAACTGAAGGGGAACGTCATCTTTCGTAACTTGAACGAGCTCTCCGGAGCGCGCTTGAACGGAGCCTTCGTGGTTGCAGTTTGAGCCTTGATCTTGGTAAAATCGAGCTTGCGAAGGGTGAAAGCTTCGGCGGGAGCTCGAGTGAAGCCTTTGTTGGCTTCAACGCCGGTCTCGACGGAGTTGAAAGTCTTCTTACGCAGAGAGAACTTTTCACCGCCACGCTTGAACGGAACCTTACGAACGGCACTCTTTTTCGTCATACCGGCTTCTAGCTGCTGAAGTCCAGCGGCGATTTCAGCCGCTCTCTCAGCCGCATTTTCCATCTGCTTGGCAGCCTTCATCGCGCTTGAGATGCCTGGAGCGTAATCCATGTACGCCATGTCACCCTCGAGCGCGCGGACGTTGGCCAACGCTTCATCCGTCACATCCTTGGCTTTTTGCGCAATTTTCGTCTGTTCCGCGAGTTTGGCGGTGAGAGATTCGACGAGCGTGGACAGGTCCACATTGTCCATCTTTGCCTTCTCAGCTTCCTTTTTCGCTTGAAGATACACCTCAGCTTCCTCCATGTCAGACATGGTCACTTCCAATTCTCTGATGCGCTTGAGCAAAGAATCACGTTCTTCGCCGTTGGCTTGCAAAGAGGCGATGCGCGCGCGCATCTCCTTGTTCTCAGCCTCGAGGGCGAGGATGACGTCCGGAGAGCTGAGCTTGCCGTCGGTGAGTTCGTCAAACTCGGCGCTCGTGATGCTATCCGCAAGTTCGATCTCCAAACCTCGAATGATGGCCAATAACTCGTCGCGATCGGCCAACTTGTGTTCTATCTCTTCGACGGTCGCCTTCAAAGCGACGATCTCCGCGTCCTTTGCGGCCAATTCGGCTTCAAGCGCCTCGGTGGAGCTGTCGTCGACGAGCGCGGCGAGTTCCTGAGCTGCGCTCACCAAGCGCTTATTCAACTGTCGCGCGTCTTCGAGCTCACTCTCGATTTCTTCCATGTGCGCGGTTTGTTCAGCGAGCGCCGCCGCTTCGGCGAGCAAAGCGTCGATGGCTTCCTGGTTCTCGCTCTTCAATCGTCGAACTTGCTCTCGAAGCTCGCTCGCCTCGCGCTCCAACGTCGCGAGTCTCGCGCTCGTCGGTGCCATCACTTCCTTGCGCTTTCTGTCCGCACGCGTACGCTCGATCAACGCTCGCGCCTCTTCCACCGATCGCACCGCGTCTTCGCCTCCCGACAAGTTCTCGCTCGCCGCCTCCAAGAGCGCGCGAAGCGCCGCCGCCTTGTCGCCGTCCGCCGCCGCCTTCGTCTTCACTGTCGCCGCTCCTCGCGCCGTTTCCGCGCGCCGTCCGAACGCGACGTTCGACACGAATCTCTCTCCGCGTCCCTCACCCATCGCCGTCCCTCGCGCGCTCCCGAGCGCGCCTCGACGCGTCGTCACGACGCTCGCGCGCCATCGTCCCCCTCTCGACCCGCTCGTCGTCGTCGTCGTCGCCGTGTTCGTCACCGCGTTCGCCACCACCGCGACGCCTCGCGCGGACACCATCATCACGACGTCCGCGCGCGTCTCGCTCTCTCGCTCTCTCGCTCTCTCGCTCCCTCGCTCGCTCGTTCGCGCGTCGTCGACTGTCGACGCTCCCGTCCCGTCCGCCTCCCTCCGAGACGGAAGACGGGAACGAAGACGACGACGAGGCCGATCGATCGATCGACGAGGCATCGTGGACGGACAGATGGACACGACGGACATTGGACTCCTCAGTCTCCAATAGGTATTCACGATATGCAGAGATAAAAAAGAACTGCATCTAGGTATAATAGACAAGTATCACAGAACGCCATCCATCACGTAGACGTGGACGTGGAGTCCCCGCGCAGAGAGTCAGTGGATGGAGGATGAATTTTAAACTCGACCTGTCGCGACAGGTCGTCGTGGTCGTGGTCGTCGTCGTCGAGCCGTCCGTCCGTCATGGGTGAGGACGAGAGAGAGACGAGGGAGTGGGAGTATGGACACGTCGCGGGCGCGTGTGACATCGCGCACGGGCGAGTGGACGGAAAGACGAAGATCGTGACGTGTGGGGCGGACAGTTTGGTGTGCGTGCGAGACGGGGAGACCAAGGAGCCAGAGACGACGTTCGATGAGCACGAGGATTGTGTCAACGCGCTGGCGATGTCTCCGTGCGGGACGAGGGTGGCGACGGCGAGTGGGGATTACAGCGTGAAGACGTTTTCGTTGGAAACGAAGACGTTTGAAGGGAACGTGACGAGATTTACTTTACCGGTGCACGCCATCGCGTGGAGCGCGGACGGCAAGTACGTCGCCGCGGGTGGGGAGGACACCGCCATCAAAGTCATCAAGATGGAGGATAAGTCGGTACAAAATGTTCTCGAGTGTCCGAGAAGTAAGTGCATCAAGAGCTTGGCGTTCGATCCCCGCGGAGATTTTTTGGCGGCGACGGATGACAGTGGTACGGTTTTTACGTGGGTACTCAGACCTCAGAGCGATGATGAGGAACAGGGCGACGTCAAGTTCTACGCCACGGAGGCACCAACAGCGACTGGAGAGTCGCCGCTTTTGAACACCGTCGCGTGGAGACCAGACGGTCAGATCTTAGCCGTTCCCGGTCGCGAGAACAACGTGACATTTTTTGAACGCAGTTCTTTCAAGACGATCGAGTGGGAACTGAAGGGTCACACCGACGCAATTTCCCTCATCCGTTGGTCGCCGAATGGGAAATATCTCGTCACCGCGAGTGCAGACAAAACTGTCATCGTTTGGGATGTCAAGAAGAAGCTCGCAATTGCAAAGATAAAAGACGCGCCGGAGCTCGTGTGCGGTGCTTCTTTCAGTCCCTCTGAGAACACTTTAGCGCTCATCACCGGTAACGGTGAATGGACCGAGTGGAAGGATGTGGTGCCTTCAAAGTATGCCTCGCCCACGGCGGCGGTCTCACCGTCGGAGATCGATTTCATGAGCGCGGTGGAGGAAAAGAGTGCGGAAGATTTTCTTGACACCGAGTTGGACGCTATGGATGATGATCTCGAAGAAGAAGATGACTTCGTGGAATACGACGATGATTCCAAAGGACATCGTCAAAGTCTCTCAAAACAACAAATCGTTCACGTGGAGGCTGGTCCTAAGCCGCAAGCAGCGTTCCAATCCGGATCTGTTGCGCCAGTTCCGGGAAGTAGTAGACGATTCCTCTCATACACCATGACTGGTTCGTTGGTGAGTATCACGGAGGGAGAGTTTAAAACGGTAGAGTTCCAATTCCATGATACTTCTAGAATGGGAAGGATTGCTCCCATCACGGACTACAACGGGTACACGATGGGTTTTGTGGGAGAGGCGGGTTGCGTGCTTGCCAGTCCGATGAAGGAATCCGAAAGCGAAAGCACGCTTTACTTTCACCCTTATGACAGTTGGACTAATGAAGGAGAATGGGAGATTACAATGCCAGCCGGGGAAGATATCCTCTCGGTCGCTTCGGGATCTTCATGGGTTGCTGCAGTGACATCGAAGCGTTATCTGCGAATTTACTCACTCGGTGGCGCCCAGAGACAAATCATTTCTCTCGAAGGCGCACCAGTGTCAATTACCGGAAACGATGACTGTCTGGCCGTCGTGTGGCATGAAGCTGCGCCGATTGGTCCAGCGCCAGGTGATCAAGTGCTCGCTTATGCTATGTACAACATGCGATACTCAACGCAACTTGCTCGTGGTCGAGTAGCGCTCTCTTCTCAGTCGACTCTGACCTATCTTGGTTTCTCTGAAGATGGTATGTTGTTGACAAATGATAGTACCGGCACGGTGCGCATGCGAACCGATGCGTTCGGTGGTTCCTGGACGCCCATCTTCCGCTCGTCAGCCGCCCGGGCCACGGACGGTAAGCACCACTGGATTGTTTCAGCGTCTGCGTCTACCTTGTATTGCATCATCACAAAGACGAGTGCTGGACCGACCACAAGTCCGAGTCCCGTTGTTCATCACTTGCCGTTATCCCTACCGATCATCACTCCAGAGCAGTCAGTTGGTGACTTGGAGGATGAAGCGGCGACGGCAAACCTCGGTGTAGCAGTTGCGCAGACGGCGGGTGAAGATACTCGATTGGCTATGGCTTCAAGTGAAAAGGCTGCCATCAAACTCTTTCACACCGCGTGCAAGAGTGGAAAGCTCGCTCGCGCTGCAGATATTGCCGAAACATTCCGTCAGCCGAACAGCTTGAGAGCTGTCCTCAAACTTCCTGCTGTTGCGCGTCACTCTGCGCTTGTTAGGCGAATCAACGATCTCATTGAGACGACCATCGATCCGGAGCCAACTCAGCTGACTCAGGGATACGGGCAAACGGAAGCCTATACGCCGGCACCGGCTGCACGACCCTCAGTGGTGCCCAAGGGTAACCCCTTTGCTCGTAAGAGTGGAGCGTCGCCTGTCATGAACACAAGCGATGAGAACAAGGATACGAACGAACGCGAAGCGAAAAGAGACGCCGACGCGACGCCGACGCCATCAAAAGCTAAGAAAATGAAAGCAGCCCCGAATCCGTTCGCGAGATGAGGTTGGTTTAATATCAAATCAGTTATTGAAAACAGCTAGCACATCACTCACTCGTTCACTCCTCCTTCGCCTCGTCCACCGCATCCTCCTTTTTCTGCACGGTCGGCATAATCGGCTTGTTCTTATCATCATACTTTCTGTCCAAGTAAATCTCAATCCCGATGAAATAGCCCGCAGTGATCACTAAGAACTGCCACACCTCAATGTCACCGAAGACGGGATCTCTGATGGACAGCGCCTGTGCTTGTTCAGGGAACGTCGCTTGGAGCGCAGCGGACGCAACCACACCTCCGAGGACCGCAGTCGACGCAAACATTTCGCGCACACCTCTGGTCTTCGAGACTTCACCCTGCGCCGAAGACTTAACCTCTCTGGCGCGCGCCACGACGGACGCTCGGCGAACGCGCTCGGTTCGCTTCACCGAACTCGTCTTCGCGGTGAAAGACGCGGAGACCGAGGACAAGGAGGACGCGGTGAGAGACGACGCAATCATGATCACACTAGTAACTAGCGACCGTCGGGAAACCGCAGGAGCGTGAGTGCCGTCGGCGTCGCACGCGATGAGTCTATCCACTCCTCAATCAACCTCGAAGATTCGAGGTGGGTACGTGACCGTTCATGACTCGCCAAAATTTTCCCCACATCTGGATTTCATCATTTCATTTCGCTTTTCTCGTTGACAAAGAGTCTTCTTCCCGCCGGACAAGTCGTTGCGTCGTGACCCAGACATTTTCGCGCCTTCCTCGCCAGGACTTTGAGGCCGATGTCACCGACACTAATGACTTATTTAGAATCACCGCAGCGACGCGCCGATAACCTCCACAGCGCTGACAAAACTCGGCCACGAATGACGTTTGGCTACAACTAAAAAATACATTTTTGACTCGGCTGATAGCCGTGTGACCGCATGTGCACCGTATGGGCGGCTGAAACTTCGTCTAAGACGCCTTAAAATTTCAGTTGAATCCTCACAGGTGCGTTCGCGATAGAAAAACATCAGACACCAGGAGTATCAGAGCTGGTGGGAAAAATTAATTAATAGTCACATGGAAATAATTAATTATTGCGATCACCAAAGTTACTGGTGTCCAAAAGAGCGCGTGATGTGCGGCCGCCAGACAGGTGTAAAGGGTCTCCGAATGGCATTGAACGATGTTATCGCGCCTAGAGCGTTGGGCAGGCTCATTCTCGGGCGCACAGCGACAGCATCTGCATGTGTGGTCCGTAAATTACTATTTTTAATTAAATGTACTCACTGTGCACTGAATGCTTTTATTTATGCCTCGTGCGTGCCGTAATAAGTTGATTGGTGTGAATAGTGTACGTTCGCTTGATCGAGAACACGAAGTACTCTCGTCACGTCGAAATACGCAATTATTTTGTATCAAGGAGTTATGCACAAAATTAATTCGTGGCTCAGCCTTATTACTTTCTAGCTTCAGTGAAGTTGTAGCGTCAATGAATGGGTATGCGTTCGGAAGATGCAACAGATCAATGTTCTAAATGCATTTCGTCTTGTTTTACTGACTTCACTCCTCATGAAATGCTTACGAGGGCTCGAATTTATTCTACATTTATTACATCGAATTAATTAAATTTGTGTCTTCAAACGGGCTTCTTCGTCGTCTGAACGCGAACAAACCCTCCGACACTATTTCATCATTGCGCGCGCATTCCGTTCGCCACCTACGGTTGAACAAATTCTCGAAATTGTGCGTTTGGGGCGCGTTCCGCCGGTTTGAATATAATAATATTATAATTAGATGTGATGCGGTTTTAGCAATATCAAATGTACAAATAACAACCTTGCGCTAGGCGTGGCGTGGTTAGCGGGTTCATTTCTTACTCATTGCGTTAGCGACCTTCTCCGAGAACGTCGAAAATCGCTTCAGGTCAGCCGCTAGTATGGACTCGACGAGTGGCGAAACGGCTGACCCGAAGGGTACAAGCGGAGCGGGGACTTCGTAGCTAATCTCCATCTCCAACTTTGTTCCGTTCGGTACCTTGCTAAAGCTGACCGAACCTTTGTTCTTCAGTCCCTCGAGTGATTCCCAGGAGATCTGCTCGTACTTGACGGGTTTTAAATCTTGCGCGAGCCAAGAGAACTCGAAGTGCTGTCCAAATTGGTCCGTCGATAGCGTCCACTTGGTTTTCGTTTTGTCTTCCGGTAGATACGAAACAGAGGAGATCCAGGGCATCCAGTTCGGAATCCTCGTCCGATCTTGCCACAGTTCCCAAGCCACCTGAATCGGCACCGGCGCCACCACGCTCGCCTTGTTTTTCACCCACCCGCCCTCCATGCGAGCGCTCGATCCATTGGTCGCCCACCCGCGGTGACCGTCGCTTCTTCTGCGTCGCTGTCGAGACTCAACACCCTGCTTACGCGTCCCAGTCGTCGTTCCCACGCTGAAGCTACGCGTGGATGCGGTCACCATCGCCAACGTCGTCTCCGCGCGCGCGTGTGCGAACCCACGCCTCGTTCACGCGTTCGTTCGTTCGGTTGGGCGCTCCCTCAGATTCCTCACTCGTCCGCGGGCGCGTCCGAGCGCGAGAGCGCCGATCGAAGAGAGCGAGGGCGTAAGCGATATTCGGTCGTGTGTGGGTCTCGTAGCGATGGATGGAGGCGATGAAGGCGATGACGTCGTGCTTCACCGCTGCCAGTGCGTGTCCGCGGTAGCGGGGGCAAAGACGCAGGGTGAGGCGTGCGTGCGCGTGCGAACGGTGACGTGGACGCCGTTAGACGCTGAAAATCTCACCGGGGTGAAAAAGATAACTCTACTCTCCGTCACCGCGCATCAGAGAAATAAACCGGGAAGCGCAACGGCGAGTCTCAGGCTGGTACCCGACAATGATGCCAAGAGGGCGTTAGTGCTGATGTTTTCGGCGGAAAGCAATAGGGACGGTTTAAGCGACGCTATAAAGGCGCAGATCAGAAAATTAGAAGAAGAGATGAAAGGGATACCGACTGAGGCAGAGCTAACGGCGCGACGCGAGCTACTGCAAACGAATGCAGAGATTTCGGCTCTGTACGAAGAGACTGTCAAAGCTGGCGTGATCAGCGACGGGGATTTTTGGGAGGCACGCAGGAACTTATTCACAGACGTCGTGGCACGTAAAGCGACGGGTCAGAAACGTGGGATAGAGAACGCGCTCGATGCCGACTTGAAAGGTGCTCGTGATGGGATGTCAGATACGGTGACATGCAACTTGACGAACGAGAAAATGCACAGAATCTTTGCGGAGAGACCTGCTGTTCGTCAAGCATTTTTGGACAACGTGCCGAAAAAGATGACAGAGCGTGAGTTTTGGACAAGATTCCTTCGCTCAGAATATTTCAAGCAGATGAGAGCGGGCGCGCCGCCGCAAGGTGAAGAAGAGGCTGCTGATTTAGCACTGTTTTCGCGCAAACCTCCCGATGCCGAGACCATCAAGGCGCAAATAAAAAGAATTGAGCCAACTGTCAACTTGAAAGCGGGTTTGGATGATGAACTTGGCGAAGGCTACGGGTTGTTGAGAGATGGGTCTCGAGATGTACGGCGTCCTGCGGAAGCTGGTCCACTTCCTGAGGTGTTCTCTGAGCTCAATCACCACGCCGCTGTAGTCCTTCGAGGTCAACCCCAAGCGAATATAGTAGATGCGCGAACGGCTGCGATAGCAGCTCGAGATCACGAAAAAAGTATTGAGGGCGCCCAAATAGGTATTGAGGCGCCAAATTACTTGATTGACGATTTGGCTAGAAAAGAGGTAACCCATCCAACGAAGGAGCTTAAAATCCGCGATTCACACCAGTATTTCTCATCGGTTGCAGCCGAGGCTTCAGCTGGAAAACCCTCAAAAACGAAACCAGTGATTGAACCATTCCAAGACGCAGTCAGGACGGCTCTTGAACCGCTCCAACAGGCTGATAAGAAGCAAAAGTGTGTATTGGAGCCCAATGTTGCGTTGCAAGTACTGAGAGATGTGACCCAGTCACTCGCTAAGGTTGAAAATCTGAGCGTGCAGTTTGCCTCTCATCAGAGTTTTACTAGTGCAGAAGACGCCGCTGCGTTTCCTGAGGACGTGGATGTTCAATTGAAGCGAAGTGCCGCCACTGGCGGGGAACTTTTGAAACAGTTCTGGATGGCAACACCAATGATCACATCAGTGAGGTGGGAGAAAGCGACCAAAGTGAGCAAATCCATCGAAGTCCTCTACGACAGACTCGAGAGTCTCAAAGGCTCACTTTCCTCGACGCATCGGCACATCACCTCGCAGCGTCTTCGGCCACTACTCGGAGCTTTCGACAGCGCCCTGACGTTTTACGACGATGAAAAAGCTCGTCGCCCTCAGGCTTACGCGGACTTTGAAAAATCTTCACAGAAGAATTAATGTAGCCATTCGAATTCGAATCGAATTAGACTCACTAGCATTGAAATCAGAATAGTTATCTCACGTAGAGACGGAAAGCAATTCGCCTTCAGAGAGTAGGGCTGATGCCACTAGCCACACTACTAGTCGCGAGCCCGGGCGGTAAGTGAATACTGAGTTCGCTCATTCGCCTCTAGACGTCTCGATCGGATGTTTCGACACGCCATCAACGCCGCTCGACGCGCGCGCGTACCGGCATTACGTAGGATTTTAGCGAAGTACGAAGTGAGCGCCGTCGAGGAAGCCGGCGGGCTTTCTTCCTTCGGAGCGTCCGCGAGTGGGCGTTCCATCGACGGATACGGGCGAAGGTTCGTTTCATCGAGCACGGCTAACTCGAATGCATTATACGGCTCGATGCTGGTGGAGCGTATACCGGTGGTGATCCCCGAAGCCCCAGAGTGGGAGCGAGAGTACAAAGAGTGGTCGCAGGCGAGGCGCGACAAGTTCAAAGTCAAACTCCCCGACCAAATTGTCGAAGCAAAGGGTTTATTAGAAAACCTCCCAGATTTCGAGCCGGCTTCTCGAGAAACTGAGGCCGATCAGACGGGAGACCGGAGCACCATGCATCGAAAGCTCGCAGAGTTCCTTTTCCTCGTCGTCAAGGACAAGGATGGAAACTGGGGATTTCCGAAATGTGAGCACAGTGAGGGAGAAACGATGCGCCAAACTGCGGAACGTTCACTGAAAGATTTTGCGGGGGATTCATTAGAGTGTTGGGTCGTTGGGAATGCTCCCCAAGGTCACTACAAAGAGGCGAGTGGCACGACATTTTATTATCGCGGGTCTTACCTTGAGGGTGAATTGGCCTTGCAGGGAGGTTATACCGACCATCTCTGGGTGACTAAAGAAGAACTCGGTGAGTTTTTTGATGCAGATCATCACGATTTGCTTAAAAGAATGCTTTAGAAGTATGTCGCGGTCACTCGTTTAGCACGCAATATATTTAGTACAAGTCCAAAGAGACCTCGATTCACAAGCAGTCGCCAATCTATCTAACTATCGTACAGAAGAAACGTAAAAGGTGATCCCGACTGATGTCATCACGCCGTAGGGGCCGTCCACTGAGTTTTGTTTGTCAACTTGTTGTGGTAGTACGGTCTTCCGAGTTTGTCGTAATACATCACCCAACCTGCAGCGATGGCGGGCTGTCCCGCGGCACCGGGCGCTTCCGTCTTCGCGGGTTCCTCTTCACTGTCCGAAACCTCTTCCCCCGCCGCTCTTCGCCTCTCACGTTCCTCTTTTCGCATCTTCGCCTTCGCGTACGCCTTCGCGTCTCTCGCCATCTTCCTAAAGTCGGGTTCCTTTCTCAGCGATACCTGCGGCGGCTCGACGATGAAACACTCTCGCGGCCAGCGATTCGCCCAATCGACGCTTCCATTCATGCAGAACGCCGCCTGATGTCCCTCGATGCCGCATATATTACATCCGTGGATGCTCGAGCCCTGCGGCCGGCGGAGTTTGTGGTGCTTCTCCATGCCACCGTCTCACCGCCCGGTGGAGTCTTCCCGACGATTGATCGCGTCGCGCGAGCGTGCGCGCTCGACGACGCGATAAGAACTTCTCGTTCACCGCCTCACGCGCCTCAGGTTCACGACCGGCCTCGCGCGTCCACCTCTGTCGCGACGGGCGCCCCCTCGCTCGAATTCTCACCCCGCCTAGGGTTGTTGACCGGTCGGTCGTTTTTCAACCCGGTCGAGGTCGGGGGTCGAGGTCGAGAGCGGGCGCGATGGCGTCGCGAGACCCCTCTCTGCGGCGCGCCGGTGTGTGAGAAATGGTGAACGTACGTGAACGATCGCGCGAAAGAAATAACGTGTCGTCGTTTGACGCGTCGTCGCGTCGGCGTCGACGATGTCTCGGCGCGCGACGCGGTCGACGCATCGCACGCTTTAGGGCTCTCGCGAAGATCGCGCGCAGAGACTGACCGAGGAGATGACCGCTTCGCGATCTAACAGGTGCCGAAATCGAAGAAGACCTTCTGCAAGGGGTGCAAGAAGCACGCCGCGCACAAGGTGACGCAGTACAAGACTGGCAAGGCGAGCCTCTACGCGCAAGGTACGTGTGATGTGAGACGTGCGATGGCACTATGAAAACCCTACGAGACCGCGTTCGAAGGGGTCGGGGTCTCGTGTGGACCCGTCGACGTCGAATGGGCGTGAACTCGACAACAAGGACGCGCCGTGTGTTATTATTCCTCGTTATCCGCTCCTGTACTGACCGCAGCCGTGTTCACCGCACACAGGGAAGCGTCGTTACGATCGCAAGCAGTCGGGTTACGGTGGTCAAACCAAGCCGGTTTTCCACAAGAAGGCTAAGACTACGAAGAAGATTGTCCTTCGTTTGCAGTGCGCGACGTGCAAGCAAGTGCACATGCACCCGATCAAGCGCTGCAAGACGTTCGAAATCGGTGGTGATAAGAAGAAGAACAAGACTTCTGCTTACTAAGCCGGAAGGCGCTTAGCTCGTAGTAGTCGCGTTCTTTCTTAGTGGTGGAGTCGGATAGATCAGGTCGAGGGCGTTCGTGTGGGCGAACGCGTGTTGTAACGCTCGAGACATCTCATAATCAAAACGTGTCCCCTAGTTCGCAGCCGCACGTCGAGAACCTCGCGCGTACGCGTACCCCTACAACCTCGGTTCGCGCGGAGTCGCGATATACGCGCGCGCGTGGCGAGAGGCTAACACCCCAAGTTGTTAGGTGTTTCCCCAGACACCGCCGCGACGCCGGAGAGTGTCAGGCATGGCAAAGTACCAGCCGATTTATCATGCAAAGTTGGATGATTCCGATCTCCAACGAGCGCGTCCGGACCAAGATGCGCTCGACGGCGAGAAGCCGACGCACCTTTGGACGAGCGCGCGGGTTGTGGGAATCATCTTATTTTACTGCGCCATCGGAAGTTCTCTGAGCGTGCTGAACAAGGTGGCTGTGACTTACATTCCCGCGCCTAACTTTATCCTATTCTGTCAATTTTTTGCAACCGCCGTGATGCTCATCATCGCGCACAGTTTGAAACTGGTGGAAGTAGAACCTCTGACGAAGGAAATTGCGGTTGCGTTCATCCCATTGACGGTGAGCTTCTTCGCGCTGTTGTTGGCTGGGATGGAAGTGATGCAACGCGCACCATTAGAAACGTTCATCGCGGTGAAATCGCTGACTCCGGTGGTGTTCTCACTGAATGAGTATCTGTTCCTCGGCAGAGCGCTGCCGACGACAAAGTCCGCGCTTGCGTTAACAGGGATCGTCGTCGGAGCGATCATGTATGTCAACCTGGACATCTTCTCTTCACTCAGCGCATACGGGTTCTGCATGCTTTTCATCGTCGCTGCTGTTTCGGAGGGTTTGATCGCGAAGCACACAATAGACAAGATCAAGCTCAACAACTGGTCGAGATCTTTCAACATCAACGTACTGAGTGTTCCGTTGGCGCTCGCCCTGTTCACGGTGTCCGGTGAAGCTGCGACCCTGAAGGAGACTAAAGTTACGAGCAAAGCGGTGTATGTTTTGGCTGCGACGTGTTTCATGGGATTGGGGATGAGCTTCTCAACGATGTGGATTCGTGAGACGCTCTCTGCCACTTCTGTCTCCGTGGTGGCAACTTGCAACAAGTTCCTCTCAGAGCTTGTGAACTGGGTAATTTGGGATAAGCACACGACGATCGAGGGCACGTATGCAATTTTGCTCATTATGAGTTGCGGCATCTTCTATGAGCAGGCGCCGCTTCGCGTTGCTGGACAGGGATACTCTCGCGAGAACATTTGTCCGTGCTTGCCAAGGAGCTGGGTTGGTGGCAAGAAGAGCGAAACTAGTGAACACGCGACATCTACCGATAAGGTACCTCTGATACAAAAGTCGTGAAATAGTAGACATTATTAGCTTTGTAGAAAAAATGAACGATTTAGAAGTTGAGTTGAGTTGGAATGTACCTCAAATTGAAAACTCTAGTAAAGACAGAAGTTGGATTCTAATCGATGTATCGAGCTCATTGTCTTGATTCCAATCCGCTCCATCATCGTTTACTTGATGGAGATCTGCTTTGCGGTTGGAGTTGAAGTTTCTTGCTTTCCAAAGATCATCGTGAGCGTGCCATCATCGAACGACGCCTGGAGCTTGCTGAAGTCCGTGTTACCCGGCATGCGCAGTTGTCTCTGAGAGTACTCCATCGTGTCGCGACGTTCCGCTCTGAAAAGTGATGAAAGTCACGCGCGTTAGTGTTCGAAACGCGAGTGATGTGGCGATCAATGTTTCGTACCTGTGGTACTTGTACCCTGAGTCTTCCCACTTTTTTGTATCCTTCTTCGTCGCACTGATTCGGACAATCTGACCGTCAACTTCAACGTTGACGTCTTCCTTCTTCATGCCCGGGAGATCAGCGCGCAAGACGTACGACTTGTCGTCTTCAAGAACATCAACCGGAATGACGCGGAGTCCACTGGTGAGCGGCGCGAGAGAGCCGCTCGTGCCCGGCGTGCGCGTCACCATCGGCATGAAAGGGTTTCCCTGAGGAGCGAGATGAAAATTAGAGAAAAACTAACCCGCATTTGATCGCATGATTTCGACACAGTCAGTCTCTTCTTCTTGCAGACATTTCAATGACGAGAACTGAGTCGAGTCGAGTCGAGTCGAGACGAGACGAGACGAGAATGCCAAGCACGACATTCCAGCCGCGCAAAAGTGCTCGCTCGACCCTCACGCACGTCATCCGCGTCACGGAAGATGTCACGGAAAAAACTGTCGGCGTCTCGCGCCATCTTTTCGGGCAAGCGTCGCGTCGTCAGTCTCGCAGAGCTCTCGTTCCACTGGTTTCCGACCCCAACCGCCAAGCGCCGCGTTGGCAAAATCAAGTTCACGCGTCCAAGCGTCTCGACGCGCGCGCGCACCGTCGTCGAAAGTGCCATGATGCCTGGCTGAATTTTCGTTTTCGCTGTTTGATTCGCGTGGAGTTGATCGTTCACGTTCGCAAAGTCGTTCGCTTCGCGTGCGTCGTTGTGCGGTCTCGTTCTCGGGTGTGCCTCGTCGTGAAGTGTTTTGAGTACGGTATTAATTGAATGGAATCGAAAACTACTCTAAACGTATCATTTTGTACAGAAATATGTTGAGGAAGTAATAAAAAATGATTTGTCGATGAATCTGAACTTTCTTCTATCGACACGAAGAGTGCGCGTCTACTTTGACGTGCTCTTCGGATTGAAAATTTCGGCGGCGACGAGGCCGCCCGCCACAATGAGCCCTCCGCCGAGATAACCCATGGGACCGAGGAATTCACCCAAGAAGATGGCGCCGAACAAAGCGGCAAAAAGAGGTTCTCCGGCGAGAATGACTGAGCTTTCGGAAGCCGAGACCGATTCTTGTCCCTTGGCCTGCGTCAAGTCCGCGACGCAACCCGGAATGATGGCGCTGAAAGCGATGAGGGCCCAAATCTTCCAGTTTTGCCAGCCCGCCCACGGAATAGAGGCACCGATGGCGCCAGAGCTGTACGCGTACACATCAGAGAGCGCCCACGCGCTGTACATCAATCCGAGAAAGGCATTCTTCCAAATTTGTAATCCTTGGCCGGAGAAGCCCTGTTTGGCGAACATGCCGATGCGATAAATGTACATGGAGTAAGACGCCGCGCCAGTGAGCGCGAGCCAGTCACCGAGGTTGAAGCTGCCGCCGAGTTCAGCCGCGGTGGCACCTCCGTCCATGCCCAGCACCGCGACGCCGACAAAGGCGAGCGCACATCCCAACCACGTCATCTTCGACACTCGATCGCCTCCCAGGCTCGCGATGAAGGGCGTAAACGCGATGGACGCTTGCGTGAAAAAGCTCACTCTCGTGGCGTCCGTGAACAAAAGAGCGACGTTACACAAACCTTGATTTCCGATGTTCCAAAGCGCCAACTCCGCCGCGCTTCGCCAAAACGCCGGTCCAGTCTTATCTCCCGGACCCCCCGTCGAGTTTTTCCCCGCGAGCATCGGCGCGAAACAGAGCACCGTCATCAATCCTCGCACGCCTCCGAGAACCCCCGCCGTGGGCGCGCCTTGCGACTCAAACACCAATTTCAGCGTCACCGTCAGCGTCCCATACGCCATGGCGACGAAGATGAGTAATAATCTCCCCATCCCCACCGTCGTCGTCGTCGCCGCGTCGCCCTCCTCCTCCTCCTCGCGTCCCGCGCCTCCTAACACCGCCCTCGCGCGCACCTCTCGCCCTCGACCGCGCGCGTCCGTTCGCATCACCACCATCGTCATCGCACCCATCGCGCTCCCATCCTCACCCCGTCCTCGTTCGACTCCTCCGACGCCCACCGCGCGCGCCGTCGTCCCCGTCGCTCGCCGCGTCACCCGCACCACCGCGCCCCGTCTCCCCACCCCCGCCGCCGTCCTCACCGCGACGCTCGCGCGAGTCCCACGCATCGTCGTCGTCGTCATCGCTCGCTCCCCCGTTCGCTCGCACCCGTCCACGCGCGCGCGTCGCACGACGTCGCCTCACGTCGTCCTCCGTCGCGTCCCATCGTTTTCGTCTTCGCCCCTCGCGCCCTCGTCGTCCGTCGTCTTCACGATTGCATCTCGGTCGGTCCCGATTTTTGATTCGATTTCATCTCGGTCGGTCGCCCCGGAGTCTCCACCGCGCACGTCCCTCGGGATGGATCATGACTCGGGATTATGACTCGGGATTATGACTCGTCGTCCTTGATGGTGTACGCGCGAACGTTGTACTGAGAGAGTACTATGTGACGACCGTACACGAGCGCGCGCGAGGACGCGCGCGGGAGCACCCGACGTCGGTCGCGCGCGGTGAATCGTCATTCAATCGATAAAAGCGACGTGTCGGTATACGTCGCGTGCGATTACGTTACGACGCGGATTCAACTGGGCGACGGACGCGGTGGAGATCGATACGCGCGCGAGTGGGTGGGTGTATCGGTGCGTCGGTCGATCGAGGACGCGCGCGCGCGGGGGGGGGGCGAGGGGGGCGACATGGCGGTGGATTCGGACAGCGAGGAACCGGCGGTGAAGGGCGGTGTGGAGGGGAGGATCGAGGCGAGGACGACGACGACGGGGACCGAGGGGGAGGCGGAGGCGGGTGAGAGCGACGATGGATCGAACGTCGGGGACGAGAACGGGGGGTCGAAGCGACTCGCGGCGTTTCATCTCGCGTTCGGTCGTGGGTTAGTGGATGAGAGTCGCGCGGCGTCCATGACGAGACGAGGCGCCGTCGGGGTGGCTGATTCCACCCATCAGCGAAGTTTGGAGGATGCGTTGAACCAGCTGGCGCAGGTATTTCGAGAGTGTAAGCGAGAGAAGGCAAACGATGAATTGGTGGAGATGGCTATGAAGGAATTGGATAAGATGCACGCGAAGATGCCCGAGTATTTGAGGATACCGGAGCGGTCAACGCTTCAGCGACGACTCGCCGAACAGGCGAGAAACTTGGCGGAGCGGGTGGTCGAGCGACAGGAGATGGCGAAAAACTTACCGGAAGGGATCGTGCGTGGGATTGAATCCGTGCTTAAGTCGTTCGATGAGAGCGATTCGCCCATGATGCAAACAATCGAGGGTATGAACGCCGTCGCGTCGTTGGGAGCGTTGAAGCAGCGTCTGGATCGAGTGCGAGGGACGTCCAAAACCGGTACCACGACGTTTGAGGATAAGGCGACGCACTGCAGAAATCTTGCGAGCAATCTCATGAAAATTACGGAAAACGATACGAAGGTGATCATGCATTCACAATACATTGGCGCGCAGATGCACTTGCTCGATCCGAACGCGAATGACGAGTTGACGAGGTTGACCCACGACCAGAAGTGCTCGGACGCCGCCTACCTTTGGCGAGCGATTCGTGCGTTCTCGGAGGCTTTGTTTGAACAGAAATCGGTATCATCGTTCATTCAACGAGCGTTACCTCACTCCCTCAGAAAAGAGGCTCGTGACTCGCTCGACGCTCGCATACAAAAGGAAGGAGCTCACGAACATCTCATTTGTCGAGTGCAACTGATACCGGCCCTCGTGATTTCTGCGTACGCATCGATGGATACTCTGAACGTACAGCGCGTGCACAGCTTATTCAAGCGAAGCGCCCAGCAAGCGCTTCCGGATAGCGCATCATTTTTGGAGTTGCAAGGATTCGTGCACACTGCTCAACCGAGCGAAATAGACTTTGTGAAACGCGCCACCATAGATCAGATCAAACGCTTGCGCAACGAAGGTATCGAATTCAACTCAGGCATCACGATTGAGGAAGCCAGCGCGATCGAAAAGGGCGTCAACGAAAGGAAACGTCTGTCGAGAGATAACGATACGTCGAAAGCTGACGATCAGCCGCAAGGGACGGTGTTCTCCCGTCTCGGTGAAGCCGGAGTTCTGAGAACCGCGTCTGAAACACTCAGGTCCACGAAGCCTATGGTTACAAAACCTTCTACGACTACGAGTGTGCGAAAATCACCGCCGAAAACGACGAAAAAGGCGACCATCAAAATCGAGCAACTATTCTCTCGTCGGTGCGAAATCTGTAAGCAGGACGTCAAAGGCGTCGATGCGAAACAACTCAAAAACAACTGGAAAATGCACTTGGGATCCAAGATTCACGCGAATTCATTGTTGGGTCCGGAAGTACATCCCAACGAGCCGCCCGCAGATCCAGCTTTAGCGTCTTTTTCAGCGGCAGATCAAGCATACGCAGTCATGATGGAAGTGCCTCCGCCGCCGCAGCCGCCGAGCGCACCCGCTTCGAAGACCGCTTCGAAGACTGTAGCTTCGAAGACTGTCGTTAAAGTACCACCGCCTCCCCTCAAGTTTGGCACGGGCATGATTCAACAGCAAAAATCGAATACGATGAGTGATCACAAGAAGAATTTCATTGAAAAACGACTGCAAGAGATCGATTCTGCTCAGAAACACGGTAAACGACGGCGACTTGATGAGTACATCGATAAACCCAAGCCGCGACCTTACAAGCGGGTACTGTACTGCAAATACTTTGAACGAGGCAAGTGTTGGAACGGCGATGAATGTAAATTTCGTCACGGACGAGTGCCAGATTCTCCATGTGATAGTTTCGACTGATGCATCGCTTAAAAACACTCACAAATGATCGATACAATTCAAACCAAAGATGAAGAACACTGCTGCTTGCGCGTATAGGAAAATGGAATATGCAAACATTTCATGACGAAAGATCCCCCAAGTTGCGCAAAAAGCGAAAAATAGTCCCATAAAAAGCTCTTTCGCGTATATCGGTTTCGCTGGCGTGTGTGAACGAGGTTTAGAGATCAAACGCGCCTTTTCAACCTTTTGTGCGACCCATTTACCGAGTTTCGTCGTCACGACCCACTCGTTTGCGCTGCTCAGTGAAAATAGTCCAGAAATCATGGCTGATAACTTGACAATCGTCATCGCGTTCTCGAAAAGAACGTATGGGACTGCGTACCACAGCCCCCCGGGCGTAAACATGCATGTAGATAAAGTCACCAGGATTGGGGCGTACACGAGCGCCCAGTACGGGATCGAAACCTCGGGGCACGTGGCGCAGACTGGGATGAGGAGCAGGTAGAAGAAAAAGGACACGAAATGCGTCGCGAACATTCTCGTGCCGAAGAAGAACAAATTTAAATACACTTTGCTCGCAAATGGTATGTCTGCATTGATGATTGATCGAAAAGCCTCCTTCCACAGCGTAACCGGACCAGCAGACCACCTGTGCTGTTGCTTACGATACGCGGCGTACACGCTCGGGACCTCATTCAGGCACGTGATCTCGTCTAGAAAGATGAAACACCAACCTCGCAAGTGTGCTCTCAAACTGAGATCCAAATCCTCAACCGTGCTACGATGGCTCCAACCACCCGCATCTTCGATACATTTTTTGCGCCAGACACAAGCCGTACCGTTGTTGTTAAAGAACAAATTGGCCGAAAACCTCGCGTATTGCTCGCAACGAATGTGATAGTTGAGCGATATGGTTTGAACGCGCGTCAGTACGTTCTCAGTCGCGTTGGCAAATGTCCATCTGGCCTGCACGAAACCGACGTGTGGATTCGCTATGAGAAAAGGTACGGTTTTAAGTAGGAAATCGGGGTCCGGTGAGAAATCTGCATCGAATACTGCGATAAACTGGTAGCCGGATATGTCGTCCATCGCCTCCGCCATCGCTCCCGCTTTGTATCCAGTGCGATTACTTCTCCAGCGATATTGAGTCTTTATCCCTTGTTCTCGACACAGCTCTAATGATTCTTCGATTATAGCTCTCGTTTCCGGGCATGTTGAGTCATCGAGGACTTGGATCAACAGCTTCGATCTGGGCCACTGCATCTCTCGAGCGCAAGCAATGACGTGTGCACAAACATCTATTTCGTTGAACATCGGTAACTGCACACAGACTGTTGGATATTTCGCTTCGTGTCCCTCGAGTTCAATGTGATTGAATCGTTCTAACGCGTTTTTACGTGCAAAGTATCGCCACCACACGGTGACGTAGACGTGGAAAAGTCTGTCGGCGGCGACGAGACTAGAAAGGACACTAAGACATCCGACCGCAACTTGCAACACTGGAGACACAAAAGAGATGCGGAATCGAGCGACGTTATCGCCCCAAACGCTTGCACGCTCGCGAAAAAGTTTCTGCAACGACTCAGTACTGCCGCCTGCTTTTGTCACTGCAGCTCGAGTGATGTGCACAGTTTGAGGATGGTTCAAAACGCCCAAAAGGACGCACGTGAAGACGAAAGACAGTAAAAACGTTCTCCACGACGATCCTTTACTAGCTTGGTTCATATTCTTACGCGCGCGAAGGAGTGTGGTCTTGTCCGTCCGAGGTTGTTGGTTTTGGCCAAGACAAACCTCGTGGGTACGATCTCGCCAGTGTAACATTATGATACATATGATATATATCTGGCACAACAAAATCTCTGGCTAACTGAGATGGCTATTATTGTTGGATAAAAAAGTTTTATCATTCAGATGTCCCATGAATGCTAACCATTGTTATTCAGTTCTTCTTGACGAGGTGCTTGTTAAGGTACTGCGCGACGGTGAACCCCATGAATCTCTCTCCATCCGCGAGTCCGAGAAGTTTGGCCAACTCCGCGTTCGCGAGTATATATCTTCTATTGATCGGGTCCATCAAGTTCTTTTCTCTGAAATACGCCCAGATTTTGGTGGTCAAATCCTTACGGTTGATTTCCTTCACGCCGCCCAGAAAAGTTCTCAGTTGCGGAGAGCATACGTACATGACAAGGAGACCACCGGCAGCCTTTCTCTTTTTCTGCTCCTGTCGAAGCGCATTCATCTGTTCTTCAGTCAATGGAACGTGTACTTCCATCTCACGCTCGTAACGTTCTTTATCGGCGGCTGCCATGGCTTCGTACTTAACCCTGTTTTCTTCCGACATCGATCTCCACTCGGCGCCGAGCTCGCGTGCAATGTCCTGAAACGACAACTTTGGTTTTTCCTTCCTGAGCTCAGGTCTTCTAATACACACGAAACACAAGTACGGGCCTTTCGGTCCCTTCGGTTTCGTCGGATCTACGATTTCCTTCGTCTTGCCGCGTTTCTTCTTCTTGTCCTTCTTCTTGGCGCCTTCCGGCTTCCTCTTGTTCCTCGTGTGCGCGTCTCGAAGGAACTGCTCCACCTACACGCATAACACATCGCACCATCGCGTCATCGCACCGTCAGTCCTCGCGTCTCTCGCGTCGTCGTCGCGCTCTCGCGTCTGCATGCGGCTCGAGAGAAAGCACCCATTCCCGGGGACCGACCGATCACTTCTCGCACCCGCCCTCGCGCGTCTCGCGTCGGCCCCGGCCCCCATCGCGCGTCCAAGATCCATGCTCGACGCGCGTCCACGATCCGACCGTGCGCGCGCATCCACGATCCCACTCGTCGCCTCCCCCGCCCATCGTTCTCATCGTTCTCCTCTTTCTCGTTCTCCTCGCCGTCGTCGTCGTCATCGTCGTCGTCGTCGTCATCGCACCGTTAAACGAATGAAATTCGTGTGTTCCCCCAAGTCGCGCTTGAGTCCCTCCTCGAGCTGTCTCTGCAGCGTCTTCACCGTGCACGTGTGCAGATCCGCGGATTCGATGATGCCCGGAAGCCGTCGCGCGATCTCCGTTCGCACCGCTTGCGACATTTGGTCGGCGTCCATGGTGACTCGCGTCGTCGTCGACGTCGACGTCGTCGTCCGTCCCGTTGTGGGGCGTCGACGGTCGGTCGTCGGATCTTCGACCCCTTTCTTCTTGGAGTCAGGACTCGCCAAAGGCCCGACCGTCGGTTTTTGTGATCTTGCCACCCGGAGAGCGTCGAGGCGAACGCGTGGGCGACGACGCGACGGCCCGTGTGTTGGTTTCAAAGAAATAATGAAACAATGAACTACAAAGAATGTATGTATGTAATGTAATCATCAGTCGTGGTACACAAAAAATTGGAAAGGGGTCGCGATACGGGTCACGCGCCGAAGAAGGTTTCGTACGCGCGCACGTGCTCGGGGTCGACGACAACTTGGCCGCACTCCCAAGGAATGTCTCCGAGGTCCATGGACTCGCGGAGTTTGAGATCATAGACGATGTTGCGTCGACGAGGTTGAAGCGTCGGGGCTTGAATGCCGGACAAAACGTCCATGCGCGAGGCAGAGGCAAACCAAGGATGGGTCAAGACGGCAGAGATGCCGCCGACGTGGCCGAGACGCTTGGTTTCGTCTTCGTGAAGCAGCGCTCGGACGATGGAGGCGGTCTCGATGTCAAACCACGCCGGGAACGTCATCGTATCGTTCCTATGCTGCATCAGACGTCGATAGAGCTCCTGCCGAGAGTCTTTGTCCGCTCCGAAAGGCGTGCCTCCGCTGCACAGCTCGTAAATCAAAATCCCGAGCGCCCAGAAATCAGCCTCAAATCGACACCCGTTGTGATTGAACACCTCCGGCGACATGTACTGCGCGGTGCCGCAGATGGTGTACGCGCGCTCGTTCCCGACCAACTTTTTTGCCATGCCAAAGTCGGCGAGACGCACGCACCCATTCGTGTCAAGCAAGATGTTCTCGGGCTTCAAGTCTCGGTAGACGTACCCGCACTGGTGCATGTAATCGATGGCGAGCGCGCACTGCGTCGCGTACATTTTTGCGTCGTGCAGCGTCGGTAAACCGTGATAATTCATCGCTTGAAATAAATCACCGCATGGCGCGTATTCCAACACCAAGAATAACGCCCATCGATCCTGATACGCGTGCAAAAGCTTGTCGATGAATGGTCCGTCGTTGATTTCTTCGTGCGTGCGTCTCTCGAGCACGGCATGACGCATCTCGCCGACGTCGATGAGCTTTTGCTTGCGCATCACCTTGAATGCGACGAGTTGATCAGTGAGACGATACTTTGCCAAGTACACAGTCCCACACAACCCCCGTCCGAGCTCGCGAAGGATGATGAAATCTCTAAAAGTCGCCCCCTTCATCATCGCCCGATCAGGCACGCCCTCGGCGTAATCCGCCTCGACGAAGTCGCTCCCGAGGTTACCTCGTTGTTCCTCTCGCGTCTTCGGTCGCTCTCGCTGCTTGGCGCGCTCTTGACCACCGATGTGCGACAAGGGTAACGTTTCCGGTTGCCCTCGCCCGAGTTCACGAAGATCCACCGCGCTCGCGGTGCCTCTAAGATAGGACCCGCGCTCGCTGACGCCGACGACGGTTGTGGCAGACGCCGCGCTTCCGTCGCTCACGTCTCGCATGGTTATGTCGATACTCGACTCGCTTCGCTTGAGCGACGGATTCCTCGCGTCGAGCTCGAACGCGTACGCCCAATCCTTCTCCGTCACCCGTCGCAACAGACTCCCACTTCCGGAGCCATCCTCGACGCTCTTCGGCGGTTGTTCTTGTTGTTGCGCGTCTCTCCTGAGCACAGAGTTCATTCTCCTCGGCGACGACAACGCGGATGAAAACGCGCGACGCGTCCCCAACGCCCCGAACCGTCCACGATCCATCCCACCGTTTCCATCACCCTCCTCGCGTCGCGCCCCATCCGTCGACGGACTCGTCGACGGCGTCAACGCCAATCGTCGCAACGCCGCCAACTCTCTCGCGCGCGCCGCGCCGCCGCGCGTCCTCGCCCCCTCGCACCCGTCGTCCACTCCGCGCCCATCCTTGACGACCCGTCCGCGCCCGGCGTCATCCATAAACGCCATTCCCTCTTTCACGACCCCCTCTCGCACCTCACACGTCGTCGTCGTCGTCTCCATTCGACTCCGCCGACTCGTCGACCCGCGTTCGCAACGCCGCTCGCCCCGCCTCCCCCGGCCGTCCTCCTCCTCTCCTCGTCCACCCATCGACGTCGACGTCGACGCGCGCACACCACCGCGACCACCAAAATCCCGCGTCCGTTCCCCAATCGTCGTCGTCGTCCTCCTCGCCGCCGCCTCCCCCCGAGCGTCCACCGTCTCCCGCGTCTCGTTCGCCTCCCCGCCGTTCCTCGCGTCCACCACCACCGCCGCCTCGCGTCCGCGCGCGTGTTCCCACCCATTCACATTATCGTCGTCCCCGACGCCCTCCCGTCGTCGTCTCGACGCCACGCGCATCATCACCGCGCACGCCGTCGCCTCGCGCGTCGCCGTCCGTCGCCTCGCCCTCGCGCGCGTCGCGCGAAACGTCGGGGCGCGTCGACCGCGAACGCGCGATCGCGCGGTGGACGACGATTTCGCGCGTGAGGTCGTACAAAGAGAGGTTTTCGGCCCATCGCGCGTGGTGTTTTGTTTTGTTTTGTTTTGTTTTGTGTTGTTTTGTTTTGTGATCGGATGGCTACAATCGGACGCGAGTACGGACGGATGCGGTACCCTCCCTCGATCACGTCGCGTCCCGTCGCGTGGTCCTCGACCCTTCGCCCCGGGGCGTTCGTTCGTTCGTTCGTTCGTTCGCGCGTGGGTCGTTAAGGACATGTGATGTAGTATATGGACTCAGATTATGTATTGTGGTGAATAATACGGTGTGTGCTCCTCTTACATGACCTATGTGCGCGGTGCGGTGCGGTGCGGTGCGGTGCGGTGCGGTGCGGTGCGCGAGAGTGGTGGACGCGAGCGTCGGTCGATCGGTGTGAACGCGCGTTCGTTCATCGAGTCGTTCGTTCATCGAGTCGTTCATCGAGTCGTTCGTTGAGTCGTTCATTCGCGCGTTCTCGATGACGACGACGATGACGACGACGGTGTCGAGGAGCACGATGATGACGACGACGGTGTCGAGGAGCACGATGATGACGCGTGCGATGGTGCGCGCGAGCGCGGTGACGCGAGCGACTCGAACGTCGTCTCGACCTCGTCGACCTCGAACGGTTCGCGCGCGGGCGTTGGATCCGGTGAGCGCGGCGCACGCGGTGGACCCGACGATTTTGAGGTGCTTCAACTTTCTCACGCTCGCGCCGCAAGTCGTGCCGTGGGGGCTCATGCTCGTCGCGCCTCGATGGCGAGTGACGCGGGCGATCGTTGAACCTTGGATCGTGCCGTTGGTGTGCGCGGCGGCGCACGCGACGGTGGATGGGGTGGGATTCGCGTCGCCCGGGGCGTTGGAGGAGGCGGCGACGTTCGCGCGCGTGTTCGATCCGTCCATCGGTCCGGATCGGTGGTTGAGCGCCGACGTGACGGGGCCGTTCGAGGCGTTCAACGAGATGTTGGAGAATCCGAATTTCGTGGGGGAGGAGTGGACGCACGTGTTGACGTGGGATTTATTCGTGGGGAGATTTGTGTATCTGGACGCGTTGGCGCGGGGAGTGCCGAATTTACGCGCGTCGCTGTTATTCATCAACTTTACAGGACCTCCGGGATTATTGCTCTACGCCGCGACGTGCGTCATCTCGGGAAAAGGATTGCCGCCGATTCCGAGCGAATCCGGGACGATGGCGTCGTCGACGACGCCAAAATTGATCTTCGTGGACCAACCGACGGCGAGCGCGAGCGCGACGTCTCGCCTGCGCGAGGCATTCGTGGATGGACGCGGACGCGCGGAGGCGGTGATTCGGGCGTGCGCGCCGGATGTGTGCTTCGATGATATCAGCGCGCCGAGTTCCATCGTCGGACGGGACGCGGTGTACGCCGAGCTCGCGCGTCGCGACGTCGACGACGACGCGTGCGGAGCGTCCATCGTCGTCGAACGCGTCGCCGACGGCGAAAAAATGGCGGGAATGACGTTTCACAGAACAAACCGGGCGGGCGAGAGAGGCTTACGAGGGACGATTGCGGTAGAGGTGGACGCGAACGGAATGATTTGCAGGATCACGCGAGCGACCGAACCCATTTTAAAACCGGGCGGCGCAACCGCGAAACTTCTCAAAGCTGTCGCCAAGGCGCCAGAGGGCGTCCAACCAAAGTCTCGCGTCGATCGCGCGCCCTCGGGAGCGGCAGACATCGTCAAGTATCTCTGGTTGGAAGTGCAAGGGTGCGATGATTTCAAAGAAGTCGCTCTGAGTAACTTTTCTCGAGACATTCTCTACGAGGATGTCAATTTCGAGCTCCCCTTCGTCGGCCGAGAGCAAGTCTCCGGTTTTCTCGACGAGTTCGACATTCCCGGTTTGACGTTTAATCCGCTCGCCATCTCTGACGGCAACGACGCGTGCGTTTTCACGTGGGAAGTCGATCTCAACGCGGGCGAAACCGCGACCAAGGTTCGCGGCGTGTCTTTTTACGCGCTCGACTCGGAGGGAAAAGTATCGTACATTCGCGACATTCCCGGAAGCGCGTCTTCGCCCGTGCTCGGATCATTCGCCGCGAAAATGAATCCCGCGCTCAGGACGTTCGCACCGACGCCCACCGAGGCGGAGCTCGTCCAGCGAGCGAAAGCTAGAACGTAGACGTAGTAACACAAATAGAATTTTTTTAGCGTCTCGCTCGTCTCCACTGCGCGACGACGACATGTCTTTCGCGCGCGCGCTCGCCACCGACGCCTCGGCGCACGCCTCGAGAACGCACCGCGCGCGCGCACACCGCGCCCGTCACGCCGGCTGCTCGACCGTCGCGCGCGCGTCCTCGAACGATGGGAACGCGGCGGCGCTCGATTTGCTCGAGCGGCTTCAGCGCGCGTACGAGACCGACGCGAACGGGACATTCGTCGACGCGGTACTCGAGGCGAGAGAACATCTCACGTTGCTCTTTTTCGACGTCGCCGAGGAGCGCGTGCGATCGTTGGAAGCGTCCGGTGACGCGTCGGCGGCGTCGGCCTTGGATGAGGCGTGCGCGGCGATTGCGGCACGCGCACAATACACGGTGGGTGAAATCATCGCGAGCGCCTCGACGGCGCTTCCGGAGGCGAGTGGAGACGCGTTGAAAGCGTCGTGTTCGGAGAGCGGGTTGACGACGGCGCAGGACGAAGAGATCCGGCGTAGATGGGGGGCCATGACGGGGGCGTTGGCGACGACGGGGGAGGAAAACGCCGTCAGGCAACTCGCTTTAAACCAAAATTCGAGACGAAACGCGATCACGGAGATCGTCGGACGCGCACAGATCGGCGCGAAGGAATTCGAAAGTCTCAAGGCTGTCGCGCCCGAACGGCGGATCGCGGACGTGTTGTTGACGATACCTCGAGGCGCCGAGCGCGCGGCGGCTGTGGAAGATGCACTGACGCCGCCGGTCGACGGGGAGAGCGTCGACGGCGATGAAGAGAACGAAGTCGTCTTCACGACGGCACCGAGACTTCTCAACGTGTTAGAGGGAATGATGCGCAAATCTATGGAAGCCGGGGAGGACGCGTCTGAACTAGTTGAGTTGATACAAATCGTCGAGACGAAGTGTGACTTTTTCTGAAGCGCGTGGTGTGTGAATGCAGCAAAACGTACCGGTATTTTTATTTATGGTGCTATACAGATGGAAGATGAGCTAGCTGCTATGCAAACATGGTGAGCGCTCTATGATAGTGTTATAGTGTTGTGGTGCTAGACTTCTTGAACCGAAATGTCCTCCGAAGATGCCGCCGCCGTGTTGTTTTCGCCTTCGATGACGCGCTCAGCCAACGCCGCAGATGCGACTATACCTGCGGTTTGGACCGCCTTGAAAGCGCGGCGACGGCGGACAGCTTGAACGACGACGAAGCCGCGTCTCGCGTGCGTGAAGACATCAAAAAGGTTCCCTGTGCCTTGCTGAGCGATCAAAACGCCGAGCAATACCGGCAAGGCGAAATTGACAGTCTTTTTGATTCGCATGCGCAAGCCGCTCGGAACTTTATTCTTCGTTTCCATGCATCGCTGGCTCACACCACCAGCGTCCTGAGCCGCCTCCTCTTGATTTCGCGCGTCCTGGAAGTCTCGGAAACCCGCGCACAGGTTCTTCACCACTCCCCACATGCCGTGTCGAACAGCCATGCGAGCCACATCCTGCTGCACTTTTTGTTCCTCAAAGTGAAGCAAAACGCACTCTCCGGAGAACGTACCCGGCTCTTTGCCCGGGATCGTGCGCATGCGCCACGCGCTAAAGTACGGATCCACCCGGATGACGTTGGGATTTTCTGGATGACTGGGGTGGTGCAGCCCCTTGGTGATGGTGTAGTAACAGTCGCCGTCTTTCCATGTGCGGCGGCTGAACACGTAATCACGGTTGCTAATGACGGGTAACTGTCGCTCCCAAAATAAGATCTCCGCGCCCGTCTGCGGATCCTTCTCGATGAGGTGCTGCTTCAACAGTAAACCATCCCACTTTTCTCTAGTCAAATCCGAGTTGTAAAAGTCACAAATTTCCTCCGCCGTAGCGTTCTCGAACACGCTTCGGGAGAGATATTCGGTGCCCCCGTAGGGTAAAATATGTCTCCATGCCTTGTAATGGCAGTTGTTTCTCTCTTCAGTCCTTTCCATCATCACCTGCCACTCGCCCGTTTCCTCGCGAGGCACGCCTCCGGGAATGCACGCCACGCGCGCTTTAAAACGTTCAAAATCCACGCGCTGCACCACATCCGTCACGCCGCTCGCAAACTTTGTCGGTTCATCACCCTTATCTGCGTATTTATCCTGATGACAACGCCTCGAGGAGTGCTCCTTCTCGTGCGTTTGTCGTCGCCCGCGTCGCGAGTCCAGTGCTACGGCGAGCCCCGTAATCTCGACAAGCCTTCGCACGAGCACGTTTCTGTGCGCGAGCCAAATCATGATCGATCGCGTCGTCACCAACGTACTGACCGCCATCCACGTCCATCTCGCTCCGGGCCATCTATTTGCCAATGCGTGCATTCGAAATCCCCTCGCGAGGGCTCCGAATCGAGGGTGCCAAGCCACGTAAAAAGCCGCCACGAGCGTCGCGAACACCATCGGCCACGCCTCTCCGATCGCCCGCAAACTCTCTCCAACATTTTCCTTCGTCGGGAACGGCATACCGGCCGCAAGTTCGAACATCGCGCTCAAATCATTCGTCCCCCCTCGTCCGGATTCGCTCGCGAGCCCGGGCCCTTCCCCGCCCGCCTGATGATGGTGATGATGTCCACCGTGCGCGCCTTCATCGTACCCGAACGCCGCCGCCAACGAGCGCGACATCGTCCCGAATTATTTTCCCCAGCCCGATCGACGTCCACACGAAACAACGGTCGAATCTTCGCGACGCGACGCGCGTTCGATTCCCGACCGCGTCAACACGGGAGGATCCCGTTCCCGAGATTCTTCGAATCAAAAATCCTCGCACGCGTCACCCTCGTCGCCCGCGCTTCGTCGTCCCGCGACGCGCGCGTGCGCACGACTCGAATGATGTGTTCACGCGTTCCCCGCGCTCTCCGCGCGGTGTCGAGTGTCGCGCGCGTCGGTCGTCCGCCATCCCAACCAGAGGTCGGTCGGCACAGCGCGGTGGTGACGGGGACGCTGACTCACGCGAGCGAGTGGTCTTTTGGGTGTAGAGGTACGTATACGAGCGTATGTTAAGACTATTTACGGTTTTTTATATGTACATGTCGATTCTCTAAAAAAGCCAAGATCTCGACAGCTGGAGATTTTTGGTCGCCGTCTGTCTCCGTCTATCCGACCGTCTGTCTCGTCCGTCACCGCGCGGTGTCGGGTCGGGACGGTGCGGACGGTTGAGGGATGGGAAACTGCACGAATGGACGCGAGGCGGTGGTGGACGGGGAGGCGTCCGAGTCGATGGCGTCGGTGGCGCGGCGGCAAAATTTGCACGCAGAGCCGCGCTCGAGGGCGCGGTCGACGTCGTCGGCGGGGAAAAGCACGCGACAGTCTCGGTGGTAGTGATGGAAACCGGCGCAGGAGAGGGCGACGAATTCGAGGCGTTCGTCCCCGTCGCAAAAACCAGGGTCGTCTGGGGCGTCCGTGGACGATCGGAGCGGGCGTCGACACAAGACGCAGGGCGGATTGAAGATTTCGGAATCGACGGCGGCGAGGAGCGCGCGATAGCCGATGGCGAGCGCCCGGTGTAATTGCTGACTCTTCGTGGTGAAGGATTGGAGTTGCGTCTCATCCACGACGATGTGGCTCGAATCGAGATGGTTATCGCACAAGTCGGCGAGATGGCAGAGGATGAACATGTATTGCCCGCGAAGGACAGCGTCGTCTCGCCAAGACGTGGACGTCTTCGCCCAAAAGTCTTCCAACTCTTGCTTCGCCTCCTTCAACACGTCGGCGGCAAATTGCTCGAGTGATGGTGTGCTGACCGCTCTGCCCTTGTGCTCGCGCCATCCACGAAGAATCAACGCGTGCTCGATGAGATGTTCGATGAAGATGACGGTGCTCTCGGCGGCGAAACCTTCCGATATGTTGCGATGATAGTATTCTCGTCGCGCCAGCATGACGACCCTCGAACCAAGCGAAATGGCATCGGAAAAGGAACCCTCCACCGACTTGACGATGCACATCGCGCGCAAAGCGTGAATCTCGTACCCCAAAGCGTGCGTCTCGGACGTATCCGGCGCCTCTTCTCTCAACTCGCCGGCGAACCGTAGGCACATGCCCGCGTGCTCGAGCGCCGCCTCATTCGAGAAATCGCGCATGTAGCAGTAGTACATCGCAGCAAGACAGTGTGCCTTGGCCGAACGCTCCGTCGAGTCCAGTTCCACCGCTAACGCCATCACGCGCGTCAACCGCTGTCCCACCACGTCCGCCAGTCCCGAGCACCGACTCGGATGCACGCCCTCTCCCATTTTCGTATTTTTTACCGCCGTCTGCACGTCGCTCGCGACGAGTTCGGCGTAATAAAAAAATTCATCCTCTTTTCGTCCCTCAGTGCGCGCCCGTTCGCACTCAGCGAGACAAAACAACGCGTAATCCTCGCTCAGATTTCTATCATCCAGACTCAGATACCAACCGATGTACTCGGCGGTCGTCTCGAATCGTCCGAGACCGAGCGACGGCTCGCGCGCGAGCTCGCGCTCCGTTCGTCTCGAGCGCGCGTATCTTCGCGACGTTCCCTCGTCGAGATCTTCGTCGTTATCGCTTCGCCAACGCACGCTCGGTTCGTTTTCCTCATCCTCCGCGCTCGTCACGCTCGACGACCGCGACCTCGTGTCTCGAAACCGCGCGAACGCCTCGCCGTCCATCGCGCGATGCCTCGCGTCGCCTCCTCCGTCGCCTGCGCCGTCGCGCACCGACCACGCGCCGGACTACGGCGCGACGCGGACTGCGCGTCACGTCACAATCCAGGCGGTTGTCTCTTCATCGATAGACTCGCGGACTCCCGTCGCGGTGTCCCTCGCCTCGCGCGCGACGTTCGCAGACGACGCGCACGATACCATCGTCATGCGCGCGTCCGTCGTCGCTCGCGCGCGTGCGTGCGTCGTGAACGCGCGGCGCTTAAACTTTGATGGCAAGCTCTCTTTCGACGCGCTCAATCGCGTCCTCGGTGACGTCTCCGGCGGGGCCGTGACGACGCACGACGATGCGTCTCCGAGCGTCGAGGACATCGCGAGTCGATGCGTCGGCTACGACATTTTGATCTCAAAGGAGGTGCCCGTGGACGTGACGTTGTTGCCGCCTTCGGTGCGATTGATTTGCGAAGCGGGAACTGGCTTTAATAACATTGACGTCTCCGAAGCGAAAAAGCGAGGCATACTGGTGTGCAACGTGCCGACGTACAGCACGGATGCCGTGGCGCAGCTCGTGTTGAGCTTTTTGCATGCGTCCTCCTTGGGACTGTGCGAGCAGTACGCAGCTCTTCGCGCCGGTGACAGAGACGCCTTTCGCGACGACTTTAGCGGGTTGAAGCGATACGAAATGTACGAGCTCAAGGGCCGGACGATCGGGTTGGTCGGCGGGACGGGCGCCATCGGACGACGCGTGGCGCGGTTGGCTGGAGATTTGGGCATGCGCGTGCTGTGTTGGAGTCGAAGCGCGAAGACGGAGGAGGGGTTGTGGGACGCGGTGGGTTTCGATACTTTAATGTCGGAGAGCGATTTCGTGTCGATTCACTGTCCGTTGAACGAGAACACGAAGGGATTGATCGATGCGCGAGCGATCGGTTTGATGAAACCGACGGCGAAGATAATTAACACGGCGCGAGGCGCTGTGATCAACGAAAAAGATTTAATAGATGCATTGGAGAAGAAGAAGATCGCGGGGGCGTGCCTTGACGTCCAAGAGACGGAGCCGCCGGTGGATGATTCACCGTTATACGACATGCCAAACGTATATTTAACCCCTCACATCGGTTGGAAAAGAGTCGAGACGCGTCAGCGGTTGATTGACACTGTGGCGTCCAACGTCGCGGCGTTTCTGGATTCCAAGCCTGTGAACGTCGTCGAACCATGAGTGGGAAATACTCCGTGAATATCGTCGAAACGCGTGTGGAAAATTCTGAAAAAAATTTGGACCATTCTTACAAGTTGTAGTGATTATTTTACATCGTAAAAAAGATTGATGGTGACGTACTCGCAACGGAAAAAAATCAGACGCGTCGGAACGCCGAGTTGGCGTTTTATCCGCGCGTCGTCACGTGTTTTCCAAATCGTTCGAGCGGCGTCTCGCGTTCAATCCGCGGCTACCTCTTCACGCGTATTCGCGAAGAGGCAAGCTATCGTCAGCACTGCGACGCCGGTGCCCGCGCGGGACCGGGTGCGCACACGCCGGGCTCTTCAACGCACGGCGCATCCGTGTGCAGCGCGTGGTGTCTCGCCTGCACGAGCCACGCGTCGTACGCCAATTCTCTGATAAACTTGAACGCGTTGTAAACCGTGGACGCCAAGGTCGACGGTTTCATCGCGGTCACCTCCGCGGCGACGACATACTCCTCCGCCCCAGATCCCGGCATCCAGTGCTGAATGTACTCTCTCGATTCAGCCTTGAGTTTGATGGCGACGCGAACGAAACCGATATCCTCCAACATCTCCCTGAGAATATCCGTCTCGTGCGCGCCACTGACTCAGCATGCCAACGCCTCGTTCGTCTTCAACGCCGGAGGTAATTCTTTCCCTCGACTCACGACGTCCGCGACGCACAATCGTCCACCCGGTCGAAGCGCTCGAAACGCCTCTCGCAGCGCCGCCTTCTTGTCCGAGCACAAATTGATAACGCAGTTTGACACCACGACGTCCATTGAGGACGATTCCACCGGTAACGATTCGAGTTCACCCAATCGAAATTCAACATCCACACCGTCGAGCGCCATCTCCCTCGCCCGCGCTCGCGCTCGATCCAGCATTTCGCTCGTCATGTCCACGCCGAGCGCGCGTCCTCGCCTTCCATTCGTCCCGCGCACTTTCCTCGCCGCCAGAAACACATCCACGCCCGCGCCGCACCCGAGATCGAGCACGCTCTCTCCCGGGCTTAAATCCGCGAACGACGTCGGTGCCCCGCACCCGACGCCGAGATCGGACGACCCGACGAAGTGTTGCTCCTCCGGGGTGTACCCGATCTTCATGCGCGCGAGCGCGGGCGTCACGCAGCACGACGCCGCGTTCATCGCCGTGGACGCGTACGCCTGACGCACGATCTCCTTGTGCGCCGCGTCGTCCGGCGCCGCGTCGGCGGACATGGCGTCCGGTAGCCCGTCCGCGCGGCCGAGTGACGCGACCCGACCTGTCGCCCGCCAGTCCTCGTCGCTCTGCGATGCGCGAAGACGCGGACGCGCGGGGCGTCCTGGACGCCCTCGCCGCGGACGCGCGCGGGAAGGAGACGTGGCGGTTGGGACACGATCGACGGGTGCGCGCGAAGAGACGAGCGACGACGCGGCTCGACGCGAGACGGCGTGTGATTCGATGCGTTGCGAACGGTGTGACTGACGAGACGTTGTCGCGCAGTTGATCGATGCGCTGCGCGCGAGCGGGGCGAAAACGTTCGAGGCGTGCGCGAACACGGCGAGCGCGATCGACCGAGCCGTTCTGGAGGGGGAGTACGCGAGCTGTGACGTGGCGAGCGTGAGCTGTGAGTTTCGGATTTTGAGCAATTCACAATTTCTGGAGAAGCGCGTCGAGGACGAGTCGGAGAACGAGACGAAGACGACGGAAGATACAAAAGTGAAGACGGACGGTGAGACAACGGAGGCGTACGCGGAGGTGGCGCGGAAGGCGATGGATGCGATCAGGGGTAGGTGGGCGCAGACGCGCGACGGAGGCTTGGCGCTGACGGGGAATAAATATTGGCGGCCTCTTCCGGCGGTGATCGGCACGATGGCGTACTACAGCGACGAGAGCTGTGGATTAGATCCGTTCGCGGCGAAAAATCCAAATCCAGCTCGGTGGGGGGAGTACATATCGAGCGACGACGACGATTCGAGCGAAGTGAGCGACGATTCGAGCGATACTCTTGAGAGCGACATTTCGAGCGAATTCATCAGTTCGACGTCGAGTGAGGGCGACTACTCCGACATGGACGAACATTTAGCCGACATCGACAACTTTGAGCGCTCGGCACGCGGCGGGAACGCCGCGTCAGAAGACGCTGAGGAGGGCGGCGACTTATTTTCCGTCGCCGGTTTGAGTTTGACACGCAAGTCGGCAAAGAAAGACGCACCTTCGTACGCGTTGTCGTACGATGACGTTTTCGGTGGTGATATACGTCGCACTGCATCCGTAGATTTATTTAGCGCGGAGGCGCCTCGCTCAAATGTGGGTCTTTTCGAGAGCGCAGAGTCAAAAGAATCGAAGAAAGCCTCTCCCGCAACAAAGGCTGCTCAGGAACCGCCGAAGGAACCGAAGAAACCAAAGGGTCTCTTTGATTCTGACTCTGAAGACGAAAGTGATTTGTTCGGTATCGGCAGAAGAACTTCAGGCGGTGACTTGTTTTCTGCACCAGTGAAAGACTCGCTCAGTCAACTGAAGGAGGCTATTCCTACTACGCCGAAAGCGGTTGCGAGTACCTCGAACGACGTTCAACCGCCCACAGCTGAGGTCACCTCTATGACTATGAAGTTACCGAAATCACCCCTATTCGCTGATTCAGACTCTGACGAAGATGACAAACTTTTCTCGACAAAGGCGATACACTCAAAGGTGCCGTCAAACATTACAAAAGACGGTTTGTTTGAATAGAAAAAATCCTAGAAATTCATAGTCGCGTGCGCTGTAAATCTAGACACTAGTATACGCAAGTTAAAACCACTATGCAGTTATCCACACGTCCAAACGGCTCGGATCTGCTTTCTTCGTACTGCCGAAAGCTGGGGTAGTGGCGCCCGATGACGCCACTCCGGCGCCCGCGCACGCCAACATTGTACCTTTGAGGTTAGACGCGACGCAGAATAACGGCACTGGCTCATCAATTTCCGGTCTGAAAATGCACTGAGACGCGACCGTTTGCTCCATGGCGTCGATGGCTCGAACGAAGCCCGACTTACCCACCATCGCCAACCAACTTCCAGAGCCGATTCCGCACGCACTCATCAGCGGCGTCCCCGCCGATATTCGCCTAAACATTTCCCAAGTTCTCGTATCCGTCAGCGCGATGGTTCCATCGAGACCAACTGAACACAACACGCGGCCCTCATCGATGAAACACGTCGATCCCACGATCGTGTGCTGGTGGGCGTCGCGCACCTCGGCGACGGTTTCGCCGAATTTTCCACCCGACCCGTCTCCGTAAATCCTCACCACTCCATCCGAGCATCCGCAAGCTAAAACTCCGTTCAAACCTCGAGCCATGGAAAACAAGTACCCTGGCGACCATCTCTCGGGAGTCTCATCGCCTCCAGTCGCGACTCGCGGCGCGGACTTTGCCAACCTCGCGCCCGTCTCGATGTCCCACGCCCACACCGCCGTCTCCGAACACGTCGCGATCGTCAACGCGCCGCCGTCACCCAGGAAGCAACACCCGTACACCTCTCCCGGATGACCGCTCAGACTTCTCGCCTCGCTCCCATCGTCCGCGTTCCAAATTTTACAGCTCCCGTCCGCCGAACCCGTGGCGAACCGTCTCCTCTCCGACGACACGCCCCTGGCGAATCCGACGCGAACGACCTCCGCCTCGTGCCCTCGACACACGAACACATCGCGCTCGATCGCTCCACCGCCCTCAACGCTCGTTCGCACGACGTGCGCGCGCGCCGTGCCGTCCTCTCCGCACGTCACGACCATCTCATCGCTCGTCCCATCGTCCCCTTCCCAAGGCGCGAACGCGACGTCGAACGCGCGTCCGAAGTGACACCTCGACGACGACACTCCTCGCACTTCATCGCGCGCGCCCGCGAGCCCGTCACGGACGATGGCGGGCGCGACGGACGTCATTGAGCCGTCCGACGAATGCGACGACGAATGACGACGAATGACGACTGCATGTCACGCCGCGCACTCTCGAGCCTTCGCGGCTTCGCCGCGCGCGTGCTCGCCCCGCCCGTCGCCCCCGCGCGCGAGTACTCGGGCTATCGCGTCGTCACCCCGCACGTGCCTTCGTGGCGCACGGGCGACGACGCCGTGACGGCGCTCTCGTGGTTGAGAAAACATTTGCGGCACGCACCGCCCGGGTTGTCGGCGTCCGCTCGATCGAGCGACGAGAGCGACCGCGCGAGAGCGCCGCACGGAGGCGCGGCGGTGTTTAAACTGTTTCGCGACCGGCGCGTGCGTGTGGGGAGCGGCGAGTTCGAGAGCAATCGCATAGAGGATGTTCGACGGTTGCGGCGCGCGAGCAGGGCGAGAGTGTTGGAACCGGGGGAGTTTTTAGCGGTGCCAGACGGGGCGAACGATTGGTATTGGCGAACTTGGAGCGAGAGTGATGATGCGTCGAGCGCGTCGACCTCTTCGTCGAGGTCGTCGAAGAGGGGCGCGAAGTCGCACGAAGAGTTGGGCGAGGCGCTTCGCGCGTGCGTGTTGCATCAGGACGCGCACGTGACGATTATTAATAAACCTCCGGGATTAGCCACGGTTCCCGGAGTCGGAAACGATATTAGCGTGTATGATTTATTACCTGCGTTGGATTCGCAGTACATCGTGCACAGGTTGGACAGAGACACCAGTGGGGTGCTCGTGTTGGCGAGAACATCGTTCGCGGCGAACAAACTCAACGCCATGTTTCGTAGGAAGAGTAAATTAGATTTCACAGAGGTGATGCGCGAGCAGATGGAGCGCGGAGAAGCACCGGAAGCGCCGGACGACGATGATTTCGTCAAGACGTACTGGGCCATCTGCTCGAATCCACCACCGCGAGGTGCGTCGGAGGGATGGGTGGAGGCGCCGCTGGTTGAGGTGGCGGACGTGGACGCGGGCGACGGACGCGAAACCGTGCGTTTGGTAGGTGGATGGCGCGTGTACGACGCTGAAGACGGTGGCGTCATCGTCGGCGCGGGAGACAGACCGCCGACGAGTAAGGAAGAGTACCACTCAAAGGCAGCGATCACGCACTTTACAGTGCTCTCGTCGGCGCCGCGAGAAGAAATGACGGACGAAAGCGGTCCCACACTCTTACAACTCACGCCCATCACCGGACGCAAACATCAGATTCGCGTGCACGTTTCGAAAGCCCTGAACGCTCCAATCGTCGGAGACAACAAATACGGCGCGAAAAGCCGCGAATCCTGGACCCGAGTCTTTCAAGATATTGAAAAATCCGAGCGCGAGCGCTCCGACGACCCGTGGCGCACCCTTCGCCGCGCCTCCTTACGAGGTCCGTCCAAGCCACCGCTCCACCTCCACGCTCGAGCGTTGCGTTTCACGCATCCCGAGTCCGGCGAGACGCTTCGAATCGTCGCCGATCCACCGCCACACTTCAATGCCGCGCTCGCGGCTTTTCGCCTCGGGACAGACGACGCGCCTTGTTGAATGCCCAGACGCTTCATTTCACACCTCGCCACGACGCCCATGCGCTCGAGGTGCACCTAGAACTCGTGCAACGCGCGCGCACGTGTTCACTCGCGCGTTTGCCACCGCGCGCGTCGCGCTGGACGCGCCCGACGTCGAGCGTGTCGTCGTCGACGTCGCGGGGGAACGGTTATTCGTCGAGTGCGATTGATTTCTCTTCACGAGCGTCCCGATGGCGACGCGCGCGTCCTCGGGCGCGCACTCGTCGTCATCGACGTCCCTGAGCGTGCTTCGTCGCGGGCTACACGTGCGATTGATCGATCCGGCGAGCGGAGGCGCGTACGCGTTCGCGAAGAGCGAGAGTCGCGAACGGGACGGAGACGGACTCGTGCGCGGCTGGTTGGAGGTCGTGCCGTCATCGACGCGTGACGCGCAAAATGAAGACGGAGAGACGTTTGACGCGAAGACGATGTTTCGGGTGTTGGTGCGGCGAGACCACGGCGCGAGTGGACGCGAGGGTCAGGGAGCGCTGTATTACGGCTTTGAGCACATCAAGAGCGGTTTGTTGTTGCAGCGAAGGCAGAGAGGTTTGCAAAAGCTCGTGTTTTGTTCGGATAAATTCGGCGTCAACGAGCAGTTCGATTGTCACGACGTCGAGGACGGTGTTTTGAGGTTGGTGAATAGACGGTGTGGCGGGATGTGGGAGGTGCGCGTCTGCGTTCTGAAGACCGAGTCAGAGATCGTGGAGAGAGAGGTGACGATGAGGGAGAAGCGGAGTCTCGCGGGAGATTCTGTGGTTCACAAAGGGTTCGGTCACATGAAAAATCTCATTTCAACGTTTAAACGCGCACAAGTCGGGCACGTGACGGAAATGAACCACATGGAGGACGTAATCAAGAGCGCCATAGCGCAGAAGAATAATCAAAAGTTGTTGTTTAGGATTTTCGTTGCGTGGAAAAAATGCACGGTCAAGTCGAAGATTCACGACGCGTTACTGCGAAAAGCAGGCATTTTCCACGGCGAACGCATCATCATGAGCATGAAGAAGGTCTTTTCTTCGTGGGTGGAGCAATGTGAGCGTACAAAACGAATCACTCAGAAAGCAGACGATAGGTATCACAAGATTCAGATCAAGTGTCTGCGCGCTCACTTTCACGACTGGAGAAATGTCACATCTAGAAATAAATGGTGTCGTTTAGCGGTGCACCGTTTCTCGATAAAGATGGAGAGACGGACGAAGAGTGCCGTCTTGATAGCTTGGCAAGGTATCATCAACACATTACAAGTTGAGAGGGAAAAGCGCAGACGAGCCGAGCGCATGATGTTGGAAGCCGTGAACAATAAACTATATTCCAGTTTCTTCGCTTGGCAAGATGCTGTCGCGAGGAGTCGGATGAATGATGCCAAGGCGCGTCAGAGTTTGGCAAGACTGACTTCTCGGCTTATGTATAGAGCGTTTGCTGAGTGGCACGCAGTAGTTAAAGATAAACGTTCGGAAGCCCTGAGCGGACGAAAAGCCATAACATGGTTCTTATGCTCGACTCAGCGACGGTATTTCACGGAATGGCGCTCGGCTGCTCGTGAAAGTGCGCGCGTGCGTCGTGTTCTGGCGCGGTTTGCCAGCCGCCGACGAATGTCGCACCTGTGCCATGCTTTTGAAAGCTGGAAGGAAGTACTCAGCGATAATGCGACCCGCAAAATAGCGGTAGCGAAAGCATTGCGACGATGGCAACATCGAAGAGTCGCCCAGGCTTTCGCTAGCTGGTGCGAAGTTGTAGAGCATGCGAGTCTCATGCGTAGGAGGGCGAGCCAAGTTGCCGAAAAAATGCGTCAGAATTCGTCAATGGCGGCGATGTCGATGTGCTTTTGGGGATGGGCGCAGGTAACCGAAACATCTAGAATAACTCGGCTCAATGAGAAGAAAGAGAACGATTTACTCGAGCAAAGATGCGAGATCTTTGAAAAGCTGCAGGCTACGCGTAAATTACGAAAATCGTTTTTGAGTTGGTACGATTACTCGACGAGAAAGAGAGAGCAACGCAGTAAGCTCATTTGGGCGCTCAATCGCATGACTGGGCGGATTCTATTCACAGCGTTTAATGTGTGGATGCAAGTTGCCGCAGATAACAAAAGAAGACGTGATTTAGCGAGAAAAGTGTGCATGCGCGCATCAAACCGTCTCGTCTCAACCGCCTTTTACACTTGGCGTGAGGTCGTCGAAGATAACAATGCGGCTAGAATTCATTTGAGCAAGGTTGAGAAACTCGTAAATCTGCAGCTAAAAAATGCAAGAAGAGCGCAGCTACGAAGGTTACTGTGCGCTTGGAGGGAACGTACTGTGCAGAAGCGACAGCAGCGCAAGTTGGTCGCAAAAGCGATCACATCTATGCGCAACAGGGACTTAGCCAGTGCGTTCAACTGTTGGAAGGCAGCGACCCAAAAATACGTTCACGAACGGCGTTTAATGACGCGTGTCGCGCAAAGATTGCGAAAGAGCGATCTTCAGCGCGCTTTTGATACCTGGTCTGAGTTTGTTGAAGGCGAAAAGTCGGATCGAATCATTTACCAGAAAGCGGTGAAGAAAATGTATTTCTGCAAGCTCTACTATGCTTTCACGGGATGGTTGACCCGGACGCAAGAAAAGAAGCGTCAAAACGCGCTCTTACTTCGAGCGATTCATCGATTCAGTGGAAGACGTTTACAGACCGCATTTTATGACTGGGCACACACCGTGGCGACGCTGCGTCATCAGCGCGAATCCGTGGCAAAGATAGTACGCAGGATGAAAAATAGAGTGATTTTTGAAGCCTTCGAAACTTGGAGGGTCAACGCGCATAACCAGCGCATGCAAAAGGCGAAGATCCATAAAGTGATCCAACACATGATGCAACGAGTATTGTATGCATCGTTTGACACGTGGCGTATTCGAGTGGAGACGAAGAAGTTTTACCGCACGGTGGTTGGTGAATTTCATGAACGCGTCAGGGATCGATCTCTTCGAGCCTCGTTTACACTCTGGGTCTCGCTCACAAAAGAAAACAAGGAGCGCAAGCTTTCTATTCTGAAAGAAGAACGCCTTCGATCGAACAAGTTGGCGCAAATTTTGGGTAGTGTTACTCGACGTACGCTTGGATACGCCTTCATGCAGTGGCGAGATCACATCAGAGACGTACAACGGATGAAGTTGAATGAGATTAAAGCAAGACGCGTTTGTATTCGCATGCAAACGCGCACTCAATCGCGCGCGTTCGCTCGTTGGCTGTCTTACGTCGATGAGCGGCGCCGCATCATGAAGACTGCTCAAACTGTCATTCTTCGCATGAGGCAACGTCAAGTTTCAACTGCTTTTCAAGGTTGGTTGAGTGCCGTGCGGACCGAAAAGCGTCAGAGAATAATCATCGCTCACAGTATCAAGCGATTGAAGTTTCGCTTCCTCGTCAAAGTATTTTATACATGGATTGAGTTTGTCCATGAAGCTCGAGCTACTCGTGCATATGCGCAGCGCATTGACAACTTGGTCAGAGTGTCTTTGGCAAAAATACGTCAACGAACCAAATCGAGAGCGTTGAACGCCTGGCAGTTCTACACGATCGATAAAAAGCGTCAGCGCACGCTCGTGACGAAAAGTTTAAGGCGTATGGGCCGTCACATGCTCGCAAAGTCCTTTGATGGTTGGATTTCTCAGATAACGATGATGAAACGGCATCGTGAGCTGGTCTCAACCAGCATCAAACGCATGCAACATCGATTATTGGGGAAAGTTTTCAACAGCTGGTCAGAATATTTAAAGCAAATTCATTCATTTCGTGTCGTTGAACGTCGGTTGCAGAACATTGAGCGTGCCATCGCTCCGTTGCATGTGACGCATGCCTCGGTTTCGGATATGGTTCGGGTAAATGTTGCCATGCGCTGGGGACTCGCCAGAAATGAACGCATCTACCGCAATCCGATGTTTTCGGCTTGGTTAGCGTACGTGCGAAAAATTTCTGAGCACCGAACGCGTACGGCGCAAAAAATGCACGAAATTCTCGCCACGAGAGCGTGTAGGAAATTCCTGCGTGTATGGAGACAATACACAGAAGTGATGGTTTACTATCGTTCGACTCTGAAACGAAGCGAAAAACGCGTCATTCGTAAGGTTTTCAGCGAGTGGAAGATGAATGTTAGACCTGTGGTATCGTCCTCTCAAACGCAGACTCTCGCAAGATACGAAAGAGCTTCAATTTCGACAGGATGGGATTTTGACAAGTCTTACGAAGAAAATGTTCGACTGCTCGGTGTAGGATCTGGGCGTCAGACGACAACTCACGTACGCTACGGCCATAGTTCTCAGCATTCTACACCTAAAAGGTCACCGATTACCATTCAACCTATTGTTGTTGAGCCCGATTCGTATGAAAAACAGTACCGCGCAGTGATGAGCGAGTGCGAATCGATAGAGGCTGAAGTTGACGCACTTTCGACTGTAAAAGAAAGTTTGCAGGGGCAATTCGATCTTCTGGCGAGGGACGAAGCGTTGCGTGCAAGTTTCGCTCGAGTCTCTTCCACGTCGTCATCGCTTCTACAAGAGACTCGAACCTACTACAGCGAGATTCGGTTTCGTGAACCCTTTTCACCCGTGAAGCCGAGGAGGTGCCCATGATCAGTTCCAGAATAGTCCGCAATGATCCTTCTTTTGACCGTTCGATAGAAAATTTGATTGGAGATGACACTTGTAACTTAGTATTGCACATTTAAAAAACGTTTGAAAAAACGCAACAACAACGAGCGTATGCCCACAACTAACTCTCACCAAGCTTCGGCGGTTCCGGCAGCGGATCGCACCGCGGACCGAAGCCTGGGATGGTTTGGGACAGCTCCGCTCTGTGAGCGCCAATTTCCCTCATGTACTCCTTCATCGCCTCCCCAATCGCTTTGCTCGCATTGGCGCTCGCGGTTTTCACATCCAAGTCGTAGTGTTGACTGCAACGTAAAGCCGCCGCGTTGGGAAACGTCACGCATCCGCTCAATCCCAAATTGAAACCGAACGCGTTGGCGCCCAACCACTGCGTGGTGGTGAGAAGGAGCGCTTCGGGGCCAACACCGTCAATGCCAGCCGTGTGGTCGTGAAGCTCCTTGGAAAGCTGTTTGCCGCCGCGATAGTTGTCGGTGAATTTACACGGAAGATCCTTCAACACACCAGCGCCCTTCGTAAACAAATCGTGCGCTAAGCTATCGTGCACCGCGTAGAAGGCGTCGTTGTAATACCACTGCCACGACTTGTCAAAGAGAATCGCCTTGTGAGGGTTACCGTGACCAGTCATAAAAGCCGCCATATCTTCCGGCATCGGATGGTGCCACACGAAGTCGGGTCGACTCTTAATGTACCACTCAAACTTGATACCACTCTTGTCGGCGGCGCACATCAGCTTGCCGTTTTGTGAAAACACCGCCTTGGTGGACGTGATGAGCGCGTAGTGCGTTCCTTTGCACGGTCGCCCGAAAGCTTCACCTTGTTCGAACGTTTGCTTACCCGCGGTGTGGAACTGAAGAGAAATGGGCTTGATGACATCGATGGCTTTGCGCAAGTACGACGGAATGATCGCCGGGAAGGATCCAGGGTGCCAAGACGACGCGTCGTTGGTTGAAATTTCCATGAATGGGTACACCTTGGCGCCGCGTTTCTCGAGCTCATCAATCACGTACTTCTTGAGGTTGTTGTGCACCATGGGCAAAACAAACGATCTAGTTGACCCACCGATCAAGAGAGCGATGTTTCCGGCGTTACCGAGCTTTGCACGTTGCCCTTTGCCGCGAACAGCGCTTCCGAGCGCAGACAAGGACACCGGGCTCCCGCGCGTCTCTGCGACGTACGCCGCCACGGAGAGCACGGCAACCGCCAGGAGACCAAGAATGACTTGCATCTTCCTCGCGGAGCCGCCACCTCGGCGCTCATCGCGGAGCATCGCGTCCTCTTCGTCGGCCTCAGTTCGCCTGTGCGCGAGCATTGTGGGTGTTACCGCTGTGGATGACCCGCGCGTGCGAGTGTTTTCCGTCACGAGCGCTCACAAACGTCGGAAAACGAGTTCTAAGTGCACGCGTCGCGTAGACGCCGCGCGAGATGCGTTCGAGTCGCGCGCACGTCGACGACTGGCGCGTCGAGGTCAAATCGCGGTGAGCACTCTGATCGCGACTGGCGTCGTAAGTCGAAAGTCGCGAGTGTGAAGTTTCACGATCATGTCAAATTATCATACGAGTACTACAAGTAAGGAATAGAAATTCCGCCATTAGATGTTTTCGAAGACGAGAAATCGAAACGCAGTTGAACGACCAAAGATGTCAGAATCAGTCACAAAGCGTTTTGCAAAATTTGACGCGCGGAGGTCTCAAAACACGCTTCCCAGGAGGATTCCCAGGAGGTGTCGCTAGAGGCGGTCCCGGAGCGCTCGTTTTAAGTCGTAAACCTCGTCGCGTGATTCGATGAGGAGCGCGTTCATCTCCTCGAGCGTGGAGACGGCGTTCTGGTTATCTCTGGTGGATTGTTCTAGTTTTATGCGCAGCCGCGCCAAACTCTCGAGGCTTTCCTCCGCATCTCGTACCGTCCGCATCTCGGCGTTTCGGAGGGTCCCTGATGCGAATAAACGCCATCTGATGCGAGCCACGTCGCCGTCGCGACCGAAATTCGATACCGTGGACACATCGTCGTTTTCATGTGTCGCTTGGAGATCCCGCGGAGCACCGCTCTGACTCCTCGTGAGCGCTAATTTTTCCTCGCTATTTGCCAGAGTCAACGCGTCTTTTAAACTCTGTATCTCATCCCGCAATCGGCTGATTTCTGATTTATACGACTCGCATTCTTCGATGGCCTCCTTCGCGCGCAGCTTTGATCGCGCGCTGTCGGATTTCGACTTCAAAGTCGCCATCGCCACCGCGTGTTGCGTATTTCTGCGCTCGTCGTCCAAGGCTTTCTCGTACCTCAGCGACTGATCTTTCATAGTTCTTCGCGCGTCTTCCACCGCCTCTCGCGCACGAGCCAATCCCATATCCGTTTCCATCTCGCACTCATCGCAAAACCGCCGAGCGTCGCGTTTCACCTCTTCTATGATTTCTCTCAACAGTCTATTCTCGTGCGCCAGGTCTTCACACCTACAACGATTCGTCTTCTCTCTGGCAATCTCCATCAAGTCTTCCAGCGCCTTCAGACGACGCATCATCTCCGTACCACCACTACAACTCTCTAACTCCTCCACTCGCAACCTCAGAGCGTCGCGTTCGACGATCGTTCTCTCGAGCGAGTCGCTCTCGAGCGCCGTCTTCTCCTCGCTCGCGCCTCCTCCCACCGATTCAAACGCCTCCAACCGCGTCCGTAGCGCATCTCGATCCTCCATGACTCGTTCCAACGCGCGCTCCAACGCCACGAATCGGTCGCGCTCCTCCCCGCGCGACGTTTCCGCTCCCCGAGGACTCGGTCTCGGCGGCGGCGTCCTTCGAGGCGTCCCGACCTCCTCCGTCGCCGTCGTCTCTCCCACCGGCACCCACGCCGACGGCTCCGTCGTCTCCCCATCGCTCGACGAACACGCGCGCTCCGTCGCGCGCGTCTCCTCCGACGCGTGCGCGAGAACGCGCGACGACTCGACCGCGACATCGTCTTCATCATCTTCTGCTCGCGCGGTCGCATCATCGTCTTCTCGCCCCCTCGCGTCGCCCTCGCGCGTCTCCCGGTGCGTCTCCGCGTCGCCCCGCGATGGCGCGCACCCCATCGCGCGCGTTCGCGCGACGTCGAGACGCGCGTCGACGCGCGCGCGACGCGAAATCTCGCGCGGTCGGTCCAGTCGTAACCGAATCACGCCACTCGTTCGCGTGCGATGACGACGCGCGTTCGTCGACGCGCGTTCGTCGCCGTCGTCGCGACGCTCGCGACGTGCGCCGTCGTCCTCGGCGCGTCGTCGTCGTCGTCGTCGCGTCCTCGCGCGACGTACGCGCCGGGCGACGCGTTCGGGACCTGCGACGGCGCGAGCGAATCGGTGATCGTCGTCTGGCACGGCATGGGCGACGCGGGCGACGCGCTCGACGGTCTGGCGCGAGCGGTGACGCGTTCGCTCGCCCCCGCGCGCGCGTGCGTGCGGTCGCTCATGTTTGCGACGACGTCGAGCGGAGATCGATGGGCCGGGTACGCCGGCGACGTCGGCGCTCAGGTGGACGCGGCGTGCGCGTTGTTGCGAACCGATGATGCGGTGCGCGCGGCGGGTGGATTTCACGCGCTCGGGTTGAGCCAGGGTGGACAGTTCGTGCGAGGGGTGGTGCAGCGATGCGGACGGGAGTTGGGGGCGAAGTCGTTGGTGACGCTGGGCGGGCAGCACGCGGGCGTGGACGCGCTGCCAGGGTGCGGGAGCGAACCGCTGAGCGCGGTGTGTCGAGCGATGAATGAGGCGGCGAGTGCGGCGAGTGCGAACGCGCTGGTGAGGCGAAGGGTGGTGCAGGCGCAGTATTTCAGGGACACGAGGACGCACGCGACATATCAGAGATATTTGGAAACGAACGCGTACTTGCCGGAAATCAACAACGAGGGACAGGCGAACGCGAACGCCGAGTACCGAGACGCGATCGCCTCTCTCGAGCGATTCGTGATGTTTATGTTTGAAAACGATGACATGGTGAATCCGCGCGAGAGCTCCTGGTTTGGATCGAGAGTCGTGGGTGGACCCAATCGCTCGCAAATCGTGCCTTACGATAGAAACTCGGCGATTTACCAAAATCTAGGCTTGGACGCGCTCGACGCGGATGGGAGATTAGAGTTCCGTCTAGTTCCAGGAGCGCGTCACATGCAGTTCGACGTCGAGTGGTTCATGCGAGAGGTTGTGCAAAAGTATTTTAAGTAGTTATGTGTTCGGTTGTTGTAGTCGTACTAAAAAACAGTCATGTAATATCAGGCTATTCCTGGCGGAAGCATCATGGAATCGGTGATGCCGTCGTGAGCAAACTGATCGATCGGTCCATCGTCATCTTCCTCGTCCTCGTCCTCTTCGTAAATCTCGACGTTCCCGTCGACCAATCCGCACGTCAATCGGCACCTAAACTCGGCGAGCTCGTGGCCGAACAACCTGAGCAAAATCGCGCCTTGCGGCGAGATGTGCTGACCCTCTTTACACAGCGTGTGATTCGCCTCCAATTCGATCACACCGCGGTTTAACTTGGTGGGCATACCGTTCTTACGCAGCGTCGGCTCGAGCGTGTGTTCCATCAACGCCCCGCTCGGTCCCCGCACCGGTCCCGCCTCCACGGTCACCGTCTCTCCCGCCACCGCCCCCGTCCTCGCGTAATCTTTCACCGCGTACTTCTCAAACACTTCCTCGATGTCCTCTCGAGATAAATCCGTAAACAGCACCCCACAATCGCCCTTGACACGCTCACCGAGCGCCGCCGCGCCCTCCTTCGCCTCGCTCTCCGCGTCCCGCCCCAGCGCCACTCGCAGCACTTTATTCGACCCGACGAAAAACGTCGTCGTCTCCTCCGTCGCCGCCCGCATCTCCTTGAACGTCCCGTTACGCATGTTCTCGTACTTGAACACGTAACACGCGCTTCGGCTCTCCAACGCGTCTCGCACGCGGTCGATGAGCGACGATTTCCATTCGCGGTCCTTCTTCTTCGTCTGCGTCAGGGACACAACCTTGGCGCGCTTAGACTTGGGCATGGCGACTCGACGACGCGAGCGAGCGCGAGATCGACGTCGGTGGGTTCGTCGCCGAGCGCGCGTGCACCGTCTCGCGCGACGGGGTGTGTCGCTCGCGTCCCGGTTCGCGGTCGGGTGGCGCTCACCGAGCTGGATTGGCGGCGGCGGCGGCTGGAAACGGGATCCGTCGGGACCCCGCGGCGACGAGGAGTCGGGACCCAAGGATGGAGGCGTTGACGAAGACGTGAACGCTAGAGAATGGGTATTACGATACAAGATGAGCGTCGTCGCGGGATCATCCGAAGAGCTTGATGCCGCCGATATTGAGCGTGAACGGTTTGCCTCGGCGTCCTCCGGATTCGCTCGCGGGGGCGACGCGGGAAGACTTTTCGATTTGGCCTTTGTACGCGCCGACGCGAGACCGCTGAGAGATGAGGTCGATGAAAGTCTCGAAGACGAGGATTCGAAGCGTGAGGTTGTGTCGAACGGCTTCTGTTTCGATGTCTTTGGATTCGCCGATCTCGTTGAGGTTCTCCTTGAGTGAATCGAGGGTTTTCTTGATTCTCATGAGCGCCTCGAACGCCGCCTTATCGGCGGGCGGAGGCGGGCGCTTGGAGTACTGCGCGGCGGTTCTCTCTTCTGTCTCGTCACCGGCGACGTCGGCGTCGACTCTCGCGAGTTTAACGTCGTTTAATATAGCGTAAAGCTCCGTGGCGAGCAAACCTTGGTCTGATTCAGACTTGACCGCGCGCTTCAAGAGTCTCAAATGTTCTTCGTACTCCGTCTTCGCCTTGACGATGGCTTGCTGATGCTCTGCTTGTTCGCGCAAGCGAGCGGCGACTTGTTCTTCCATGTTGGCGAGTGCGTCTTCGTGAGTGTCTCGCAAAATCTTAAACTTGTCGATGACGGCGTCCAAGGCTTGGCGAGTCTCGACGAGTTCGGCGTCGTCTTCGTCTCCGCGAGCTCTGTACTCTTCAACCTCCTCATAGAGCTCCGCGAGCTGCGCCGAAACAGTCTGAAGTTGACTCTCCGTCGCACTCAACGTGTCGTTGGTCGCTTCTAACGTAGCGCTCAGCCCGTCTCGCTCGGCGCGGTGTCTTTCAACCGCAGCACTCGCGTTCTGCAAGTACGCCTCTGTGAGCTTGAGAGCGTTGGTAGCCTCCGCGTACTCCTCTGCCAGTCTGTCTCGTTGAATCTTCAGGTCCATGAGTTCGCTGTCTCGAATCTGCGCCTTGGCTTGACCCTCCGCGAGATCTCTGCGAGTCTCCATCAATAAATCGTTCGCCACGTCTCTCTCCGCTTCAAACTCGGCAGATCTATTTCTTTCGTCTTGCAGCATCGTCTTTGTCATGTTCAGATCCTGCGTCAACGACGTCACTTCAACCTTGACGCGCTGCTGTGACTCTTCGCTTTGTTCGACGACTTCGAGCAAGTTGACGAGCTCACCCTCTGTTTTTTCCAGCGCTTCCTGCGTGCTTCGCAACGCTTCTTGCGTTTCATTGTACGCGTCAAGTGTCTGAAGGCGTTCATCTTCCTTCATGTTAACATCCCGAAGCATCAGCTTGAGCTCAACTTCGCACTTTCCGAGCGCTTCGCGCGTCTCCTCCAGCGAGCTCAGCGCAACGTCTCGATCGGCAGTCAATCTCTCGACAGCCTTGTTGGCAGAAGCGTATTCTCTCTCGACTTCTTCGAGCTTGATTTTCAAGGAGGAGATGGTCTGGTTCGCCATGAAAACCTCCGACCTGCTCTGAGCAACCGTCGACGTGATTTGCTCTTCGGACTGATTCAACTTCGAAAGCAACGTCTTCAGCTCTTCCTCCAACTCTTCTCTGGAGAGGATGGCTTGCTCGAGTTTGGTTTCCTTCTCATCACGCTCAGTCTGGAGAACGATGACGCGATCTTCCAATCTGTTTCTCTCGTTGGCATCTCTAGAGAAGTTTATGAGTTCAGATTCCACCTCACGACGGCGCTCTTCTGCCTCCTCAAGCCTTGCTTCGGTGTCAATTAACCTGGCTTTGACGTCTTCGAGCATGACCGCCGTACTTTCCTTCTGCGATCGAACGCTGCTCAACTCCTTCCGGACAGAGTGGAGTTCGTCGTCGCGAGCTCTCACCTCTTCTCTGCTGGCTATCATGATCTCTTGTCGAGATACAGACATTTCAGAAATAGTCTCGCGCATTTCAGCGTTCTCCTCGCGCATCGTCTTCACGTTTGAGAGTGCGTTGTCTCGCTCACTTCGAACGACGATGAGTTCATCTTGCGCGCGGTTCATCGCGTCGCGGGATTTCTCTCGCTGAGCGTTCGACAGCATCACCTCTTCGCGCATTTCCGTCAACTTCATTCGCACGTGCGCCTCCATGTTTTCAGAAACATCTTCAAGAGCGTCGAGTTGCTGCTTTTTAAGCTGTTTGAGCGTCTTCTCTGAAGCTTCCAGGTCCAAACGAGCGCGCGTGAGCGCCTCCTGTAACTCATTTTCTCTATCCGATGTCACGTGCGAACTACTCGCTTTCTCCGCCTCGAGCTTTTCAATCTTCGCTCTAGACCATTCGATTTCTTCCTGCATTGCTTTGACTTCCGCTGGATCCTCGAAAGAAGCGGCGGGTCGACTCGCGAGTATCTGCTCTCTCTCTTCTCGCATGTACTCGAGCTTCTCCTGGAGATCCTCGATGGTGGGATCAATCTCGAGTCTACGCCTCGCCTTCATGGCCAGCAACTGGAACTGTGCGATTCGGAGTGAGCGTCTGAGATTGATCACCTTTTCACCGCTCGGTGAAGACGGACCGTCGCTCCCGTAATCTCTCGCGGTGTCGCCGATTGACGGGGCGGACTGTGTCGCAGCCAGGGCGGCATGAGCATCCTTGGCGAGGTGCAATTCAATCCGCATTTGACGCAACTGCTCGGAAAGCGCGTCAATCTCTTCGTTGGCTTTGATTGCTCGTCGTTCCGCTTCAACCAGCTCGCTTTTCATCTTTCTCGTGTCCTCTCCCATTCGGTGGCGCTCGTGACGAATGGCATCCTCGATGATGTCTTCAGACTTTCTGTAGTTGTCCTGCAACATGCGACGCGCATCGTTGACGATGGTGATTGAATCCCTCATGACGCGCTGCGCTTCTGCTTCCGCCGTCGTCACCAGATTCATGGTTTGTCGTCGAATTTCGGCATGCTCTTCGCTCGCTTCGTTGATTTCACCAGTCATGCGCGCTTCCCATCGCATCGCATTCATCGTGTGCTCGCGAAGAGCGCGCGAGAGATCATCCACGATGTACTTGAAGTTCATCTCGGTGTTCGACTTGTCTACTTGCGCCGAGTGCACATCATTCTTTATGCGAGTAAGTTCGTTGCGTGTCTGTTCCAGCTGCACCTCCACCTGTGCTTGCTGCGCGCTGTGTCGGATGAGCGTTTCCTTTTCGTTCGTGACAGAGATGAGCTTATCGGTGACTTCTTGAATCTTATCGTAGGCTTGACGGAGGAGTTCTTTATCCTTGGACGCTTCGGCGCAGTATCTCTCCATTTCGTCAACCCGGTGCGCTTTCGCCTTGAGGTCTTGGACAAGCTTTTCGGCAATTTCCAATCTCGTCTGAACGACAATAGACTGTTGGTCTCTTTCCCTCGATCGCTCGAGTTCAGCCTTCACAGCGGCCAATTCTTTCTCGAGCGGTTGGATGGAATCAGTTTTCAACGTCGCGAGATTCTTTTCGGCGATGTTGAGCTTTGCCTTTTCTTCGTCGAGTTGCTTTTGTAAAATGAGGAGTTCCATCGGATCGGTTTCGCGCGGAGCTGCGCTCTTCACTTTCTCGGCAGTCTCTCTCGCCGCCGCTGCTTCCTGTTTCGCCGCTTCGAGCGAGAGTTTGAGCGTCTCAACTTCCTCCTTGAGTTGATCCTTCAACTTGGCTTCCCCTCTCGTCTGTTCGAGAGTCGCCTTGAGTGTCGTGATCTCTTTGTCACGCTCCGCCGCAGTCTGTTGATCTTGAACCGAAGATCCTTTCTCTCGAAGAGTTTTGAGCTCCTTCTCCAACTCCTCTCGCGCCGAGCGCTCGCTCTTGAGCGACTCTTGCGCTTGCTTGAGCCATTCCACCTGCGACGTCAACTTGGCGTTTTCCTCCTTCATCGCCTTATTCTCCTCCTCCATCCCCTTGGTCTCCTCCTTCCCCTTTTCCCTGATCTTTTTCGATTGCTCCTCAAACTGTTCCTCGTAATACTTCACCGTCGCTTTCACCTTTTGATGCTCCTTGGCCACCTTTTCTTCCAACCGCGCGATTCGCGTCTTGTAATACGCCGCGTCGAACTGCTCACCCTCGACCCTCGCACCGAACGACTTGGACGACGACAACCGCCTTCGCGCGACATCACCGGCGTCCAGCGATCCCAACTCGCTCGACTCCTCGTACCGTCGACCGCTGCGCGCGTACCCCCCTGCGCCCAACGGCGACCGCGAGCGCTCTCGATCGCGTCTGCCGACCTCTCGCCTCCGTTCCTCCTCCATCGTCGGCGATCGCGCCCGTCGTCCGCTCGGCGATCGTTCATACATCTCGCGTCCCATTCGCGGCGTCGCCCTGTCGTCCTCTCGTCGATCTCGACGCTCGTCGTACCGGTCGCGATAATCATCGCGATACAATTCCGAATCTCGTCGATACAGTTCTCGATCGTCTCGTCGCGAGCGACGCGAATCCGACGATCCGGGGGTGACGACGTGTCGGCGAAGCTTATCCCAGAGCGGATTACCCGGCGAGCGCGCGCTCATGGCGCCCCGACGGCGCGCCTTGGACTGACGGGACGATGTCTCCCCAACGGCACAACGGAGCCGCGCGCGCATCGCAACGCGCGGCTCGACCGTCGTCGACGTCTCGAAACGAAGCGATGCGCGCGACGAGCGACGACAACGATGATCCTCGATTGACGCGATTTCGCGCCTGGTGCGACGCGCGAGGAATCGTCACGAACGACGACGCCATCCAAGTCAAGTCGTTGCCCTGCGGCGCCGAGGACGATGCGCTCGGCGCGACGCCCGGTCGTCGACACTACGCCGTCTTCGCGCGTCGACGCATCGAGGAGGGCGAGACTTTGTTTGAAATTCCAAAGACGTCGTTGCTGTGCGCGGCCAACTCGGAGAGGATGCGCGCATTCGTGGAGAGGGGCGCGCTCGGCGGCGGCTTGGCGCTCAACTGCGTCGCCATGGGGGAATTGATGCGCGACGACGACGACGCGGACGATGCCGAGGATGATTTTTGGAGTGGATTTAAGTCTATTTTACCTCTGCAGGGCGAGCGGTCGCTGCCGATGTTTTGGGACGAGGAGGATCGAGCTCGAACGCTGCGCGGGACGGAGCTCGCCGAGCACTTGGCGGAGGACGACGAGGCGTTTGAGGAGGATTTCGAGACGTGCGTGGACGCCATCGGGGCCGAGGAGACAAGAAAAATGGGTCTGACGGTGGAAAAGTTTAAGGCGGTGGCGTCCATGGCGGCATCGAGGGCGTTTTTCGTCGGAGGCAAGTATCAGGAGGCGCTCGTACCGTGCGCAGACATGTTTAATCACAAGACGGGGGAAAACTCCGTCGCCGTCTTCGGCATGGAGGACGAGGACGAGGACGAGGACGACGCGAATGGAAGCGATCAGGACGAGGACGACGCAAACGATGCGTTGGTGATTAAAACGGTGAAAGAGGTCAAGGCTGGGGAGGAGCTGTACAACACGTTCGGCGAGCAGAGCAACGCAAGCTTACTGCACAAGTACGGCTTTTGCGAAGAGCACAACGTCGACACGGCGACCGTGACCCTAGATGTGAGTTTATTCGAGAATGTCTTCGGCGAGAAGACCATGCACGAGTGTTACGAAGCGTTGAAATTGAACGATGAATTGAACGAAGAGTTGATTGAGTTTTTTGAGAATGGCAAGTATTACGAAATCACTGCCAAGGGGGGTGTCGAGGCGGAATTTCGAGACGTGGTGCGCGTCGTCGGGCGAGCGCTGCGTCGTCTCGAGGTGGACGTCCCGAGCGATCGATCGATGATGAACGCCATACTCCTCGCTCGATTGAAGCGTTACGGAGACCTGGGCGATTTGAACGCGGATTTGCACGAGGACGTATCCGGAGGACGCTCGCCCGCCGGCGGAGGCGTCGTGGGCGAGCGAGCCGCGCGTCTCGTGAGGCGACAAGAAGTTGATTTGATCCTAGCTAACTACAATTGACAATGTTGGAATATGAGGAATTGTTTAATTTTGTAAGCTTTGTACAGAGGTGATGCTCAATGAGCGACGTGATGCTCAACATCAAACATGAACATCGAGCGCGTCGGCATGGAAGAGCATGTCTCGCAGAAGTGCAGTCGTCGAGAAGATATCTCGTCTCTAAGCGCCTCGGCGCGCCTCAATGCCTTCGGCATGTGTCCTATTCGTTGAAAATTCGCGACGGCAGAGCTGGCAATGTAGTTCGCGCGCGGCACGTCTTCGTCTCTAAATAACCGCGCGCTCTCCACGCTATTCGAAAGCCACACGTAATCGAGCGCAAAGTCGCGAAGACGCGCGCGATTCTTGGCACCCGTCGTCCCCGCGTCGAGCGACATCAACTCTCGAGCGATTTCATCGTCCTCGATCACGGCAATGTGTTCGTACGAAGCGCCATACCCACCAATTTGCACAGAGAGCACGTGATCGATGACGCCCTCGGATGAATCCGCGAGAGGATCGACGGATGCCAAATCCTCGCCCAAGCCGTCGCTGAAGGAGATTTCCCTATCCACGTATTCAGAAAAAAATCGAACGACGCGCACCTTCTCAGGAAACGTCTTCAAGTTCCGAATAGTCACTTCTTCGCGAGCGCTCGCGAAGATGGGGCAATCGATGGGCGCGCGCGACTCGTGCTCGAGCGTCCTCCGGATGACGCCGCCGACGGCGTCCACGCGTCCCGACACCCGTCTCGCCGACGTCATCTCACACACGGATATCGGCCCACTCAACACTTGGCACTTCGCGGTCATCTTGGCGTCAAACGCCGCGCGAACGCGTTCATCTAAGCGCAGCATCTTGCGTTCCGCTGTGGTCCAACCGCGAACGGTGAGACGAATGCAGCCGGGCACGATGGTGCCGTACATGCCCACAGGATCGTCCGGCGAGTTCAGCCGTCGCACGAGATCCCACATGTCCATGCGCTCTTGTAATTCCTTCGGATGCGCCACCCAAAACTTCACGTCGTGTCCTCGCGCGTGCATCTGCGTCTGATGGTTCAATGCTGCTGCCGTGCCTCTGTCACCACCCTCGGCAGTGTACGCCGTGTCGCTACTTGGAGATAACCTGTGTTTCACCTCGGCCGTTTTCTTCGCCTTCCTCCGATCCTGACGCAGCGTAAACTTTTCATGACAGATAGATCGACTCACCGACGAAAACTCCCCGAGATCGTGCGCTCTATGACAATAAAAACACCAGCGCATGGGCTTTCCACCGTTCGTATCCGCCAAGACGAATGACTCCGCGTGTCGATGCTTATCGCACAATCCGGCTCCTCTGTGCGCGCTCCGCCGCTCTCGACACCCATCAACTTCGCACATGCGCGAATCTTCTCGCTTCCCGCGTGTCGATCCCTCCGCGCTCGCCAACCGGCCGCGCGCGCTTCCCTCGCCGCCGTCGCCGCCCCCCTTCGCGGTTCCCGCGTCCAAGTCCCGCCTGACCGTCACCGTCTCCATCACGTCAAACATCCCCGGATCGACGCGCCAGTCATCTTTCGACCACGCGTGCGCGTCCATATCACCCGCGATGCCGTCATCGCCGCCAAATTCGAGCGCCAACGCCGCGACGACGTCCTCATCCTCCTCGTCCCGCCACGCGTCGTCCCGGACCGCGCGCGTTCCCTCCATCGCTCGCTCGCGTCCGCGTCCGCGCGCGCGCGATCGACGACGATAACACGCGATCGACGACGATAACACGCGATCGACGACCGACGCGCGTCCACGCGCGCTCGCACCTCTCGAACGCGCGCGCGACGTCTCACAAGACGTCGAATGAAAAGAACACGACGTTGAACGAAAAGAATGAATGAACGAAATTCGACGCCGCGCGCGTCGCGCCTCGGCCGACGCGACGCGTCCCGCGATTCCGCGTTGCGTCCGTCGCCCGCGCCGCGTCGGTCGCCAAGGGTGCGCACCCTCGGCCCGCCGCGATTCGCCCGCGCGCGTCTGCCGCGCGTCGCCAGGGATGTCGTCCGTCGGTTTGCGCGCGGTGGCAAAAAAACCCGCGTGTGGCTCGCGCGGGTCGCGCGGGTCGCGTCGCGTCGCGGGCGGGGGAACGGTGTCTTGGATGACAAAGTAAAAACTGAGTGAGTGAGTGAGTATTAGAGTCGTATCACATCACGCCACCTGCTCGTCCTTGTATTTGGAGGCGTCGATGTAGACGATGCCGGTGGGGACGCCGGTGGGGACGACCCAGGCGCCGGTGGCGCACGGTTGGGGACAAAATTTAATGGTGCCGGTGTTTTTTTCGATGACCCAGACGTTTTCGTCGCCGACGGTGACCATGCTGGCGAGAACGTTGGGGACTAGCTCCCACACGGAGGCGGGACGAATGTTGTTGGGCCAGCCCCATCGCCCGTCGGAGTCGTCGACGCCGTTTTTGAACCACGTGAGGAGAGCGCCGGTTCTGTACACCTTGTTCGAGTTGGAGACGCAGAAGACATACTCGAGAGAGACCTCGCACTGTTTCACGCCGTTGTTTTCGGGAAAATTGTGATGGATTCCGGATCTGCCGCCGCCGCCGTCCGTCAAATCGCTGGCCCAGACATAGCCGCCGCTCGTCGTGAGCGCCCAGATCCACCGCTTACCGAGAGCGACTCCTCGAAGCGATCCTGGAACGTTCGTCCAGCCGGCGCTACCATCCGTCTTTGTTTTTCTTATTTGGTTCCCGGTGTTCAAATACCACACGTCTTCGAGACCGATGTCTAACGCGAGAAGAGTCGACCCCGAGGGACCGGCCTGCGGCACCCAGTGCGAGTTGGTCTCGTTGAGTTCTCCGAGTTGCGTGCGATACATGGTTTTATCGCTCTTGGACGCCCAGACGTCCGTATAACCGGCGTGAATCGTGGCGAAGTGTCCCTCAGCCCTGTGCCAATGCTCGTCCTTATCGCGTTCGAGCACGGAGTACACGTTGTCTTCGTCTTCGTTGCTCAGCGCGAGAATCTTGCATAGAATCGGGCACTCCACCGAACACCGTCCCCACGCCCACGTCACCGTCGTATTGTAGGGAAGTCGAGACATGTGGCGATTCCAATATTTGTTTCCGCCGGCGTGCGTCGGTCCCGCGCAGCGCGCCCCACGCAGCGGTCGGTCCACGTTCGACCCGCCAATCTCGTACAACTCCTTCCCTTTCGAGTTTTTGAGAATGAACCCGTACTCGCAGTTGTTCGCCACCATCGCCGTTCCGGTGTACTGCTTCGTCGTCGGTATGTTGGTCAACGCCGTTCGCGTCCACTGTCCGCCCAACTGGGGCGGGCACTTGGTGTACACCGACGCGCCCACCACCGAATGTTCAAAAAACTTGGCGTTCCGCGCCTTAAACGCATCCGGCGGGCACGCGGCGTCGACGGTGAACGTCACCAGACGCCGATTCACGTGTTTCCCGAGCGCCGTAGCGTACGCGCGCGCGCCCAGCACACTCAGAGTGCCGAGAACTCCGAGCGCCAACACCCACCGACGAGGTCCGTCGACGACCCACGACGTCGCCCCACCGTCGCGACGATGCACGAGCGACGAGGTCTCATCCACGTCGGCGCGTCGTCGCTCGGACGGCATCGCGCGTTCGTCCGTCCGTCCGTCCGTCTCCGCGTGTCGTCGACTCGCGCACCTCTCTCGGGTGTTAAACCCCGGGTGGTGTCGTGCAGTCGTGCATTCATTGTGAATGAATCATTCACTATTGGATATGGGCTTCGATCGATCTATACCTACACCCCGGGTGGTGTCGTGCAGTCGTGCATTCATTGTGAATGAATCATTCACTATTGGATATGGGCTTCGATCGATCTATACCTACACCACGAGTGATGGGCTAAAAACTGCGGGACCGATACGTATGGGCACACAGTGTTGACGTAGTTTGGATAGTCGGACGCGTCGCGTCGCGGCGTCGCGGCGGGGCGCGCGGTCAGGCGGTCGTCGTCGTCGTCGGTGTCCGCAGCGCGTCGTCCGCGGTGGCGTCGACCTCGCGCGCGTCGGCGTCGGCGTCGGGAGCGAGGGTCTGCACGGCGCGTCTGGCGGCGGCGCACGACGCGGCGACGCGGCGGAGCGCGCGCGGGTGCACGTCGAAGTGGAGGTCGACGATCGACGACGTCGCGACGCCGGCGTCTCTGACGACGAGACGCACGGCGGCGCGACACACGGCGTCTGGATGCTCGTCGTCTTCGTCTTCGTCGCCCTTCGTCGTCGTCCTCTTCGACGCCGACGTCGACGCGCGCACCGCCCAATCGAAATCCGCCAAAAATCTTCCCGGCATCGCCGCCGCCGCCGCCGATTTCTCTCGCCACTTGTGTCGACGCTCGAGCGCGCGTTCGACGAGCAACGCGTCTAATCGCTCGTGTCCGCTCCCCGGCTCGAAACCCAACGTCCCGCGTCCCGTCGTCGTCCCCGCGCGCTCGCCCTCTCCCAGCGTCCACACCGCGCGTCTCACGAACGCCTCGCACGCCTCCGCGCACGCCTCCGCCTCACACGTCGCCTCTACTCGCAACATCTCCGCGCTCTTCGCCGCGTTCTTCGCCAATCGCGTCGCCCGCGCGCTCGGTCCCGCGCGCAAACCGTCGCACCACGCCTTACATCCATCGTCCAAGAGTTCGCGCACGACGTCCGCGGACTCGGCGTCGAGGAGCGCGCGAAGCGCCGACGAATTCGAACTCATCGTCGGCGTCGACGCCGGCGGCGCCATCGTCGCGGCGCGCGGATGAGTGCGGTCTGATGGATCGAATGAAAGGATTGAATGTTCGTTTCGAAGAGACGGCAGTCGCCGCCGCCGCCGCGACGGAGACGACGATGACGACGGCGGTCGCGCCGCTCCCGAGAGGATCACACTACGCGCCGACGGCCGCGGTGCGAGACTGCGAGACGCGAGAGAACGTGTACTGCGCGCGGTTTTGTTCGCTCGAGGGGGCCGAGGACAGATTAATGCGAACCTTTGCGACGTGCGCGGGACGACGCGCGGAGGTGTACGAGTGCGAAAAGAGCGGGGCGGTGACGCTCGTAGCGTCGTTCGAGAGTGGGGACGCGAACGCGGCGCTCTACGCGTGCGAGTGGTGCGCGTTCGATGAGGAGGAAGAGGAGGACGCCGACGCCGACGCCGACGCGACGCCGTCGGCGAGGACGACGACGACGACGACGACGACGAAGCGTCGACCGTGTTTAGCGCTCGGAGGGACGGGATCAACAATCGAGATCGTGGATTGCGCGTCCGGGAAGACGTGGACGAATCTGATCGGACACGGAGGCGTGGTGAACGCCATCGTTGCGCACCCGCGCGAACCGAGTCTGTTGGCGTCGGCGAGCGGCGATTTGAGCGTTCGTTTGTGGCACGTGAAGACTGGGGTGACGATCGCGATATTCGCGGGGAGTCTGGGACACAAGAACGACGTGTTGGCGGTGGATTTTCACGGCGTGCGCGATGATCTCGGGCGGTTGAAACTGGTGAGCGGCGGCATGGACAATCACGTCAAGGTTTGGGCGACGCCGCCGCTCGACGCCGCCGTCGCCGCGGCGAGATCGTGGACGCGACCGTTGGCGGAGTTTAAAACGGTCATCGTGGACGCCCCAATGTTTAGCAGTAGTCGAGTGCACAACAATTACGTCGATTGCGTAGGATGGGTCGGCGACGCCGTCCTGAGTAAGAGCGTCGACGGCGTGGCGAAACTCTGGGTTCCCGACGCCCCCGTCGGCGTCGTGCACACGCGAGGACGACAGTTTCGTCTCGTCGCCGAGTTCCCACAGAGAGACGCCGAGTTATGGTGGATCCGGTTCGCCGTCTCCGCCTCGCACAACGTCCTCGCATTCGGCAACGATAAGGGTCAAGTGTCCGTGTGGCGTCTCGACGTTCCCTCCGCCGCCGAGCGCGCCCCGGCGCGCCTCACGTCTTTTCCCGCGCGTCTCGGCAAACGCGCGTCAAGTATGGTTGATTTTACCTTACCCGAGGGCGAAGGATCGCGCGTCGTTCGACAGTGCGCCGTGAGTCGAGACGGCGCCATCGTCGTCGCCGCGTGCGAAAACGGTCTCATCTGTCGCTGGGACTGCGTGTGGATCGAGAAAGAGAGCGACGACGAGGAAAGCGACGACGAGAAAAGCGACGACACGAGCGGGAGTGGGAACAGCGGCGGGAGCGCCGGCGCGATCGACCGCGACCGCGAGCGAGACGGTTCGAACGGCGCGTGACGCGCGTCTCGTTCGACGCGTCGCACCGACGCGTCGTTTGACACATCGTTTGACACTTAGACGCACGCATCACTGTAGTACCCGTGTAACTATTCATTCATTCATTCATCCATTCGATGTTTCATTCCGTCGTCGACGAGCGAGGAAATGGGAGAAACCGAGACAGTTTCTCGCGAATTCGTCGCGAATTGAGGAATATTACTTTTTCTTCTCGATTCCACCAAACCGCGTCACTCGGCGACTCGACGACCGACCGACGCGTTCGATCGTGCGGTGAATTCTCTGATCGCGCGCGCGGTGTGTTATTCTCCATGGGCGCGAACGCGAGCGCGTCGCGACAGGCGCGTCGCCACCGACGCGCGCGCGAGGGCGCCGAAGGCACCGGCGTCGATCCTCGCGCGGATCTTCGCGCGCACGCGGCGTCCGCGCGCGTCGACGGCGACGTCGCGGCGATGGTGGCGTCCGCGGCACGCGCGCGGGAGCGCACGCCGAGCGCGGTGGATCGAGCGCCGACGCACGAGACGACGACGATTCGGAATCACGTCAATCTGAATAAAGCGTCGCTCGAGTGCGTCGCGTCGCCGGACGGCGATCGGCACAAGCTCGGAATCGCGTTTAAAGTGGACGCGGATTTACCCTATCGCGTGAGCCTGGCGTACGTGGCGCGAGAATCGCCCAAGGATGGAAGTTCGTTTGCGCCGGCGTCGATGAATCCGGTGGCGCGCGCGAGTCCGAGGGCGACGACGTCGGCGCGATTCGATGCGGGACTCGGTGGGAGATACGAACAATCGATACACGAACTCATCGATACGCGTTCGTTCGGGGGCGAACACGAACTCACCACGACGAACGCGGAGACGAGGACGTACCCGCTCGCGATTCGATTGGAGTGCGTCGAGGAGGGCGGCGACAAGACGCTGGACGACTTACCGCCCAATCCTCCGGGCGGGTTCGCGCCTTTACACCCATGGGTCCAGAGTCAAACGACGTACGTCGAATTCGAGCGATGTTCAAATCCGAGCGCCGCCGCCGACGCGGCGACAGAGTCGGCGTCGTCCGCGTCCGCGAACACCGCGAATACCAAAAACGTCTCGTGGACCTGTCGCGCGACGAAACAAAAAATTTGGGTCCGCGGCGCCTCGTACGAACTCCAAGAGATTTACGGCATCGAAACCACCCCCGACGATCCCAACGCCGCCGCCGGCGGCGTCGTCGACGCCGCCTCCTCCGCCTTTGCCGAATCCGACGAGTGCGTCATCTGTCTCACCGAACCTCGCGACACCACCGTCCTCCCGTGTCGCCACCTGTGCATGTGCGCCGAGTGCGCCCACCACCTCCGCGACCAAACCACGGGGACGGTCTGTCCAATCTGTCGCAATCCCGTGGAGAGTCTGTTGGAGATTAAAATGCGCGATTGAGCGCGGCGCGATCGCAAACAATGCACACACGACTCACACACGATTCACACACGGACCAACGCGCACGCCCGCCCGACCCCCTGATCGCGTCGACCGATCTATCGCATCCGCACACACGCACGCGACGTCATGCACGCCTCCGCGACCGCGACCACGCCCCGACTCGTCTCCGCCAAGGCGTCCATCGCCCACGACGCGTCCGCGCTCAAACGCGTCTCCCGCGTCGCCAAGGTTCGTGATGGATGACGATCGATGGCGGACGGAGATACGCTCGATACGATTCGCGCGAAATGGACGCGAACGACGAGCGCGCCGACTGACGAGACGACGTTCGCGATATGATGTAGGCGGCGACGCGCGATGTGACCGTTCGCGCGGATTGGTCCGTGGGTTCGGACGTGAACACGGTACGTACGACGAGCGCGGGGATCGGATCGGCGGGGACGCCGACGCGCGGGATCCGGCGGATCCGGCGGGCGCGAACGCGCGAACGCGCGCGAGGGGACGGGATGGGGTCGTGTGTGTCGCGTGTCTCGAGTCCGATGTGGAGTGTTTTGTGTGTGTCGTGTTCGGGACCGTGAGATTGTTGAGACTGACCGAAGCGTCGCGGTGTTCATTCATTCGTTCGCAGATCGTCTGCTTCAACACGGCGGCCGTCATGGGCGCGATGCGATTCGGTTTCATGCCGAGCGTGAAGAAGAACTACGGTGGTGCGTCTTCGTACAAGATGGTGGACCAAGAGGGCACGAAGAACATCGGTTCGAAGGATCCGGCCGGTTTCACCGCCGTCGACGTGCTCGCCGCCGGTTCTTTCGCCACCATCCTCTCCGCCGGGGAAATCCTCTCCGGTCAAGTGCCGTACTAGACGACGATCGCGTCGTCGGTCGGTCGTCTCTCGACGCGACCTTTCGTCGTCGTCACTTCAACACACAGAGACTGTAGGACCGCGTCGTTCGTTCATTCGACGAATCGTTGGTTGTTCATACGATATCTTTCGTTAGCCGCTCGTCGTCCGTCCCTCTCTCCTCCCCGAGTCGACGCCGCGCGCATCATCGATCGCGATCGTCGGACGCGGGTTTCATACACAACCCATAACTTTGACGCGTGTGAACGGTATCGTGAGTTCACATAATTTTACCTCATTCGTGCCCTCAGTTAACACGCGTACATAGCGTGAAGGTCCCTTAACTCAGTTGGTCAGAGTGAGGTGCTAATACACCACATCGAAATTTCAGACTTACATGTAGAAGTACATGAATGACTATGTGTCGCCCACGAGTCACATCGTGGGACAGCTGAACGTATCTACACGGTAGTGCGGACCATCGGTCTGTACTGTAGAGAAGCAACGCCTAAGTCGTCGGTTCGACCCCGGCAGGGACCAACCATACTTTTTTGTGCGAGAACGTTTATTGATTCAGTGAACAACGTGCGGGTAGCCTTCCCACAAGCAACTCAAGTCGAAATGGATGAAACGAGGCGACCTCCAGGTCCAAATCAGATCGCAACTGAGCGCACGCACATTCGTCAACGTCGACGTATCTCGAGCCTTGGGCCTGGAGGGCCACGATTGATCACTTCTCGCCACTGACGCCACTAACGGTTCTTAAAGTCCATGGGTACCATGTAAAACAAACGTCTATTACGCTTATTCACCGTTTACGTCGTGAAACGCGCCCGTCGACGCGCTCTGGCCACACACGTGCATGCTGGGGTAAATGTCACCCCCACAAAAGTCCAAATATTCGACATTTACCCCCACAAGGGTAGGGTCCAAGTGTGTCTATGCAGTGAGGCACTTTTCGCTCGCGTGTCACATGCGCGCATCGGTTCTATCATTCGGTCATATTCGGAAGATCCCGCGTTCGACCCCGGTAGTAGCGGCCACGAGTCCCGAACGGTGGAGTTCCTTTTTTTTGTCCAGCCTCACCACGTTT
>Ga0255774_10000063_pt1 | contig 100990 bp, 67 predicted proteins | sample 101ome_17_FD_179972 | JGI IMG/M metagenome (GOLD analysis project Ga0255774, IMG submission 179972) | Coastal salt marsh microbial communities from the Groves Creek Marsh, Skidaway Island, Georgia - 101407AT metaG (version 2) | ecosystem: Environmental > Aquatic > Marine > Intertidal zone >... | reverse complement strand
CGGGTGGCATAGAACGCGCGTGGATAGTACCACCGTCGACAACGTGGGGAGGACGAATTCGCGCGCGCGATGTCGTGCCGCGAGCGCGACGACGACGAACGAGGACGATGCGCTCAATGCGTTCGAGTCCACACCGCGCGCGTCTGTCGTGCTCACGCGTGTAGCGACGACGAGTGCGCACGTGGACGCGTTGGCGAGAGTGTGCGGCGACGCGTTCGCGCACGAGACGAGCGCGAGCCGAGGACGAGACGAGAAGGAGGTGAGAGCGACCGCGGACGACGCGGCGGTATGGTTCGAGCGCTCGAGCGCGGATGCGGACGGATTGGAGGGGGTGGTGGGAAGGGTGCGAGAGGTGCTGGATGCGTCGTACGCCAACTCGATTAGGAAAGAGTTGACGCACATGACGAAGCACCAGATTGAAGAGAAGAGAAAGGCGAGCAAAGAGAGGCGAATGATGAAGACGCGTGGTATAGAGAATGCGACGACCGCGCGATTGCGAGAAAAGTCGCAGTGCTTGACGTTGGTTTCCCGATTCGCGTCGTCAAAGGAAAAAGGTGGCGAGGACAAAGACAGCGTCCGTCTCGCCGGCGATTCTTGGGTCGGAAGTGCCAGTCTGCGCGTGTGCTCGCCAGAGGCGTTGTTACCAGAACCATTTCCAACGTCCAAACCTCGCGTGCCGTACGTGAGCAACGTCGCCGTTCGAGCCGACGCTCGAGGGAGAGGCGTCGCCAGCGCGATGTTGCTCAAATGCGAACGCGCGTCTCGTCTCTGGGGATACGACCACCTGTGGCTCCACGTCGACCGCGACAATCCGAACGCGCGTGCGATGTATGAACGGCGAGGCTACATTGCCGTCGGCGAAGATCCGTGGTGGTACGGTCTCGGAGGTCTCTTGGGAAAACGCCGAATCTTGCTGAAAAAACGCCTCCCGTCGTCGTCGTCGTAGTAGTCGATGACGCGTCGTTCACGCATCGCCCCGCGCGCTCCACCAACTCGACCGCGTGCATAGTCTCTAGGTTCTAGTCTCCATTTACGACTCGCAACGAAAAATGCGCAACGTCGCTCCTCGCGCTTCGTCGCGCGCTCGCGCCACACCTCGCCTCTCACCTCCCACGGGATGACCGTCTTCTCTCGCAAGCTCAGAGCCACCAAGGCGTCCAAACCACCTGCAGAGCCCTCTTCGCCGTCGTCGTCCGCGCCGCCGCCGACGTCCGCGACGACCATCACCACCGCATCCGTCGCGTCGACGCTTCCAACGGTATTGGACAAGGCGGCGCCCGCCCTCGTCGCCGCGAGTCGTCTCGCGACGACGTCCGAGCCCTACGTCACCGCATCCATCGCCTTCGCGCGCCGGACGTGGATCGCGCTCCAACCGTACCACCCGCAAGAGTTCGGACCGGCGATCGTTGGATTTCTCTTGTGTTTCTTCGGCGGGTACTTTGCCACGCTCACGGCGGCGGTGGAGGCGTACAGAATCACGGGATATGCGTCCACGCGCGATGCTCTGATGATCATATGGCGAAACGTTGAAGCAGCACACGTGGCGAACGCCAAAGACGACGAGTTGGACGAAGATGGGAACGGAGTGCCGGACGCGAGAGAGCTGACGACGAAGGCGTTGGTGTTGCGCAAGGCGGGCGTCGTCGCCAAGGCGGTGGATCCCGAACAAGTGAGCGATGCGGTGGGAGCGATATACATGGGATTTGTGGCGGTCGTGGCGACGCTGCGAGTGCACTTTGCGGCGTGCGTGTCGCTGGGAGTAGCGGTGGGTGACATCGTGCACAACATCGTAGACGAAAATCTCACGCCGGCGTTGATGATGAGCGCGCCGAAAGAGTATCAGAAATGGGTCGGTCCGGGCGTCAGATTCGCGTGTAAACTCGTTGGAATCATTGCCGCATGGTTGGTGCAGCAAGCCATATCTGCCTATCACTCCGCGACGCGAGGTGCGCAGCTCTTTGCGCGAGGAACGCTCGGCTACCTCGTGCGCCATCGGTACCTGGCGCGAGACGCCGTCGACGAAAAGAGCGCCGCCTTCAATCTCGCCGTCTTCACCCTCGCGATGTGTGGATTCTGGTCTCAGGTCATGTACGGGTTCAGATTGCCCTTTCCGTTAAACGTATTGCTCTTACCGATTCGCGTTTTGGAGTTTTCTCTTCGTGTCGTCGTCGGCGCCGTCGGCGACAAGTCTTCGTAGTCTCGCGTCGTCTTTGTAATCACACGCTCGCGCGCGCCAAACCGAACGCGGTCGCCCAGAAAATGAAAACGGTCCGTACCCGCACGTCGCGCGTCGCGCCGATGCGCGCGGCGACGACGCAACGGTCGAGTTCGCGTGAATTTCATCGACGAGCGGCGGCGGCGGGACGTCAACGCGTCGTGCGAGGAGTGACGCCGCGGACGACGATTCGCGCCTCGGAAGACAGTCGTGGAGATGATCCGTGGCTGTATCGCATGATGGATGCCGCGATGGAGGCAGAACGTCACGAGGGCGCGAAGAGGGATGCGCAGGGGATGACGTCGGCGCCGGCGACGCGGGCCGGCGACGCCGGCGACGACGCGGAAACGGACGCGCGCGACGACGACGAGGCGTGGGAGAGATACTCGGACGATGAGTTCGTCTACGGCGATCTGAGCGAGGAGATGGAGGCGGAGATATTGGGCGTCGCAGCGTACGGGAGTGGACGCGAGGACGCCGACGGCGCGAGCATTCCGGCGGGACTGCCGGCGGTGGCACTCGTGGGATTTCGCGCAGAGGAGTGGCCTCGAGTGCGCGTGTTGATCGATGAACTCGGTGGGTACGACGTTCCCGTCATCCCTGCGAGGGCGGAACACGCGTGGATGAGCCTTGATGAGGTGTGTCGAACCGAGGAACCAGACTGGGAGTCGCCGCGAAGGGACGCCGACGCGCGAGGCGGCGAATACGGAAGCCATCGCGCGTTGGTGTTCAGTGGATTGGATCTCGGTGAAATCGCGGTCGTCGTGAGCGCCATCGAGGCGCAGGGATTACCGAGATTACCCGTCGTCATCGCGTCTGAGGAGAATTTACACGAACCGCTGGGCGAGTTGTTGGCCGAGGCGTTCAAGCGTCATCGAAGCGAGACGAGACGTAAACGACACGCAACCGCGACCAATGACGCGCGGGAAGTCGTCATCGGAGAGATCGTCGTCGAGTCCACCGCCGAACACTGACATGTCGCGCGCGTCAACCCGAAATAATTTGTTGTATTGTACAGAATATCGCTAGGAAATACCGCGGCCTCTGCCGCCACTCGGCCGCCGCCATCGCAAGAGCTCTATCGTCCAGAAGCTGCGACTCGTCTCGAGTGCCGCGTATCGCTTCTCAAACGTGAACCAAACACCGCCCACGAAGGCACCTACGATGCCGATCATGATTCTGTGCGTCACAGGTTCGTGGAACCACACGAGCGTAATCAATAAACCGATGACGCGCTTGGACACATTCAACAGCGAGTGCGTGATGGACGCGACAAACGTCAGAGTCATCAAGGAGAAGAAGTTGTACAGTGGGTGGAAGAGAATCAATTCCACGCGAAAATACTCGAGTGCAACGAAAAGATCGTCGAGTCGATCCGAAGAAGCCGCGGCGAGTTGACACGTGAACAGACCGAGCAGTGTCAACAGCGCGCAAAACGTCATCGATAGGTACTCGTCGATGACGCAACCTATATCGGTCATCTTCGTCTCGTTCGCTAATCTGAAGGTTTTCTGCAACACGATCCTGCACGTGATGCACAGACCCGAGAGGAAGGCGAAGACGACGGCGTCGACTCTCTTGGCGTCGACGGTGCCCTGCAGCGCGAGCAAAATGGCGCTCGCCACCACCATGGACACCGAGAGCAACACCCCCACGTTTATCACCGTCGGCCGACCGAGCATGTTTTTCAGCGAGGCGTCGAACATGAGCATCTCGAAAGGCTCCACGAGTTTCACGACTTGCACAAACGACGCGCTCGCAAACATAAACCCGCTATTCGTGAATAACGACCCTCCGGAGTGCAGAGCACCGAGCGCCAACTTCAACATGGTCGTTCCCCGCCACATCTCCCCGAGCGATTCACCCTTCCGCGAGAGTGCCTTGACACCGAGCACCGCCGCCGTACCGATCAACATTTGCGTCGTCGTCACAAACGTCATCGTGCGCAACCTCGCGCTGATCCCGTCGCCTCGAGTCGCGTCATATCCCATATCGTCTCGAAAGTTTTGCAGCGCGATGTTGTTCGCGATGTTCATCCAAAACCACATCACCGCAGTTACGAACGCGGCGATACCACCGCGCCACGCATTTGGTGTTGTCTCGTGGCCTCGCTCCAACGCGTCCTGTACGCCGTCGACCTCCTTCGCGAGGAGAGGGACGGTTTCCTCTCGTTTTTTAGGCATCGGCGTCGCACACTCACCGCGCGCGCGGCGGCGATCGACGCGCGACCGCCGCGTTCTGTGGTCGTCGTCGGCCGTCGGGGCGCCGGAGACTCGCGAGGCGTTCGAGGCGTTCATACGATTCGAGCGGATGGATGAAAGAATGGATGAACGGTTGGATGTGCGATGGAATAGTGCGCGTAGACGCGCGAGCGCGCGAGATGGGACGCGCTCACTTTTCGTAACCACCGCGCGGATCGCCCACGGTCGCGGACGGTGTCGTCTTCTCGACGCCGATGACCTCGCGCTCGAACGCTCAGCCGCGCGCGCGCGTCGCCGAGGCGACGACGGCGGACCCGTCGGCGACGGTGACCGTCGCGTCGCGTCGCGGATGGTCGGGTCGACGCCCACCGCGCGCGCGCGCGCGCCGAGCGCGCGGGTATCGCGAGGAACGCACGGACCGCCGAAACCGCATCACGACGTGGATGGCACACGCATTCGCGTTCGGTTGGAAACGCGTGCGATGCCGAGATGTTCCACCCCGCCTCGGCGAACTCGAGCGCCGCGCGCGGGCCGAATCGTCCGAGTCCGACGAATCCCGCGCGCGTGGCCGCGATGACGGTCTCCGCGCTCGCCGCGTCGCGCGCTCGCTCGACCTCGCGCGCGCGTCGAGACGTGCCGACGCGTCAGTCTTCGTCGCCGCGATCGCCGTGATCGCCGCCGATGACGATGCGCGCGTCTCGTCTCGCTCGCGTCGCCGCGGACGCCGCGCGACGCGTGCGCGCGTCTCGACCGCTCGCCTCGGCCTCCTCCTCCGCGTCCGCGCCGACGTTCGAGGTGCGCGTCGGTCGTCGCCCCTCGCGGTCGTTGGAAATTTTAAATCAACCGTCGAGAGAATTCACGCGCACGATGCGCGTTCGCGCGTTCGAAGACTGACGACGTCCGCGACGCCATCTCTCGCGCTCACTTTTTTTCGCGCGCAGATCGTCGACCGCTCGCTTCACGCGCGCGCGACGCCGCCGATGATGATGACGACGACGATGGCGCCTTTGCGCTCGCCTTCGCCGGCGAGACGCGCGTACGTCGCGGCGCGCGCAGCCGCGTCCGAGCCCGAGCAGGCGATCGAGGTGCCGTCCATGGGTGATTCCATCACCGAGGGATCGATCGCGAGCGTGATGAAAGCCGTCGGTGACGAGGTGGCGATGGACGAAGTCGTCGCGCAAATCGAGACGGACAAGGTGACGGTGGACGTGCGCGCGCCGAGCGCGGGACGCGTGACGGCGGTGCGCGCGAAAGAGGGGGACACGGTCACGGTCGGACAGACGGTGATGACGGTCTCGCCGAGCGCCGGGAAGAAGGCCAAGGAGAAGAGGGAACCGAAGGAGGAGAAGGAGGCGAGCGGACCGCCGACGACGGTGGAGGTGCCGTCGATGGGGGATTCGATTTCGGAGGGCGCCGTCGCCGCCGTGCTCGTGAAACCGGGTCAAAAGGTGGCGATGGACGAGGTGATCGCGCAGATCGAGACGGATAAGGTGACGATCGACGTTCGAGCGTCGACGAGTGGAACGGTGACGGAGGTGTTGGTGACGGAAGGGGAAACGGTGGCGGTGGGACGAGGCGTCGCCGTCGTGGCGCCGGGACCGGGACCGGAGAAGCGCGCGACCGCAGGCGCGGCGGCGCCGAGCGCCGAGGCGGCGGCGGCGACGACGACGGAGACGAAGAAGGCGCCGACGCCCGCAGACCCGGCGAGAGAGACGCCGAGCGAGGCGCCGAGCGCAGGCGCGTCCGCGGCTCGCGCGCGCACGGAGACGCGCGTGCCAATGTCTCGTCTTCGTCTTCGCGTCGCCGAGCGTCTGAAAAGTTCCCAAAACACGTACGCCATGCTCACGACGTTCAACGAGATCGACATGTCCAACGTCATGCAGATGCGCGCCGAGTATAAGGATGCGTTTTTAGAGAGACACGGCGTCAAGTTGGGTTTCATGAGCACCTTTGTCACGGCCGCGGCCAAGGCGTTGCAAGAGGAACCCTCCGTCAACGCCATCATCGACGGCGATGAGATTGTGTATAGAAATTATGTCGACATTTCCGTCGCGGTGAGTGCGCCGAAAGGTTTGGTCGTGCCCGTGCTGAGAAACTGCGAAAAGATGAGCTTTGCCGACGTCGAGGGATCCATCGCCGCTTTTGGTAAAAAGGCGCGCGCCGGGTCGCTCTCCATCGACGAAATGGCGGGCGGTACCTTTACGATCTCAAACGGAGGCGTCTTCGGTTCTCTCACGGGAACGCCGATCATTAACCCACCGCAGAGCGCAATCTTGGGGATGCACTCCATCGTGTGGAGACCGGTGTGCGTCGGTCCCGATCGCGCCATCGTCGCTCGGCCGATGATGAACGTCGCGCTGACGTACGACCACCGACTCGTCGACGGTAGAGAAGCCGTGACGTTTTTGAAATCAATCAAGGAATCGGTGGAAGATCCTCGTAGAATGATTCTGTCCGTGTGAGGCACGAATCGCGCGACGCACGCTCGCTTAAACTAAAAAGAAACGCTTTAAGCTTTTTTACACTACGGCCACTACAAATAACACACGCATCTAAAAATCAAACAACGCTGGCGACTATCCCTCGAATAAGCGACCGATGACGTCTCCTGTGAGCGCGAACGCCATGACAGACGGCGCGGCGACTTCGTACAAATTAATATCCGGATCTAAGCTCGTCGCGAAACCGACTAAGACGCACAGTGACACGACCAGAGAGGCGTAAATACCGTCTATACTCACGGCGTGTTTGCGGAAAAGTTGCATGACATCCTTCAAGAGACCGTCCAGGTCGACTCTCTGAGTGAAAATGTCCCCTTTTGTGGCAACGAGATGAGCCATGTCTCGACGAAGTGCCGATCGATCGGTGCACGTCTGATTCGCGTCCCATGTCAAGGCGACGTCAGCCGCTTTTTCGCCCTCGCCTCGCAACAAAAAGCACAAAAATCCAAGAAATTTGTTTCGAACCGCGCGCGGCAACTCATCCGCGATCCCGAAGTCTATGAGCTCGAGCTTCACGCGGCCATCGTTACCCGTCCGTGAGTCTTCCACGCTGTATAGAATGTTCCCAGGATGTAAATCTTGATGTATAAAGTTGTCGCGAAGCAACATGAGCAAATACGCGTGCACGCCGAGCGAACAGAGCTCCGAGTTTCTCGACGATTTGTTTTTTATCGCGCCGCCCAAACCGTCCCCTTTTACGAACGTCTCGATCAAGACAGCCTCCGTGGCGAAGCCAGGTAAAGGCCGTGGCGCCGCGATCTGACTTTCGTCCATCATGTTGTGAGTAAACTTCAAGAGATGATCAGCCTCGTTGCGCAAATCCGTCTGCGCCGTCATGGTGTGACTAAATTGTCCCAACGTGTTCTTCAACTGCATGCCCTTGAGCGCGGGGAGCGCGTCCGCCACTCCGGCGACGGCTCGTAATATTTGAAAGTCGAGGAATATTCGTTTTGCGACGTTGGGGTGTCTAACCTTGACGGCGACGTCGAGCGTTCCGTCCTCGTTCAAATCGAGTCTTCGCGGCCGCGCCAGCGCCGAGCACACAGCGGCCACCTCCTTGCGCAAACGCGCTTTGTACACCTGTGCGACCGAACCGGATGCTAAAGGCTTCTTTGGGAAGTGTTCGAACACGGCGTTCGGATCGCAGCCTAATTCTGCCGCTAATATGCGCATCGTCTGTCTGTGAGAGTGTTGCGGGGCGTCGTCATGAAGTTGTTCGAGCTGCCGACACAAATCTTTCGGAAACACATCCTCTCTCGTGCTCGCCCACTGCGCCCATTTGATGAAAGCTGCGCCACATAGCGCGATCGCGCTGTGAAGTGTCGCCCATGCGCGCTTACGCATCGTCGAACTCACGGGATGGGGGACGAATCCGCTCAGGAATAACACCGGAACAGTGATGGTGAGCACCGGTAACCACGTGACGAAGAGGTACATAGCCCGAATCATGAGCGCGATGGACATCCCGTTCGTGGACCAAGACGCAGATACGAGTTGGTCGTCTCGCCAAATGTTCGCGTCGGCGTCTTCATCCGCGCCGTTCGTGAGCTCGACGCTCTCGCCTCCAGCGTCTCCTGCGAGGACAATTTGTCGCGAAAAGTCCTCCTCGGACGCCGCTATTCGTGGGCACAAGCTCGCGTCGTCGCTTCGCACCGACACCACACGCGCTAAACAAAGTACGTCGCTCGGTTGAATCCTCCCTTCCTCTTTGATCGCTCGCTTCGAACTAAACGATTTACGACGACGAGCTCTCCGTGCGTCGCTCACCGACGCGGCAAAACTCATCGAAAACGATCCATTGCTTCCCTCGATGACGTTCAAGTTTCCGCGACGCATCGAAAGTCCTTCGATGAAAGCCATGAGTCCCATCAGGGGGGCTGCGTCGATCGTTTGAACCGGATCGCTCGGTATGTGCTTCGCTAATCTAAGCGCGGCCCAGCGATACCGCGCATGCCAGAGCGCGATCCTCTCGTCTTCGCTCATCTCACCCTTTTTCCCACTCACCGCCCGCGCGAGTCCGTACAACCACGGTGGCTGTTTGAACAACACCTTGACGCTCATCAGCGCTGTCGCCGCCGTCGCGTGCTCGTACAGCTTCGGACACACCCATCGCGCGCCCGTCGACAGCGCTCTCGTCGCCATCGACGCCCTCGTCGCGCTCACCACCACCGGCGCGTCCAGCGCCCCGAGTCCCGGTCTCCCCTCCGTGTGCTTTAGCGTCATCCTCAACACTCCCACAGCGGTGCCGAATCGATGCACCCGGCGCATCGTCTCCGGAAACGCCACCTGCAGACACAACGCCGCAGCGAGCCCGTGCGCGTCGCCGCTCGCCAGCCACGCCCCCACCCGTCTCATCGCTCCGGCCCCTCTCGCCCCACCGCCCCGCGCGCACCACCTCTCGTCCTCCTCGATCGCGCGTTCGCCCGCGTCCACTCGCACGACATCGAACCGCGCGTCCGCGCGTCCCGCCGCGTCGACGCCGAGCCGAAATCGCAACGGCGCGCGCACTTGCGTCTCCCTCGTCGTCACCTCGCGTCTGCGCCTCCTCGACGACATCATCGACGCGAAACATGTCTCACCCTCGCCCTCCTCCGTCCCCAGCGCGCCTCGACGCGCGCTCGCGTCGAGATTCGTTCGAACGCGCGCCAAGACTCTCTCGAAACCATCGTCGTCATCCACGCCCGTCGCCGACGACCCCGACGACGACGCCAACGACACCGTCCATCGCTCGCGTGCGCTCGCGCGCGCTCGCATCGCGACCGCCGCGTCGCGCGCGCGACGCCGACTGACGTCGCCAGTCGTCGCCGCGTCTCATTTCATTTCACTTCATCATCATGACTGTCGACGCCGACGCCGACGCCGCCCCTCGCGCCCTTCCGGCGATGAACGCCGCCGACGCCGACGACGATGCGATCCCCCGACTCGACGCGTCGTCCGGCGGGACGCTTCGCATGGATCACCTCGGTCCCATCGTCGGTGCGCGCGACGTCTCGACGCTCGACCGACCGCTCGACCGACCGACGACTGACGACGGAGTGACGACGCAGTGAGCGCGAGCGGAAGCCTGAGTCGAATCGCGAATTGGGAGCAGATGTCCGAACGCGAGCGCGAGGTGGCGAGACGGAGGATCGCGAAGAGGAACAAGGAGCGTCTGGACGCGCTGCGGGCCGACGCCGACGGAACCGGGACGGCGACGGATGGATGACGGGTGGATGTTACGTACGGGAACCGATGAAAGAACATATTACTACCCCAAAATGGTGGTCATGGTTGTTTGCGCTTAAAGGATGGATGGATGACGCGCGCGCGGTCGGGTCTACGAGAAGTGCGCGTGCGCGTTCGGTTCGAGCGATTTGCTTCGGCGAACGGTGGGCGCGTCGGCGAGGCAAAAGGAGCTTCGGCGCGCGCGGCGACGCTCCGTCGTGGGCGAGCGTGCCTTGGCGGCGGCGACAGACGATTCGTCGCGTTGTTCGGTTGACTCGTCGATATCGTCGAAGAACTTTTGGTACCGCCCTTCGCGCGCTCGGTGCGGCTGTGAGAGCGGCGTCGTCGCCGACGACTCGGACCATCGTCGGTGGCACGCGCAAAGCGCCGTCCACATCATCAGAGCGGCGACGGTGATGAAGGATGCGGTGAGCGCGGCGGTGAGAATCATGGACGATACGGTGGGCGTTTGCGTGCGCACGGGCGTCGTCGGCGTCGTCGGTGACGACCATTGAGACGATGTCGAGTCCGCGGCTTCGCGAGTCGCACGCGTCACCAACAACGCCGCGACTCCAGATTCGCTCGCAAAGTAACATCCTCCTTCGCGGAGTCGTTGAAGCGCGTTTCGAAGACCCGCTGCCACTCGACCCGCCGTCGTCTCATCTCGTCGACCTCGGCGGCATCCAACGAGCGAGGCGTGAATTGCATCGAGTCCAGCTATTAACGCAGACACAGCTCCCTCGTTGAGCGCGAAGAGCATCGATTTGGCCGACGTCGCGTTCGCGTCGTCGCAGGCGGCGACGTATCGCGCGATGGATCGGAGCTCGTGAGAGATTAAGCGACTGCCCTGTCCTCTCGTGTACTCGTCCAGGAATCGCAAGCCCACGAAGGCCAAGCCGCACTCGCGAGCGAGCTCGCTCAAGATGGCGTCGAACACGTCGCTCACGAAAAATCGACCTGGAAGCGTCTTTTGACTCTCCGAGCACGAATCGGCGTCGCGAAGCGCGTCGTAGGCGGCGTTGACGAGGAATGCGAATGTTCGAGCGCCGCTCGCCTCTCGATCGACGAGAGATCTCGTCAGAAGAAAATCCAACGTCGAATAGTGTGCGCGCAACGCTTCAAACGCGTCCTCGGGAACGGGCGAGGACCAGAATCGCCCTTCGGTCCGACACGCGTCGAACGCGGCGAATATCACGGGAACGGCGCGCGCCAACGTCTCGTTCGAGATGAACGCGCGCTCGATGTACATCATGGATCCCGCGTCGACGGCGTTTAATTCGCGATATAAATTCCGTCGAACGTCCTCCGCCAGCGTGCGAACGCCACCGCCCCCTCTATCGTAGAAATCCGTCGTCAATATTCTTGTCGTCGCCTCGAAACATGATCCAGACGCGACGACGCGATGCGCTTCGCTCGCCATCTCTCGCAACCGCGCCGTCGATTCGTCTCTCGTTCGACAGACGCTCAAATGTCTCTCGAGCATCTCCGCGTGCCAAAGCATCCGCCTCGCCGGCGCCAACGCGTTCATTCGCGACGAGAGCGACGCGTTTGTCATCGCGCACGCCCGTTCGCGCGCTTCGAAAGCGACGATAAAATCGAACGTCGCGTTGTCGTATCGAACGCGCTCAAAAAATTCCGAGAGTCCACATCCCGCGTATTCCGCCTCGACGCGCGACACGACTCGAACGAGATCAACGGGTGCATTGTGTCGCGCCAGGTCGTCCGACCACGCGCACGCGTCGCACGGCGCGTCGTCGTCCAAGAGTCTCCCTCTCGCGCGCAGACTCGGCGCTAAAATCAAAGTCGAGGACAAAAACAGTCGGATGAAGGCGCGCGAGCGTCGATGGGACGCGTGCGCGCGCGACCGGTGCGAAGACGCGAGTTCGTGCGTCGACATGACGAGTCGTCGTCGAGCGTCGATCGATGGCGCGTGGATGAGGGTGCGTCGATGTGTGTCGCGGCGTTTTCTTTCTCCGAGACGACGCGGCGTCGACGTTTGTGTGTATTATGTTTTTAAACGTGTAATGTACTTTTGAATGCGCGATGGACGCGCCAACTGATGTGCGTATGTGTGTGTGTGTGTTTTGATCGGTGCGAAAACGCACTGAATGGCTAAGTGTGCGCGCGGATGTCGGCGTCGGCGCGTCACGTCGTCTTGGCGAGGCATCCTCTGAAACCAGCCTCGAGCGCCTTGCGATCCAAATTACGACCGATAAACACCATGCGGTTGACCCGAGGTTCGCCCTCAGCCCACGTCGTCGCCGCCGGACCGAAGTTGATCTGTTCGTGCACGCCCTGGAAGACGAATTTGGCGTCGCCCTGGCCCTCAAAGCACAAGACGCCCTTCGATCGGTACATGTTCGTCGCGTTGGCTTGCAAGAGATTCATCATAAACTCATTCATGGCGGCAAAATCGAGCTCACCCTCCACCGCGATGCCGACAGAGGACACGCCCGTGAGATTGTGCACGTTTTCCTTGTTCTCGTCGAGGAAGCTCGGATCGGTCTCCAACGTCTTCTCCAGGCTGAACGAGTTCACGCCCAACACGACGTTGAGATCAACCACCGAGTTGGTCGTCTTGATCACGTCTGCGCTCGCGTTGACTGACTTTAACGTCTTTTCCAAATCCAAAATCTCCTCTTCGCTCACCAGATCAATCTTATTCAACAGAATTCGATCCGCGAACGCGACTTGCTGCACCGCTTCGTTCACCGCCCCGTCCGGCTTCTCCTCCTCCATGTGCATCGCCACGTGTTTCGCGTCTGCGAGGCATAGGATGCTATCGATTCGATAATGTTCCGCAATCTCCGGATTGATGAAGAATGTGAACGCCACCGGCGCCGGATCCGCGAGTCCCGTCGTCTCGATGATTACCGCGTCAAACTTCTTCTTCCGATCCTTTAGCGTCAACAGCGCGCGCACCAGATCCCCTCGCACCGTGCAGCACACGCATCCGTTGTCCATGGAGATAATATCTTCCTTCTCCTTTATGTTTTCGCTCACGAGGGCGTCGTCGATGGACACGGCGCCGAACTCATTCTCGATGACGGCGATCTGAAGTCCGTGCTGTCCTCGAAGGATGTGATTGACGAGCGTCGTCTTACCGGCGCCCAAGAAGCCGGTGACGATGGTCACCGGCGTCTTCATCGCGTCGTTCGTCCCGTCTGCCATGTCTGTCGCGTCGCCTGCGTCCGAAAGTGTCGATCGAACGCCCGTGGTTGCGTCGAATCGAATGCATTCGTCGACGTCACACACGCGCGAGACGGCGTCTCGAGTCGCCGTCATGCGCGCGTTGGCGCGCGCGACCGTGCATCTTCGCGTGGCGCGCGTTCTCGCCGGCCGCCGCACGGGGAGTCGTGCGCGGTCGACGATCGCCGACGCCGTGAGCGATGGCGGCGGTGGTGGGGTACGATTTGAATTGCGCGTCGCGCGCGATTCACCGTCCGTGGAACCGTCCAGACTGGATGCGTACGTCGCGGCGAATGTCGACGACGCGTCGGCGTCGCGCGCGCGCGTGGCGGCGGCGATCAAGGCTGGCATGGTGACGCTCAACGGGAAAACGGCGTCCAAACCGTCGAGAGCGTTGAAGCCCGGCGACGTCGTCGCGGGCGAGTTGGCGCCGGAGATGGCGAGCGAGGCGACTCCCGAGCCTTGGATCGAATTAGACATCGTGTATGAAGATTCGAGCGTGTTGGTGGTGAATAAACCGGCGGGAATGGTGACTCATCCGAGCGCGGGACACGCGAGCGGGACGTTGGTGAACGCGGTGTTGGGACACTGCGATTTACCGGAGCTCATCGTGCCCACGGGGAGGCGTTCGATCGCAGACGAGGACGAGGAGGACGATGACGACGATTTGTCGTCGGATTCAAATGCGCGAGGGTCGATGATACGACCGGGAATCGTGCACAGATTGGATAAAGGGACGAGCGGCGTGATGGTGGTGGCCAAGGACGCGGCGGCGCACAACTCTCTGTGCGATCAGTTCGCGTCGAGAGAGGTGCGTCGGAGGTACGTCGCGATTTTGAGTGGCGTGCCGAGCGCGAGCAAAGGGCGCATCGAAGCTCCGATCGGCCGTGATCCTCGAGATCGTCTTCGAATGGCGGTGACGCCCGGTGGAGGACGTTTCGCGGCGAGCAACTACGAAGTCATCGCGACTTTGGCGAACGGAAACGCGTCTTTGGTCGAGTGGCGCCTCGAGACTGGTCGAACCCACCAAATTCGCGTGCACGCGAGACACATCGGCCATCCCATTCTCGGTGACGACACGTACGGCGGCGGCGGTGGATCCGCAGTCAGTGCGCTCACGCGATACGGCGTCTTCGATCCGAAACGCGCCAAGGCGTTGCTCACCACCATCGATCGTCCGATGCTTCACGCGCGCACGCTCGGTTTCACCCATCCTCGTACGGGCGAGGAGCTCCACTTCAGCAGAGACCCACCGGACGATTTCGAAGCGTTCGCCGCTCGGCTCGCCGCCGTCGACGAACGGTGAGCGTCCGCCCGTGCGCGCCACGCGACAAAAATTCAATCGTGCGCGCGCTCGCCTCACGCGCTCGCCCATCGTGTATCAGTACGTGTAATATCATCTTCGACGCATTTGCGAGTCGTCACGTCCCTCGCTCGTCTCTTCGTGCGCGGCGGCACCGTCCCTCCGCCGGCGTCCCCGAGCTCACACCGCATTCATTCCCACGCGCGCGCGTCGATCGACGCCTTCACGCGCCGCGCGGGACGCGCGTCGAACGCGATGGCGTCCATCGCGCGCGGCGCGCGCGTTCCCGTCGCTCCACGCGGCATCGCGTCGCGCGCGCGCTCGGCGTCGACCGCGTCGCCTCGTGCGATGACGATGGCGGCCGCGTCGACGTCCCCCGCGCGCGTCTCGCGCCGTACTCGACGCGTCGACGCGCGCGCGAGCGACGATGGGCTTTCAGATGCGTCCGGCGCCAGAGACGCGCGATTCAGCGCCGAGAGACGATCGACGCGAGGCGACGACGCGAACGCGTCCAGGAGGGGCCGCCGGTCGACGGCGAACGGGAACGGGAACGGAAACGGAAACGGAAGGAGTAAATCGAAAAAGTCCGCCATCGAGGCGGCGCTGAAAAATATATTCGACGATAGCGATCCGGACGCGGAAGAACAGGAGCGCCTGCGATGGATGCGGTTGTTGGGATCAATGTGGCGGGCGTTTTTGGTCCTCTTCATCACGCCCTTCGTGATCGCGCAGAGCGTCAAGAGCATCCTGGTGACGCCGTGGTTGGGGGCGCACTGGGGTAAGTTAAATTCAAGTCTGAGCATGCAACAGCGGCAGAACGTGGCGGATGGAATTCAAAAGTTTGAACAGAGACTGTATTACGATAGAATCATCAGCGGGGCGGGGCGTCTGCACGCCGACGTGGAGCGAGAGTTGTTGGTGGAGGAAGCGCGACGATTAGAAGCCATCGAGAAGCGAGCGGCGTTTCAAGCGACGGGAAATGCGATTGGTTCGATGATTTTTATCGTCACGACGGTGACCATCGTCACGCTTCAAAAGGCGAACATTTCGCGTCTCCTGGGTGAAATTAGCGACGAATTCATCGGCCTCGACGCCGCCACGCAAGCCTTTATTCTCATGCTCGGCGCGGACATGGTCGTCGGTTATCACTCGTCAGATGGTTGGCAGGCACTCTTAGCGGTGATCATCACGCATTACGGTCTCGATTTCCACAAGTTTGAGATGGCGGTTCGCATCTTCGTCGCCGTCGTGCCCGTCACCCTCGACATCGGCTTCAAGTACTGGGTCTTCAACAAGCTCCGTAAAATCTCTCCGTCGACACAAATCATCCTGGGTGAGATTGAACGTCACTGATCCTCACAGCTCGCTCTCACGCGGGCTCTATTCATCATTTGTAACGCGCGTTCACGCCATAGCTCCACGCGCGACCGCATCTCGCGTCTTCGCGCCCTTTATTTCGTCGAGCGTGTCGAGAAAAAAAGTGTCGACCCCTCGACGGCCGTCCCGAGACGTCCGCGCGCGCCGTCCGACGACCGAACGCCCTCGCGACGGCTCGAACGATGCGTGCGAACGCGAACAGCGCGCACCGCGTCTCCGCACCGCGTCTTCGCGCGCGCGTCGCGCGCGACGCCGCGAATCATGCGCGACGGTTATTAACCACCAGCCGCGCGCGTCCCGAAGACGCGAACGATGACGCCGACGAGCGCGCGCGCGAGGGCGAGCGCGCGATGGATTGGCGACAGTTTCGCGCGCGTCTGATCGCGAAAGAGACCTCGAACGAGACGCTCGCGGCGCGCGTGGACGCAGCCGCCGGCGAGGGAGGGGTGGCGTGGGCGCACGGGTTGGTCAACGCGGAGAAGGGGGCGATTCTCGTCGCGAGAGACGAAGACGCGGCGAGCTTTTGGTCGCACGTGGTGATTTTGTTGTTAGGTGAGACGCGATCGACGTCGCGATCGTCGCGCGTGTTCGAGGTGGTGATGGGCCCGCGCAACGCGAGGGAGGCGGCGAGAGGCGACTCGAGCGGGCAGACTGACGATGACTCACTCTTTCTATTCGCACCGCGCAGATCACACGGAGTACGGTTCGACGGGAGTGATCATCAATCGCACCAAGTCGACCACCCTGTCGGAGGAGTGTCCGGAGGTGTCGAGGCGAAAGAATAACTTGTATTGGAACGCGCTCTCGAGCGAAGTCGTCGGCATAGGCGGTCCGGTGGGATTGTCCAGTCCGCACGATCGCTCCGTCATCGCGCTGACGACGAAAGAGCAACCGGGGTTAACGGATGAGATCGTACCGGGGATACACGTCGTGACGGACCTGGACAGTTTGGCGCTCATGAATTCTAAATTCACGGGGCCGGGAACGCTCGCGCCGAGCGACTTGTGTCTCTTCGTCGGGTACTCGGGTTGGGCTCCGGGGCAGCTTCAGAGCGAAATTGATGTCGGATTTTGGAACGTCGCGTCGGCATCCGGTGGATTCATTCGCGATAGCATGTTCCGAAACGTCATGGACACCATCGTCGATCCCGACGGCAAGAGACGGCCGATCGACGCGCACGGTTTCCGAGCGTGGGCGTCCATGTGCGCCAATCTCGGTCTCCAGGACTAGCGCGTCGCTCGCTCTCCCGATGCACACCTCCATTCATCGCACGGCGCCATTGATTTCGTTCTTTTTTTGTACCCATTTTTCTCCTTGTAAACAAACATTTTTGTTCTCTCAGTCGCCGTCGGACAACTCACCCTCTTCGCGTTCCGCTGTCTTTGCCGCCGCCGTCTTCGTCTTCTTCACCACCGTCTTCTTCGTCTTCTTCTTCTTCCCCCGTAGTTTCGTCTTCTTCACCACCTCGACGCGATCGTCCCTCTCCCGTCGTTTTCGAGCGTGTTCCTCGCGTTCTCGTCGCTGTCGCTGCAACGTCTCCGCCTCGGCCGTCTTTGAGCTCTCCTCGTCCCTCGTCCGTTTCTTCCCATCCATCCTCGCGTTCGCGCTCGCGATGGCGCGCATCGTGTTTCCTAGAAAATTCACGTTCGGTCGAGGCTTGGCCGGCGACGCCGTCGTCGTCGTCGTCGTCGTCGCGGGCGCCTCACCGTTCACACCCTCTGCCGTCGTCGTCGCGCCGCCCGCCCACGCCGCGCGAGGTGCGGCCGCCGACGTCGACGCGTCGGACGCGAGATGCGCCAGCATGCGCGCGCGCGCCCGCGCGTACCCGTCTCCCATGCACCGCGTCGCCGTGTCGAGCGCCGCGACGAATCCATGTCGAGGCATACATCAAGAAACGAAACAAATCGTCACACGATACTCTATATTCTATGTTGGATAGCTTCGCGCTTAAATAGGATAGTTCACGCGATCAAGGCGTGCGCGTCTTTGTCACTCGCGGCGTAATACTCGAGCAACATGTTATTCTCCGGAGGGAGACCGACGCACGCTCGGAAGAAATTTTCAAGCATGGCTCGTTGCTTGGCGAGGGCGTTCACGACTGGCATACCGTTCGGTACGAGAGGCGCTTTGCTCCAGTACGAGAGGAGCACGGCTACCGGGTGGAGACTGTGAAAGTCTCCGCCGTCACTCTTGACGCGCACTCTCGTCAAGAGCTCGGCGACGAGGCACAAGTCGAGAATGAGCGGCGCCGCGAGCAATGAATCTTCGCACGTGTTGTGCATCACGATCGTGTTCTCGCCGTTCATGAAGATGCGACTCGTGTACTCATCCATCGCTCTCTTACTGTCGCCGACGTTCGGAACGTACTTGATGACGACGGTGTGGTCGGGTTCCTCGCCCTCCTTGTAAAGCAAAGCGTTGCTCTTCACCATGTCCGACACCACGTTCGCCTTTGAAATTTCCTTGGATCGAAACGTTTGCGGCGCGCTCAGATTCAAACCGTCGTTGTTCCCCAGGTGATTGTAGCTCACGATGGACGTCGGCTTGAGACCGGCGCCGACGAGGTAATCCACGAGCACCGACTTCATCTTCGTCTGACCCGTCTTGAAATCGTCGCCGCCGATGATGGTGTTCAGACGCATCGCCGCCTGCACGACGCCCGGCACGAACGTGTTTTGAGGACTCCCGTTGATGAAGGGCGTGTGTTCATCTATGCAAGCCAACGCGAACAGCGTGCTCGGCGAAATCTCCGCCTCGTCAGCCTTGACGGCGGCTCGCAAATTCTCCTCCGTGTCGTGAACACCCTCTCGGACCTCGGAGTATCGCTCCGTGTTCGCAGTCCAAAGAACGACGACGCTATTAAGATCGTGCTTTGCCTTGAAATCACGAATGTCGGCGCGAATCTGTTCCATTTGCTCAGACTTGGTCCCTTTGATGACGTTATTCGCGCGGGACGCCTGATTACCGGCTACAAAGTTTGGATCGAACACGCTCGGCCGAGGCTTCATGTGCTCCATCAGCGGCCGAAGCTGACGCTGTAAATCATACTCTAAAACCTTCGCTCGCTCCATCGCGTCCGCCAAATTTAAGTCGCTGATGTCCCAGCCGTCTACGACGACGTCGTTTGGGTTCGCGAGAGGCATCAATGACTTGAACGGCACGTACACCTCCTCGCCCTCAAAGTGTCCGACTCGACACGTCCCGCACTGCGTGAGCGATCCATAATAATTCGCCTTCATCTCTCCCTCTTTCGTCTTCCATGTCATCCTGCGAGCGTTCGCAACCATGCCCGCCGTGAGCGTGGATCCGTTGTTCCCGCCCCAACCGACCAACATGATTCCCACCTTTGGCACGCTCACCCTCGTTTGCATCGTAAATGTCCGCTCCTCAGGAACGAACGCATATCGTTCCTTCACCTCCCCGTTCCTTGCCGTCGTCGCCGCGCGACGCTCGACCCTCGAGCTTCGATACGCGTGCTCGCTCTCGACGTACTCCTTCCCGTCAGCCCCCGTCACGCGTCGCACGTGGTCGCCCTCGACGACGAAATCCTCCACCAACATCTCCAAAAACGTTTATTCGAACGGGTTCGCCCCACCGCGTCGTCGCTCTCCGTCCTCGCGTCGCGCGCTCGACGTCGTCGCCGTCCCTCGATGGCGTCCGGCGCAGATCTTTTCTCGACTCGCGCGCAACCCTCTCGCGCGTCGTCTCGCCTCCCGTCTCGACGTCGCGAGCGCGTCGCGGGGAACCACACCGACGAGCTTTCGGTCCCGGACACGGTCACCGCCTCGCTCGACGCGCGCGTCGCGTCGTGTCGCGATCGACGACGACGACGAAACCTTCGGCCGATCGTCAGCCAAAACGACGACCGATTCCTATTAGATGTACGTGCTTACTATATACAGGTATAAGGTAAGTACTGTGTCGCGATTTAGGGACATATGCACGGTGTACATCGCCACACGCGGTGCGCACGACGACCATTTGGCTGTTGTTCACGTTAACACGGTACACTGTACGAGTTACTTTACCGTATGATGAGATTCTAGAAGTGTATCCAAGACCCAGAGAAAGCCCGAAAGACGACGCCAGGGGCGAAAAATCGAACGCGCGCGCGACAGCTCGCGCCGCCCGCCCGCGTCGCCCTCGCGGTCGCGTCCATCCTCGTCGCGACGGACGACATGGACGCCAAGCGCGCGCGTCACGCGCGCGTCGCCTCGTTCGCGTCGCCGCCGCCCGGGGCGAGACGCGCGCTCGCGTTCGCGTCCGACGATGGCCAACCCGACCCGCGAGCGTCGACGACGACGGACGTCGACGCCGCCGATCCCGCGCGCGCGAGTCTGGCGTGGGACGGCGTCGCGCACGCGCGCACGTCCACGGCGTTCGACACGCCGACGGCGAAAGGGGCGGGGACGACGCTGGATGGCGGATTCGGTTCGGGGACGTCGAACGCGTCGACGGAGACGCCGACGCTCAAACGAAAGACGAGAATCGGGAGCGACGAGAACGCGAACGCGAACGTGGCGAATGTGTTTGCGACGCCGTTCGCGCGCGCGCTCGCGGAGGCGTCGGTGACGGAGACGAGCGTCGGAATATTCGCGGCGGACGCGCTCGAGCCGACGCGGCGGTCGCGACCGATGGCGTCGCCGACGCCGATGAAGACGATGAAGACGCCGCCGGCGCCGCCGAAAAAGTTACCGCTCGCGCCAAACATGACGTACGGGTACACGCCTTCGAGAGGAGACACGAGATACGACGCGTCGCAGCGGGTGGAGACGGATGAACCGTCGACGCCGGCGGTGGCGGGTCCGTGCGCGATGATTCCGAGCGCACTGGACGCGGCGTTGGGATTGCCCATGATCGACGGCGGCACGCTTTGTTCGCTCTTGGCGAACAGACTCGCGTCGGGGAGCGGAGCTCCGGAGGTGTGCGTGATTGACTGTCGATTTCCGTACGAGTACGCGGGCGGTCACGTGCGCGGAGCGGTGAATATGTACCTCCCTCATAGCGTGCAAACCTTCTTGACGAGCGTCGCGGCGATGAGCGCCAACATCGTTTTCGTGTTTTACTGCGAGTTTAGCAGCGAACGCGCGCCGCGCATGTGGCGACACGTGAGAAATCTCGATCGCCGGGATCACGTATCGTCCTATCCCGCGCTCGCGTTTCCGCACGCCTTTGTCCTGCAACACGGTTTTTCGCGATTTATTGAGGAACACGCCGAGTGGTGCGACGGGGCCTTGGTGAAAATGTCAGACGTGAAATTCACAAACTCGTGTCGGGAGTACTTGGCGCAGAGTCGACACTGTTGGTTCCTCTCGCAGAGCGCGAAATCGATGAGAGACGTGCCCTCGGAAGATGATCTGTCGCCTCACCGTAGAGCCGCGCCGAGAGAGCGGGGCTTCGACCGCGACGACAACGATATGGAAGAAGACGATTGAGCGAAACGCAAATGTAACTGCAAAATGTAATTCTATGGTAGACTATGATATATACGTCGTGTCACCCGACGTAACGCGTGAACGAGAATGGGCGAACGTGCGCCGAATCCGTGCCCCAATCGTATTCCGCGTACGCGACGCGAGGCGTCTTACCGCCGGCGAGCATAGACTCGAGGTCGGCGCGCGAGTCACCCTTCAGGCGCGCGGCGATGAACGTAAGCACATCTCTCGTGTTCGATCCGAAATCGCGCGCGTACCAGCTCAGGAGTTTGGACATCGTGACGCGCGACGCCGCCTTGTCCACGTCGACAGTTCCGTTGACGAACGCCTCGGCTGCCAATTCGAGTTGGGAGTCAATCTTCTCCGCAGAGTACGCTCTGATGGGCGGACAGGAGTTTGCACCGCAGTTGAGCGCGAAGTGAATCCTCGGGTCCTTTTTCGACAGCATGAATTTGGCCGCGCGATCATCTTTAAAGTACTTGGAACCGAACACGTTGACGGGATGCGGCGAATTGCTTCGAAGGAGTCCGTGTTCGATGTCGTCCAGCGAGTAGAAATCACCGCCTATTACGTATCCCACGCTCCCGTAAAACGCCAGCCGCTCTCGAAGCGTTCTTGGGATTCCGACGTTCGCGTATGCGTGCTTCACACCGATGTTGTACACGTTCAATAAAAAAGCCTTTCTCGCATCTTCATTCGCCAACTCGCCCTCGTCCAGACGAATCGCTCGCAACTCGCACGTCGCCTCCTCAAACTCACCGTACTGATCGTCCAGAGAGATGGCACCGTAATCCACCAAACCGGTCTTGGCGTCCGTGTGCCACGATTCGATGACGCTAAACATCTTTTTCAGGTACGCCGCGCAGTCCACCGGTTTCGACGTCACGCGATCTCTCCACTCGGTTCTGTAAGAATTCAACACCCTTCGATCGACATCCATGGGAAGACAATACCTCGAGCACCCGCGATCGACCAACATGCCGTTCCTCACGAACTTTTGCAACGCGTGATAATCGTGTCCCTCGAGATTTAATTCATCCGCCTCGCCGCCGCTCGCCGTCATCGCCGCCACGGCCAACGCGTCGACGATTTCCTCCTTGGACATCGTCGGCGGTTCCACACTCTTCGCGCGTCCACACAGACACCCGACGGCGGCCATCTCCGACGACGACGACGCCTCTTCGCGTCTGTACCGCATCGCGCGTTTCATCGTCTCCATCATTTGCACGTACCGGTTGACGTATCCCTCGTCGGCTCGTCGCGTCTTCTTCTTCTTCTTCTTCGTCTTCATCTTCTCCTCCTCCCCCTCGTCCGCCGACCGTCGCTCCAGCGCGATGGATTTCGATCGCCCATACAATGTTCTCGCGTTTACACCCTCCGGATCGTCCATCTCGCGCGGATCCACGCGCTCTAACCCTCTCGGCGTCTCGGCGAGCGGTTCGTCGTCAGCGTCCGCCAACAGCGCCCGCGCGAGCTTCTCCGTCCTCACCATGTGCATGATCTCCACGTCCGAACCCACGTGTTCGGCGCCGAAAAAGACTTGCGGCGTGAACGCGCACCCGTTCGTACGCTCGATGAGCGCGCGCTCGCGCTCGGCGCGCGCGTCGGGCGTCAAACGATCCATCGGGATGCGGTTGAGCTCGGACGACATCACGCCGGCGTCGAGGAGCGCGGTGATCGTCGCGCGGGCGCGCGCGCAGTTCGTGTCGTAAAACACCGTGATGCGCGCCGGCGGCATGTCGACGCGCGCGCGGAGTCGATGGGTGGGGTCGAGCGCGGGTGTGTGCGGTCGGTCGCTGTTAGGCGCGAGAATTCGTCGCGCGAACGCATCGCGCAGTGTCGAGCGACATCGACGCGCGACGCGCGACGCGGGCGCAATGCTTCGAAGAATTACCGTTCCGTCGACGACGCGGTCGTCGTGGTCGACTCGCGGCGCCCCGCGCGCGCCGCATCGACGTGACGGTTCTCGTCGTCTTTCTCGGTCTCGTCGTCCTTCTCGGTCTCTCGCGAACGACGCCGACGCCGCCGACGAGTCTCGTTTCGATCCGCTCGCGTCGAAAGATCTCATCGAACGGTTCGTCGAGCCGTGCGACGTCGACGAGGAGGTGGTGGCGGTGTGCGCGCGAGAGACCAAGACGCGAAAGTGCGCGAGACGCAAGACGGGGTACTCGAATGTCGTCCTTCTCCAAGCGTTCGATTGGCAGTCGTGGAGACGACGCGCGAGGGATGGCGCGTCGTTTTACGCGCGAACGGAGACGCGCGCGGGCGCGATCGAAGATTTGGGATTTACGCACGTGTGGTTGCCCCCGCCGAGCGCCGCCGTCGATCGACAAGGGTACATGCCGACGAGGTGGTACGATTTGACGTCGAATTACGGCGACGAGCGCGAGTTGATGACGTTGATCGAGGCGCTGAATCATCGCGGTGTCGACGCGATTTGCGACGTCGTCGTCAATCACAAGTGCGCCGAGTATTCGACGGACGGACGATTCGTCTCCTTCGCCGACGAGACGTCGCCGAGCGGTCGCCGACTCGATTGGGGTGAGTTCGCCATCGTCGGCGACCATCCCGTGTTTCCGGGTAAGGGGGGCGACGATTCCGGCGATACCATCGACATCGCGCCGGATCTCGATCACTCGAACGAGGAGATTCGAGAAGCCATCGTGGAGTGGTTGAATTGGCTCAAGGAGGACATTGGATTTTCTGGGTATCGATTCGATTACGTGCGAGGGTACGCGCGCGAGTACGCGAGAGAGTACGTCCTTCGCACGGTGGGCGCTGAAACGTTTTGCGTCGCGGAAAACTGGGTCGGCATGCGTTGGAGCGACGATTACCTCCTGTACAATCAAGACAAACCGCGTCGAGCGCTCGTGGATTGGCTGGACGGGTCCGGCGATTGCGCCGCGTTGTTCGATTTCCCCACCAAGGGAATTCTCCAAGAAGCCGTCAAGCGGAGCGAGTATTGGCGTCTCGCGGACTCGCAGCGCAGTCAACCGGGACTCTCGGGATGGGCCCCGCAATCGGCGGCGGTCTTCATCGAAAACCACGATACGGCGAGACAGTGGGCATTTCCGAGGGACAGACTCGGATTGGGGTACGCGTACGCGCTCACACATCCTGGAATTCCCGTGGTGTTTGCCTCGCATCTCTGGAACGACGGCGGCGATGACGACGGTGGCAGCGCCAGTCGCCGCGTCGAACGACTTCGCGAGGAGATTCGCCTGCTTCTCGACATTCGTGCGCGCGCGTGCGTATGTTGCGAAAGCGTTTTAGACATCAAGATCGCGGACTCGGATCTGTACGTCGCCTTCGTGGACGACGCGGTTGCCGTGAAACTCGGTCCGCGATACGAAGCGCCGACGTTCATCCTCGACGCGCTCGCAGACTTCGAACTCGCCGCGCACGGCGACGACTACGCGGTGTGGCTTCGAAAAGATTTACTCTAGAGGCGATTCAGCCGCACCGTTCTTCGTTCAATTCATCGTTACATCGTTGTACACCTCCTCTACCCGCTCAAGTGCGTCGACGTCTCTCACTCGCCCAACTGGCGCACGCGCTCGTCGATCTTCTCCGCGTTCGCGACGAGAATCGCCGCCGCCTCCGCCGATAACGCGGCACCCTTGGCGCCCGGCAACAACCGTCCATCCTTCTCGTAATACTCGCGAACGTTCACCAAGACGCGACCTTTGAACTTACTCACCGAACACCGTCGCGTATTCGACATTTCGCACACCGTAGTCTCCGCGCCCGACGCTCGACACGCCTCGACGGCGGCGGCGACGTCACCGAGACGTTCCCGCAGCGCCCGCCACTGCGCCGTGGACAACGAGATCCCCTTCTTCCCGGGTTTATACGGTCCCTCACCACCGATCTGGTAATACTCTCGAATGTCCACGAGCGTTGCGTTCTTCCACTTGCGCACCGTCACGCGCTTATTCGACGCGAGCGCGACGACTTGATTCTCCACCGCCTCTGTCTCCGGCTCGGTCGTCGTCTCCGCCTTCACCGCCGCCGTCGCCGTCACCGGCACCGGCGCCGTTCTCACCGGCACCGCCTCGGGCGTACCACCACCGCTCGCCGTCCACCGCGGCGCACCACCGCTCGACGCGTCCGCCGTCGCCTCGCCGCGCGCGCGCAGCGCGTACAACGCCCTGTTCGCCGCGCTCTTGTCTATTTTTAGAAGTCCCGCGATGGACTTCGCATCGCCGCCCTCCGCGCCCAACGCCCCGAGCGCGCGACGCACGCGCGTCGTGACGTCCTCGTCGCCCTCCTCGACGCGTCTCTGCTTGTGTATTCGCGCCAACGTCGGCGACGACGTCGTCGCGGCGGCGACGGCGGTCTCGTCGTCGTCGGCGTCTCTCTCGCGCTTGTGCGTCTCCGTCTCGACGTCGCCGAGACCTCGTAAGAAGGCGTCGATCTCGCTCGACACAACGTCTCTCGACACGTCAAAGGATGCGCGCGCGGGATATCGCGCGCGCAGGCGTCGCACCACCTCGTCGCGAACGATGCGTTCGGTGACGATTTCGAGATCCATCTCCGCCACCGTCGCGCGCGTCTCCTCGCGCGTCTCGGCGTCGTCGAAGACGCACGGCGCGTCCGTCATCGTCGGCGTTGTCTCCGTCATCGTCGGCGCGACCGGTCGCGCGAACGGGTCGCGTCGAGGAGTAACGGACGTTGAGCCGTGTCGGGCGCCCATTCGTCGTCATCTCGCGCCGCGTGGACGACGCGCGCACCGTCAACGCGCGCGCGAACGCACGCGTCGACGAGACGCGAGACTTTCATTTCGCGCGTCGAGCGTCGCGGTCGTTCGAGACGCGCGTGAGCACCGAGCGAAAGGGGGGGGGATGATGTTGTCGACGCGCCGCGCAACCTCGACGTTGGCGACGCGCGCGGTTCGCGCGATGACGGCGTCTCTTTCGACGCGCGCGACGGTACCGACGTCGTCCGCGTTCGTCGCGACGCCGACGCTCTCGGACGCGGTCGAGCGCGGCGCGCGCGCGCGGCGGACGTTCGCGTCGACGACGCGGGGACTCGCGGCGGCGGCGGCGGCGACGGCGGCAGTGGCGGCGACGACGTTCGCGGCTGCCGACGCGGCGGTGACGAGCCCCGCGGACGCCGCGCTCGGTGGACAGAGAGTGACGCTGTATCAGTACGACGTCTGTCCGTTTTGTAACAAGGTGAAGGCGTTTTTGGATTTCCACAAGGTGCCGTACGACGTCGTCGAGGTGAATCCGATGACGAAGGGCGAGCTCTCGTGGGTGGAGGATGGGTATAAAAAGGTACCCATCGTCATGGTTGGCGATGAGAAATTGAACGATTCGACAGACATCATCGTCGAGCTCACGAAGCGGTTCGACGCGAGCGGTTCGAGCGCGAAATCGAACGGATGGTTTGGCGCGAAAAAGTCGGCGGCGTACCTCGAGCGCGAGGCGCGGTGGGTGAAATGGGTGGATGAGCGGTTCGTGCACGTCTTGACGCCGAACATCTATCGAACCTGGAGCGAAGCGGTGAAATCGTTCGATTACATCACCAAGAGAGGGAATTTCGGGTACATTGAGCGCGAGAGCGCGAGGTGGGTGGGGGCGGCGTCCATGTACGTCATCGCGCATCGCGTATTGAAAAAGAGACACGGCATCGAGGACGAGCGCGCCGATTTATACGCCGAGTGCGACAAGTTCGTAAACGAGGCGTTGGAAGGACGAAAATTTTGCGGCGGAGATGCGCCGAATAACGCGGATTTGTGCGTGTTCGGGGTGTTGAGAGCGGTGAAGACGTTTGAGACGTTCGCCGACGTCATGGCGAACACGTCCATCGGTCCGTGGTACGCGCGCATGGAGAAGGAGGTGGGCGCGGCCACGCGCACGGATGGCATCGAAAATTAAACCAAATCGAGTACGTACTCGCATTTTTTACACTACAGACTCACTACGAGCGTTATTGCCTCTCCACGTGTCGATCGTTCCACTCGCTCGGCGGCGTCGCCCCCGTCGACTTGTGCTCCAAATACGACCGTAACACGTACTTCCCTATCGGCGTGAACTCCTCTCGCCCGTCACGCAGACTCACCGCGAGATCATCGAGACGTTCAAACGCGCCCGTCTGCACCTCGCCGTCGACGTACGACACCTCGACGTCGTCGCGTAAAATAATCTCAAAGCACGCCCCCCACACGCGCATGTACCGATCCTCGTACGGAAACGTAAACACGCGCGTCAACGATTCCACGTCATCGGCACCAATCCCAAGCTCTTCCTCTACTTCTCTTCGCATCGTCATTTCGTACGACGCGTCGTCGCGTTGACACACGCCGCTCGTCGTCGCGTCCAGCGCGTTCGGCCACACATCTTTTGTCGCGCTCCGTCGCGTGACGAGCGCGGTGAACGTCTCGTCCTCGTCGCGCGTCGCGGGCGCGCGTTTGAGCACGACACCGAACGCGCCTCGTCCGAGCGCGCGCGTGGACACCGTCTCTCGACGCGTCGCCGACCCGATCACCTCGTTTCGCTCATTCACGAGCACGCAGTACTCCTCGACGGTCTCGGAGGAGGCGCGCGGACGGTGCGAGCGACGCGGTGCGCTTCGGAAGGGTGACGAAGACGAGGACGCATCGAGCGCTCGAGACGCGCGAGCCGACGCGTGCGTCGACATGTCGCGCGAGGACGTCCCGCGCTGCGGCGGTCGAGTCGGCGTCGAGAATAAAAATTGCTGAAAATACGTGCACAATTACATTCATCCCTCGATCGCGAGAGACTCGATCGGAGATTACTCTATACAATACGCCGTTCGTTTCGCGCGACGAAGACCGTCGTCTCGCGCGCGTCGCGTCACGCCTTCTTTTGACGAACCGGTCGAACGTCGGGTGGATCCCAACAACACGCCAACAGGGCGAACATCGTAAAACACAATCCCATGACGATTCGGTTCAACATTGTGTCGCCGTCCACGCAACACTCCCGATTGACGTTGGAGAACCCAATCAACACGTATCTCGCCCCTCGCATCACCTCGATGGATTCGTGCGTCACGTCGCCTCCGTGCACGACCAAACCTCCCGGCGCTCTCGGCGACATCGTCGCGTCGTCCCCGACGTCTCGCACCCACCCTTCTTTGTACACGCGTCCGAAAAATTTCGTCCCGCCGCCCTCGAATTCGCTCGGATCGTTCAGAAGCACGGTGAACGTGACGTCCCCGGCGTCGGCGTGCGTGTGAATCTTTCGCACCTCGTCGCCGTATCTCGACACCACCACCCGATACGGCGACACGAAATCATCCGTCGAGTACCCACACCTCTCTCGAATCTCTCGCACGATGATCGGCCACCACTTTTCGCTCACCATCGCTCTCGCGTTCGCGCTCAGGCGCTCGAAATCGACATCCGCCGTCGGGTACGCCTCATCCTTGGCCAGAAAGCCGCCCACGACGCCGTCCGCCTCCGCGCGCAGCGCCTCCGCCTCCGCGCGCGGGAGCGCGCCCTCGCGAAGCACGGGCGAGCACTTCCGTCGAAGATCGTCCCGTCGCGCGCACGCGCACCGCGACGCGTCGCCTCGTCCACCGTCAGCGAACGCGAGCGCCACCGAGGCGGACGCATCCAACGGCCGCGCGATGACGCCGCGCGCCGCTGCCGACGCGAGAAGAATGACGAGCGCGCGAGAGAGACACGACGACGCCGAGGACGTCGCCGCCGAGGACGCCTTCGAGCACGCGCGCGACCGCATCGCCGCCGACGCGCCGCGCGCTGCCGGCGCCGCGCTGGGTCTCATCTCACGCGTTTCACGAGAGACTTGACGCGTGTCCCACAGTATACGATCTCATGATACATATTAAAACCCCACTGTGCCCCATGACTAATATGTACTGATGCCACCACGCGCACGCACACACACGCGCGCGTCTTCATCAATTACCGAGAACCCACAGTACGTCACAAAACGACCACGACGACCAGACTAAAAACTCGGACAATCGAACCCTCACTTCCCCTCGGGCGCGACGCGCCCGCGTCGTCACTCGACGACGATGTTCGCTTCGACGCAGCGACTCACGTTTTCCCACGCCGCGCGCGCGGCGCCGTTGGCGAGTAAGGGTGCGTATTTCTTTCTTTTTTATATCACGTCCGTCGTCGTCCGCGCGACGACGACGCGACGAGGCGACGCGCGATGTCGAGGTCGAGAGCGACGTCACGGGCGGTCGCGCGCGCGAAGGCGCCGCCGCGATGGGTCCGAGGGGTGGACCGCGTGCGCGTCTCGCGCGCGACGGGGACGCGTTCGATGACGATGGTGGAGAGAAAAATAATCATACGTTCGAGTCGGGTCGTGCGTCGGCGCGCGCGCGTCGGTCGCGCGACGAGGCGAACGGTTGGGTCGGATGGCGGATGGTGTGGGATAAGAGACTGACCCTAACCCTGAGGGGGGTGTTTTTCGCGCGCAGTCGGTACCGCCGCGCCGTCGAGAGGGGCGTTCGTCGTGCGAGCGGCGCAAAACAAGGAAGCTCGCGTGCGTTTGTCTCGCGCGGAGCGTACGTACAACAAGGCGCGCAAGTCTGAGATTACCACGCGCATGAAGAAGGTTTTCGTCATGCAGAGCGAGCTCATGGCGGCGTCCTCGTGCACGGATGATGACGTTAGTGGTTTGGAGACGTTGATCTCGGAAGCGACCAAGGCTGTGGATAAGGCTGTCGCCAGAGGGGTTTTGCACAAGAACACCGGTGCTCGACGCAAGGCGCGCATGAGCAAGTACAAGCACGAGTTGCGTCGGGCCAAGGGCTTGATGACGGCGTAAGGCGGCGCGCGCGCGCCGTTCCATTTTTTCTTCGACGCCGTGTAGAAAGCGTGAGATTTATTAGTGTGTACGTGTGATGATCATATTGTTAGACAGGCGATCGTCGTCCCCTAGGCGTTTGAAATGCAACGAAACGTACGGCGGCTTATTCGTCTCGCTATAGCCTTCGTCCGCACTGGAGCTGACAACAGTGCGCGACGCGATGCGCGGCATCGCGCGCGCCGCGCTCGCGCGTGCCAACGACGCGCGCACGCTCTCCATACCGCCCGGACGCCGGTCTCGCCCGACGCGTTTCGTCGAAGTCGCCGACGACGAGCGCGTGAACGTCTTGGGACCGAGCGAGCTCGTGGCCATCCAAACCGTCGACGGCTATCGCTCGGGGGTCGATGCGTTCGCGCTGGCGTGGCGCGCGCGCGAGCGACGCGATCGTCTCTCTCTCGTCGAGTCGGTGGCTGATCTCGGCGCGGGATCGTCGGGGGCCGTCGGCTTGGCGTATTGCTCGGCGTCGCCGCGCTCGACGCGAGCGTGCGAGTGCGTCTTTTTCGAAAAGCAAAAGGCGAGCGCGGACCGATGCGCTCGAAGCGTCATCGCGAATTGTGTCGATTTCGACGCTCGAGTTGTCGTGGCTGATTGCGTCGATTCGGACGCGGCGAGGACGTGGCGAGGACGGTTCGACGTCGTTTTATCGAATCCTCCGTTTTTTGAGCGAGAACGCGGGACGCCGACATCAAAGTCGGAGGAGAAGATGCTCGGCCGTTTCGAGAGCACGGCGACGATACACGATTTTTGCGTCTTCGCGCGGGAGATCATGAAGCCGAACGGTGAATTCTTTGTCGTGTATCCCGCGCAGGGTAGGTCGCGCGTGGTGGAGGCGATGCGACGCGTCTTCGGCGCCGGCGTGGTGACTGTGACGGAGTGCTTCGATCATCCGGAAGCGACCGAGCCGAACTTGGTCTTCGTACGAGCGTCTCTGGGCGATGAGACGAGCGACGACGAGCAAGAGACGTGCGCGCTGCACCCAAAACCTCGAGAAGGGGGAGGGCAACGCGCGTACGCGGAACCGTTCGCGCGGTTTCTTCGCCGCGTCGCCAACGCCGGCGAAGAGTGAATCAATGCGCAACTTTGGCAACTACATTGTAAGTATTGTACAGCACTTGTACGAGTAAGTAGCGACTAGCATAATAACCGACCGCATGTGGACCGCTGTGCACTGTGACGTCGGATTGTACAATACATAAATAAATCCATGAGCGTTAACGAATTCATCAATAGGAGACGCTCTTGGACTTGCCGAGCGGATTCTTGCGACCGCAGAGACGCTTAACGTCGCCCCAACCATCAGTCGGTCCGACGGCGGCCAAGAGCGCGATGAACAGCACGACGGCGACGATGGATGAGAAAATACTCGACAGCACGACGATCGTTCCGAACTTGGTGAAGAATTCAATCGTCGCTTGCAACAACGCGAGCGCCGCGCACAAGGTGGTGAAGGCGGCGCTGAGAACGGGGAACCCCATGACGCCGAGCGCGGCGCGCGCGCACTCGCGTCTGGTCGCGCCCTCGTGACGCGCCGCGTGTGCGTACGCGTGACCAATGTGAACGACGTAATCCACCGAAAGACCGATCAAAATGACGATGCATATTCCCTCGAGGAATCCCAGAGTCCAACCCATAGAGACGATGCCGGCGATCGTCGTCACGAGAATCGTGAGAATAGACAAGATGGCGTACAGCGTCACGATGACGTTCTGCGTGGAAATCATCATCGTCACGAAAGCTATGCCGAGAGTCGTCGCCGCGGCGATGTAGGCGCCGTTTTGCATTTGCTTCACCGTGTCCATCCACGCCCACGCGGCGGACGTTTGAAACCCATTCGCCAATCCCGTGGGTGCCGTGGCGAGCGAGGTCTTGACGTAGTCTTCCCACTTTTGCCAAACCTTCTTCAAGTCATCTGTCGGCGCGGTCCACGCTATTCCCGCCCCAAACTCGACGGCAAAAATTTTCATTCGCCACTCACTGGCGGCATTGCGATAAAACGCGCTTCTGAGCGACCGCTCAGCCATCCATGGACTGTTATCGGATGTGGCGTACAGGTAGGCGCAGTCGTAAAACTTGGACTCGGCGATCGGAAGCGCCGTCGCCGAGCCGCAGGCGTTGATAAAGTTCGTATCAGTCAGCGATTGGTATGCGAGCCAGTTTTCAAAGTACTCCAGCCAGCAGTTGCTTTGCAGATTGCTCGCCATGTTGTACTTTGTGTTGTTGCAAAACGTCTTCATCCACTCCTGATTCGCAGTCGGCGCGATGTCGAAGGAGGTGTCCCACTTGAATGATGAGAGACTCTTCGGATCGAAATGATCGCCGTCGTCGTTGGGGAACACTCCCCAGACGATCTTAGTCCACACGAGAGACTCTGAAGAAGACTTGAACGCTGAACGTTTAAGATACGAGAATCTCGTGAATTCGTGGTTCTCGGGAAGCAGAGCTACCTCCGAATCCTTCGGCGTGGTGAGCTTGAGAGCCCCCACCAATCCGCCGGCGAACGCTACAAGCAGGACAATCACCAAAAACCATCTGATCCTGTGGATGACGGGGAAGACGTTGTCCGCAAAGATCCTTTCCGCGTGCGAGCGGTGATCGCGCTTGGAATCCATGATTTCAGGCGTCGATGCAGACTGTTGTTGTTTACTCGCGTTTCGTTTCGCGCGATACCGCCCGACGGAGCCCCAGAAATCCAAAGTCCAAGAACCGAACGAGTTCGCGTTTCTCTCTTCGTATCGCACGATAAACTTGTGCTGATACGACAGAAGCGCCGCGAAGATCGTTATGTCGTAAATGTAATCGAAAATGACCATCGAGCCCATGAAAATAGCGAAAACTCGAATCGGCGCAATCGGCATAATGGCGTTTGAAAAGAACGCCGCCGACGTCGTCGCGCTCGTCAACAACATCGCCCAGACCGAGTCGTAATATGATCGATTCATCACGGCCGTAGCGCTCGATCCCGGTGCGCAGCGACACTTGGCCTGTTGAAACTTGTCGTACATCACGAAACAGTCGTCCGCGCCGATGCCTGCGATGACGAAAATCCCGATAAAGTTGAGAAACGGGAAGAAAGATATCTGGCAGACAACTTTGGTGAAGAACAACGCCGTTGGAAACGACAAAAGAACCTGGACGATTCCGCCGACTGTCAACAGAAGAGAACCCATGTGCAACCAAAGCAAGACGATGATGATGAAGACGGCGCCCGCGGCGAGGCGCATATCCGAAAAGAGCTGTTCGTCCACAAACAGCTCACGAACTTCGCCTTGGAATGTGTCCCAGTATATGGTGAAGTACGAGGATGTGTACTTCCATCCGCTTTTCCAGGCGTCGTATCCCCACTGATTGACGTCATCTTGGTTGGCGCTGGTGTAAATATTGCTCGCCGTCAGACTTAAGCGCGTGTTCCCGTTCAATCCGAAGAGTGAATTCAAAGCGCGTCCGTCATACTTCATATCGGCCACAGGTGTGCCGCAGTCCCCGTTCGAATCCGCCGCCTTTATCTCCGAGCAATTGAGCATGTACTGCTTCACTCGAGCGAGCGTCGCCTGCAGCGCCGCATTCGTTCGATACTCGTCGCACGAAGCGTAGCCCTGGGACGAATACAACGCCGTCGGGTACGATAACGCTCTCGAGCAGCGTTTATAGAGCGACCCGTCCCGCCTCCAGTTCTCCCAACCACCCTTGTACGTGCCACCGGCGCTCCAATCCGACGACGACGTCCCCGGCGGCGTCCCCGAGCACGCGTGTTCGGTCGAACACTTGGACCCAAAGTCGCCGGCGTCGCCGCCGCCGACTGAAATCTCCATAAAATTTTCCGCCGCCTCGCACGCGTCCGCGAACGCGTTCGGTGAGAACAAATCCACGTCACCCTTCGCTTCGAATATCAATCGAAACCCATACCAGGCGTCGTAATACGTGTTCGTCGGATACTGCGCCGCGCACGTCTGGTCTCCCGACGACGGTTGTCCCTGCAACAATCGCCTCCGTCGTCGTCTCGCGCTCGGATTCGTCTCCCACGCCGCGTTCACCGTTCCGTCATCGAACGTATCGATCGAGTACAGTTCGTACGCCGTCTGCCGATCGGCGATGGTCGTCCCGCGCGCGGTCCAGCCTTCGGTTTGGACCTCGAGGCCAGCGACGGCGACGGCGATGCCGGCGGTGATGAGCGCGACGAGCGTCGTGACGCCCGCGGTGACGCAGGGCCACCGCGAGACGGCGCGGACGACGCGATCGATCGGTTCCGATTCATCGTCGTCGTCGGCGGACATGACGACGCGAGACGCGCGGAGGAGTGTCGGCACGGGTCGGGCTCGAGTCAACGGTTTTTCTTCTTTTTTGTTCTTACTTTTTACACGTCTCATCATCGCAACGCCTGCCCGGGATCTTCGCCGGGTGTCGGGACCCACAAGCCCGAGTCCACCATGGCTTTCATGTATCGCTTCGCCTCGTCCATCGGGAGCGCGTTGACGAAGTCGCGAAGCGCGGAGACGGAGCCGGAATCGAAGGCGTCTCGCATCTCTTGCGGTAACGAGTCGTACACCGCCACGGGGTCGAGTCCGCCGGGGCCGAGCCGGTCTTCGAGAGGAATCTCCTCGAGCGACGTCGGGCCGTCGGCGTCGGCGGTGGCGGTGAGTTTCTCGGCTTCCTCTTGAAGCTTGACGCGCGCGCGTTCGCAGAGCTTTTCAAAGTACTCTTCAAAGGATTTCTCGTACGCCGTCACCGCCTCTGCGTTCGAGTCTAATCGTCTAAAGAAGGGTTCGGCGGCGTCTCGTTCGCTCTTTTTCCCAGCCTCGGCGAATTCACCGATGGATTTACACGCGAACGCCACTCTCGCGCACGTCTTGGCGGCGCGCGTCTTCTTCTCCATCTCCAGATACAACGACTTCAAGAGCAAGTATCCCGTCGCGTGTTCGCACAAAAGGTGTAAACGACCGGTCGAAAACCAATTTCCAAGTTCACCGTACGACATGCTTGCGTTTCGCTCGGCGATCTCGTCCAAATCATCCCCGTACTCGCGCGTAAACGTTTCGTAATCCATCTTTTCGGCTCGTACGCGCGTCTCCGGCGCGCACGCCGCGCCCACCAACGTCTTCTCACTCGACACGTAACACATCTCCTCGGCGTTAAACTTTTTCTGACGCTCCAACTCTCCAATCTTCGCCTCAATCGCCGCCAATTCACCGCGCTTCTCCTCTAACAGACGCTTTTCCTCCGCCGCGCGCGTCTTCTTCGCCGCCTCCACCGACTCGTCCCCGTCGCCGCGCAGTCCCTCAGCCAACGCCACCAACGCCTCTTCGCGCGCCTTCACCGCGCGCTTCGCCTCTCGACGCTTAACTTCGAGCGTCTCAATCTTCTCCACGCGCTCTCGCTCGCGGTGTTCGTGCGCCTCGCGCTTGATGCGTCGAAGCGTCTGCGCTTCGATGAATTGCGCCCCCGGATGTGAATCTTCATCGTCGCTCAGTTCGATGTTATCCCACTTGGAATAATCAAACGGGCGCGCGGACATGTCGACGAACGCGTCTCGAATCGATCCACGCGTCGTCGCGTCGGTGCGTCTCCCGCGTCGGCGTGTGCGTGCACGATTGGATGAGATTATTAATCATCGTCTCGAGGGATGTTTTTCTTCTAAAATTCACAGCTGGAGCGACCTAAAAAGTATGCGAAGGAATGAATGACGACTGACGCGTCACAGACGACCGTCGTGCGCGACGACGCGCGCGAGACGATCGGTGATGACGTCGACTGCTTCGTCGACGATTCGTCGCACGAGATCCTCGCACGTCGGGACGTCGTCGATGAGACCCATGACGCAGCCGGCGCTCCACACGCTCGACTCGGGGTCGCCCGTCTCTTGAAAGGAGACGCGATAGTTTTCGCCTCGCACGAGGTGGTGAATGGCGCCGAAATCGCCAGGTTTTTCGGATTCGATGGCGCGCACTTCTTCGGCGACTCTGTTCTTGTACACGCGCTCGTGATTCTTCACGGTGGTCATGACGAGGGTGGTTTGATTTTCGTCGGCGGCGACGAGGGCGTCTTTAATGCCGGGTAAAATCGGCGCCTCTCTCGTCGCCATGAACCTCGTCCCCATGCACACGCCGTCCGCACCGAGCGCGAGCGCCGCCGCCAACTGTCTCCCCGTTCCCACGCCTCCACACGCTAAATACGGGACGCGCAACGTCGTCCTCGCCTTGGCCAAGAGCACAAAGCCGCCGACGTCATTCGTCCCGGGATGTCCCGCGCACTCGAATCCATCCATCGACACCACATCCGCCCCCAATCGCTCTGCCGCCTGCGCGTGACGCAACGTCGTGCACTTGTGTATCACCACGATGCCCGCTCGCTTGAACATGTCGATGAATTTTCCGGGATTCGCCCCTGCCGTCTCCACCGCCGCCGGCGCGCACTCGCACACCACCCGCGCGTACGATTCGTAATCCGGCGGTTTCAGCGCCGGTAACAGCGTGAAATTCACCGCGAACGGCGCGGGACGACCGTCTCGCGTTTTCCTCGTAATCATCGCGCGCGTGCGCTCGATCTCTCGGCGCAGGGCGTCGGGCGACGGTTGCGTCAGCGCGGTGAGCGTGCCGAGCGCGCCCGCGTTGGACACCGCGGCGACGAGCTCGGCGCGCGAGACGTGGTGCATGCCGCCCTGAAGCACGGGGTGCTCGAGACCCGGGATGAGGTCGGTGAGTCTCGTGCGCAGACGCGCGCGCGAGGGCGGCGACATGACGGATGACTGATTGGATTCGCGAGCCGGCGCGCACTGACGACGACGACGCGAGTTCTAGGCGCGCGATGTCGATGCCGTCGACGACGCGTCGACGATTGGCGCGGGCGTTAGTCGACGCGTGCGCGCGGTCGTCGCCTCGCGCGTCGTTCGTGGGCGCGACTACGGCGTCGAGGGCGACGGCGTCGCGCGCGCCGACGCGCGCGCGGTCCTCGGTGGCGAAATTTCCAGGCGCCGTCGCCGCGCACGTGCCCTCGCGCGACGATGATCCGACGCGCTCGACGCCGAGACGCGTGACGTTTGAATCCGGACGTCTCGCGCGTTTGACGGACGGCGCGGTGTTGACGCACGTCGGGGACACGGTGGCGCTGTGCGCGGCGACGGCGAGTCGCGAGCTCGACCGCGCGTCTTTGGTGAAAGGATTCGTCCCGCTCATGGTGGATTATCGCGAGCGATCGTACGCCAAGGGAAAGATACCGTCGACGTTCACGCGTCGGGAGGGAGCGCCGAAGGAACGAGAGATTTTAGCGATGCGAGTCATCGATAGGGCGACAAGGCCGTTGTTCCCGAAGACGTTCGGGAGGGAGACCATGGTGCAGTGTGTGGTGATGGCGAGCGATGGGGTGGAGGATCCAGCGGTGTTGGCGGTAAACGGCGCGAGCGCGGCGTTGATGGCTTCGAGCATACCATGGCGTGGACCCATCGGGGCGGTTCGAGTGGCGGTGGTGAGAGGCGGCGGGTCGGAGGCGGTGGCGGCGACTGGCGACGCGCCGGAGATCATCGTCTCACCGTCGGATGAGGTGGTGGAGACGTCGGATTTCACGTTGTTTTACGCCGGGAACGATGCGCGCGCGCTGATGATCGAGGCGCAGAGCAACAAGTCTGGTGGTTTGGAGGAGCGTTTGGTCGCGGCGGCGTTGCGCAAGGCGCACGAGGCGGTTCGCGAATTACTTCCGGCGCAGATTGAACTGGCGGAAGCGATCGGGAAGCCCAAGCAGGAGCTCCCACCGTCGCCTCTGACACCGGATATTAAAGAGGAGTGTTATCAAGTCGCTAGGTCGCGCGTGTTGGCGCTCTACGAGGAACACATTCAAGACAAGCACGAGCGTGGACGAAAAATGGCCGAGTTGCAGGCGCAAGTCGTGACTGAATTGATGGAGAGTCATCCGGAGTGGCTCGAGAGCGGGGAGGTGACCGAGGCCGTGCTTGGATCGGCGTATTTCAACGCGTGTGGGCGCGTGCTCCGCGAGCGCGTGCTCGACGAACGCATCCGCGTCGACGGTCGAGGATTGTACGATTTACGCGAGCTCGACGGCGTCACGGACACGATGCCCATCGTGCATGGAAGCGCGCTATTCGAACGCGGGAGCACGCAGGCGCTGGCTACGGTTACGCTTGGGTCGCTCGATGACTCTCAGCGTTTGGATAACCTCACCGGTCCGACGTCAAAGCGATTGATGTTGCACTATTCGTTTCCGTCGTTCTCCGTAAACGAAACCGGCGCACGCGGTCTCTCGCGACGCGAAGTCGGACACGGCGCGCTCGCGGAGAAGTCCCTTCTCGGTGTGTTCCCGGACGAAGATGCGTTTCCTTTCGCCGTGCGAGTGAACACCGAAACATTGGAGAGTAACGGTTCGTCCTCTATGGCGGCGGTGTGTTCCGGATCCATGGCGCTCATGGACGCCGGTGTTCCGCTCACCGAACACGTCGGCGCCATCTCGATCGGTCTCGTTATGGACGAAGACGAAGAAACAGGCGAGGTGAAGCGCTACGCGCTCATGGACGACATCATGGGTCTCGAAGACGTCTTGGGTGACATGGACTTTAAGATTGCCGGCACGCGCGCCGGCGTGACGGGCATCCAACTCGATTGCAAACCGGAGGGTATTCCTCTCGATATTTTGATTGAAGCCCTCGATCGGGCGTCTGCGGCGCGACAAAAAGTCATCGATGTGATGGAACGCGCGGTGCGCGAACCGAAGGCGGCGGTAAAGGATTCCGCGCCGCGATATGGTAGAATGACCATTCCGCCCTCACTCATAGGAAAACTCATTGGACCACAGGGATCGAACATCAAGGCGCTGGAGAAGGACACTGGCGCAAAGGTGTCCATTCTCAATGATGACGGTGATTTGGCGATTTTCGGACAGAACAAGGATTCGTTCGACCGCGCGGCGGCGCACGTGGAAGGATTGAAGAATTCCATCGTCGAGGCTGGGAAAACATACCTCACCACCGTCAAGGAAGTCTTACCGTTCGGATGCGTGTTAACCACCGCCGGAGGCGACGATGGGCTCTTGCACGTCAGCGAAATCGCGCACGAAAGAACGGAAAATGCGAGCGACGTGTACGCCGTGGGCGATCAGGTCGAGGTCAAATGCGTCAACAAGGACGCGCGGGGCAGCATCAAGTGGAGCCGCAAGGCGCTCTTGCCGCGCCCACGTCCGCTGGGACGAGAGACGCCGCGCTTCAGAGTGCAAAAGAAGACGACTACAGAGGAGTGAGTGATTATTACTAGTGAGTAGAATGAGCTAGACTTTGTGTAGGTGATGAAAAAATTGAACTGTTCTCAGCCGTGTCGCTCCCAATCGTCGAGCACGGGTTCGATGATGGACGCAAACAGACGCTTTCGATTCTTCATCACGGCTTGGTACAAATCGCCGAGCACGCGAGCCGAGATAGCGTTTTGTCGTTCGTCTGCGACGACTCGCATTTCGAAACCGCGTCTTCGTTTGCGTTGATGGGAAGACTTGGACGACTTCATCGGCGCCGTTCCCGCTGGAACCTTCACCTTGGCGATTTCCCGGTCGAACCACGACGAGAGCGCGTTTCTGTCTCCGACGGCGTCGCCCGCGTAAGACTCTTTGACGTCCGTCTCCACGTCGATCACGGCCGTCACGGCTTCGAACCAAGTCTCGACTTTGAGTTTGCGATCGGCGGCGGCGCCGATTTCTCCATCCTCTTGCCCGAACGAGACGACGGCACCGTCGACGACCCGGCCGTAATTTTCGACGCGGTCTCGCGCGGCGTAGGGGCCGACGACGCGCCACGCGTCGTCCTCTCGACGATGCGCGACCATGACGTGAGGCAGTCTGGACACGAGTTCGTCGTACGAAAACGGACCAAGAGAAAATTCTCCGCCGCGGGCGTCGTCCGGTAACCACCACTGACCCGCGAGCGGATTCGCGGCGAAATACCGCATCATATCCTCGTATTGTCGTCGCTCCTCTTCGGCGGCGAGTCGCGCGCGCTCCTTCTCGTCCATTTGATCGGCTCTCGCCGCCACCGCGGCGGACGCGCGTTCCGCGGCCGCCGCCGCCGCTCGACTTCTCTGCGCTGCCGCCTCGAGCTCCGCCGCGGCCGCCGCCTCAAGCTCCACTCCGCCCGGTTTATGGCTCCAGCTCACGTCAGACCGATCGCTTCGCGCGTCTTCGCTTCCCGGCGTCTTGGATGTATTTCTCAACTGTTCCGCCACCGCCGCGTTCAATCCCTCCGCGTCGAGCGCTCCTTGCGTCCGCTCTCGATCCTCGATCACCCAAAACGGTTCTCGCAATTCCAACGCTTTCGGCTCTTCCGGCACCGCTCCCTCCTCGTCCTCATCCTCGGCGTCCAACGCGCTCAAATCCGGCCTCGGATCCCTCGCCTCCGTCGTCACGTCCCTCGACCACGCCTCGTTCGTCGTCCCATCCTCCGCCATCGGCGTCGCCATCGCCGCCCGTCCCTTCTTCACCCGATCTCTCGTCGCGCTCAGGATATCTCGCCACGTCTTCGGCCGCTTATACTTTTCCAACTGCACGTGTCGCACGTCGAGCGTGATTCCCAACGCATCGTCCCTCCCCGCCGCGTCCGCCTCAGGCTCCTCCATCGGCGGTCTCGCGCCCACCATCGCGTCTCGAGGCATCTGCGGCAACGTCCCACCGCCGATGGCGAGCAATCTCGACAGACGATCGTCCAGTGCGCTCGGCGCGTCGACGGTTTCGGTTTCGGTTTTGGTTTCGGTTTCGCCGCCGACGACCTCGACCGCCGCCGCCGTCCCCGCCGCCTCGTCCCTTCCCACCCGCGCCGCCCGCGCCCGCGCCCGCGCGGCGTCGACGATGTCCCCGACCGTCGTCTCGCCGCCGTCCGCGCTCGCGCGAACGATCTGCGCGCGCTCGAGGTAGGCGGCGAGGTGCCACCGCACGAGGGCGATCTCATCGAACGGGCCCTGCGTCTGGCCCGACAGGTCCACGTACGTGTACGTCGCGCCCGCGTCGCAGTGCGCGAGGACGTCCTCGTCGTCATCGGCGCCGCCGTCGAGCGTCATCGCGGCGCGCGCGCGCAGACGACTCGAGTCGGGGCGAGAAGCGTCGAGGCGAATTCTGACGTTCGACGTCATCCCCGCGCGCGTCCTCCATCGTCGCGCGCGGTGCGATCGCGCATCGCCCGACGCGTCGACAACTTCGCGTCTCGACTCGGCGACGGCGCCGACAACGCGCGAGGAGGCGTCGGCGCGAGAGAGGAGACGTTTGAACGCAATCGACGCGAATTTCACGCGAAATAATCATGAGCCGACCGCTCAACGCCGACGCCGACGACTCGGACTGCGTGCGAGACGCGGAGAACACCGCCAGGGTTACCCTCGCGTCCGCGACGCGGCGACGGAGCGCGGTGTCGGTGGCGTTCGGGACGTTTTTCGCGGGGAGAGAGATGGGCGCGGAGCGACGCCGTCGCGCGGCGAAAAAGTTGCAGGCGGCGTTCGGTGACGACGACGCGCGATGGCGACCGAAAATGTTCGCTCGAGCGCTCAACGTGCGATTGATGATGATGGTGGTGATGATTTGGGCGGAGATGACGCTGCCGACGTACGATACGTCGAGAGAGATTACGCACGCGACGGCGACGAGACGCGTCGACGCCGTTCGAGGACGAGACGCTCCGCGAACGACGATCGAGAACTCGTTTGGGGCGTTCGCGTGTCAGAGAGTCAAAGCGTTGACATCGTGGGATTCGGCGCACTTTGTTGGGGTGTCGCTGGATGGGTACGCGTTCGAACATCAACACGCGTTTTATCCGGGGTACCCGTCGACGATTTACGCGTTGAGACGCGTCGCGCGTCGGGCGTTGCGAATGGTCGGCGTGCGCGTTCCCGAGGGTGGGGTGCACGAGGAGTGTCTGGCGAACTCGGTGGCGGTCGGTTTCAACACGTTCGCGTTCGCGGCGTCGGTGGAGGCGATGTATTCGTTATCAAAGGTGTTGTTGAAGGACGACGGATTATCCGAGGCGGCGGCACATCTGTACGCGCTCAATCCCGCGAATGTATTTTATGGCGCCGCATACACCGAGAGTGGGTACGCGCTGAGCGAATTCACAGCCGGAGCGCTCTTACAAGAGAATAGAATCTTAGGAAGCGGGTTCTTTTTCGGTTTGGCGACGTGTTTTAGATCCAACGGGATACTGAGCATCGTCAACGTCGTCACCCACGTGGGCTGGGAGATGTATCTACTGCTGAGAAACGACAAGGACAGAACTCGACACTACCGTGCGGCGTCGTTTCTCAAGCGCGGTATCATGGCGTTGTGCCTCATCGTGCTCCCGCACTACGCGTTCGCCATGTACGGCGATCAAAAGTATTGTCGCACCGACGTCTTCGCCGAAGCGCCGAGGCCGTACTGTCGCCCGGCGTCGTGGAAAAATCTATACGGCTTAATTCCGAGCGGCATGTACGCCTTCCTGCAGAGACACTACTGGAACGTCGGTTTATTCACCTCCTATCGCGTTCGAAATCTCGGCAATATCCTCCTGGGCGCGCCCGCCATTCTTTTGGGCGCGCACCTCTCTCGCAGTTTTACGTTTTCTCAAGACGCGCGCGTCTTCGTCAAGGATGGTCAACGCGTCGTCGTCGGCGCGTACTTCTTCAAGCTCGGACTCATGACGCTCGTCGCCGCGACGACGATGCACGTGCAAGTGTCCACGCGCTTTCTCAGCACGTCTCCCGCCATTTATTGGGGTCTCGCGTACCTCGGCAGTTCGAGCCCGACGTGGCGCGTTCTCGCGACGACGTATTACTTATCGTTCGCGCTCGTCGGCGCCGCGCTCTTCGCCAACTTTTACCCGTGGACGTGAGATCGCCACCATCGACGACGCGGGAGGCGCGAGACGCGCGACGCGGTTGTAAAGACACTAGTACGTAGTATTACACTTTCCGGCGCGCGGTCACCGCCCGCCGCCGCTCGTCGCCGCCATCTCTCTCGCCTTGCGCCCCCTCTCCACCGCCTCACGCAGCGCATCGACCGCCGCGCGTTTCTCTTTGATCATCACTTCTATCCTATACTCCAAATCACGCATCGCCTGACTCGGACGCACGTCGTCGTTTATCACCCGGTGCGCGTTGTTCAAGAGCGTCCCCGCATCCGTCACCCATCGATCGCTCTTCGACGGCGCGTCCACGCACTCCGCCATCGCGCGCGCGAACCGTTCGCATGCGCTCTCGACGCACGCGACGATCTCCTCGCGCGCGTCCGTGGTGGCCCCATCGTCGACGACGACGGGGTAGACGAATCCGCTCGCGTCTTGTTCGTGCCAGGGCGCGGTGACGTGTTGCGCGCCGAACGACGCGTACACGGCGTCGCGCGGCGGCGGTGGAGGCGACGGTCCGTCGACGTCGTTGTCGTAGAGCGCGTAGTGCGCGGGTGGAGGCGGGAACGGCGTCGCGGACGTCGGCATGAGGCTCGATGTGCGGATCGAGAGTGATTATTGAATTTAGTAGACGAAGGCGTCGCGGAAGGTGGTATTACAAATTATCGCCGTCGGCGTCGAAGAAACGCTCGTGAGCGACGCGAAACGGAAGCAAATACGCGCCGATGCCCGTGGGATCGAGCGCGCGCTCGAGCGGGACGGCGAGTTTGACGTAATTGTGGCGAAGTAAGCCTCGATCGGAGACGAAGCGCGCGAGCCATCGCTTCGCCTCGAGGGAGATTTGTCTGCACACGTCATCGTGCGCGCGCGCCCACTCGTATTTCGCGCGAAGGTCGCTGAGATCCTCTTTGATCGGGACGTAATGTCGCCACGGGATGAGATCGTCAAAGTATGAGTCCTTCATGGACGTCTCGTGATGGAACAAGACGCCGGGCATGGAGAGCTTGTGAAGCGTCCCGGTCCACGACGTCCCGCCCCACCCGCCGAGATCGAGCTGGTACTTGAACGTGGCCAGTTCGTCTCCGCTCATCGGTGTATCGGCGTCGACGCCGAATTTAGCGCCGAGAACGTACCGCTCGTGGTCTTGGTTTCTCGTGCCGTGTGCGGTGACGCCGCCTCGCGCCGCGGCGCCGTGGCGAAGAAACTCGGGGTTGACGAAGCGCGCGTTGAGCCAAGAGTCGTCGTCGAGCTTGCTCATCAACACGGCGCGCGTGCGTGGAGTGATCTCACTGGACGAGAGCATTGATCGGAACGATTCTCGTGGATCGTCGTGCTTGGACATGTCGCGCAGTTGACACTTTTCTGAGTGCCACGAACGGCCCAATATGGAGTGACACATAGACTCCTTGCCGTTCTCGTACGCCGGCCCGAGGAACGGATAATCGGTCCCTCGCCAGATGGTCTTGTTCACCAGGTTATCCCACTCGTACGCGCGACGCTTGTCGACGTCGAACGCGGTGAGATCGAACAACGCGTAGTTGGACCACATGCCTCTATTCGGCTCGACGGTGGGCTTTCCCATCGCCGCCTCCACCCTCTCCGCGAGCGTGATGAGCGTCGCGCCGACGAGCGTCGGTAAGAGCGATGTGTTTCTAGGTACGCTCGAAAACGTATAAATCGGCGCCCAGTCCTCCACGTTCCCGCACCCCGCGGCGACTCTTCGCTCGGGACGCACGCACGGCGTCTGCGGGAAATCGGTCACTACGTAAATAATCTCAAACGGCGGTTGGTTTGGTTTCAATCGCTCGGGATAATACGTGTGAATCGTCTTCGCCATCAACTCCGTCGCCGTTCGCATCTTCACCGCTAAATCAGGCGCGTGATCGTGCGAATTAAACGTGAAACCTTCGCCGTGGGTCCACCGCATCGTGTGCACGTCCGCCGACGACCCTTGTCCGTACGCTCGAAGCGTCTCCCGAACCTTGGGATCGAACCACTCGCTCGTCGCCGCGTCCCCTAACGAGGACACGTCTCGCACGCCCGTGAACTCGAACGCGTCGTCCGCCATCGCCCCTCGTCCGCGGTTCCCGCGCGTCCGAAACGTCTCGCGCGCCGCCAGCAACCCCGTCCCCATCAATCCCGCCAACGCCAACGCTCCGAGCAACTTCCCACCCCGAACCGTCGCGCACGTCGACGAACGAGACGTCGATGGACGTCCCTGCACCTTCTCGACGTCCGTCAACAGCCCGTGCGACTCGCTCGCGTCGCCATCGTCTCGGCCCATATCGAAGGGTGTTATCGACGAATCGACGCCGACTCGTCCGTCGCGTCGCCCGCGCGCGTGCCTCGTCGCGATCGGGCGCACCGCGCGATTCCGATCGTCTCTCCGCGCGCGCGACTCCTCGTCGCTCGCGCGTCGACGTGTGTCTCCGCGACCGGTGATGGCGCACGAGATGGCCTCGCCTTTCGGTTCGATTACGAGCCGAACCGCACAACTCGTCGACGCTCGCTCCGTCTCCGGCACCGAGCCGCGCCGGACGCCATGTCGTCGGGCGAGCGCGCGGCGCTCCTCGCGACGTCCTCGCGCGTCGACGGCGACGGCGGCACGTTCGCGACGGCGACCGAACGGGACGTCGACGTCGAGGTGGCTGGGTCCGATGGTGTTGGCGCCTCTTCCACGCGATCGTCCGCGTGGCGTCGACGCTCGTACCTCTGGCTCACCATCGCGAGCACGTTGACGTTTGCGATCATCATGGCGATCGTCGCGTACGGCGTCTCGTCGTCGAAGGCGCTCGCGGAGGGTGGGTTGCCGACGTCGGCGGGGGAGACCCGGGCGACGCTCGGCGGACGCGAGCGCGACGTCGAGGAGGACTCGTACGAGGACGAGGCGGCGTTGGGCGCGGGCGAGCGACGAACGAGGCGACGGAAAGAACGACGCGAGGATGCGTTCGCGCGCGCGTACGTCGAGCGACACGCGCGGGGGAGCGAGGACGAACCGACTCGAGAGGAACGTCTCGCGAGCGAGCGCGCCGCCGAAGCCGCCGAAGACGCGGTGTTGGACGCGCGCGAGGCTCGACGTCAGAAACGAGTCGCGACGCGCGCCGCGGCGCGAGTGGAATCCGCGCGTGAGGCTGCTTCGGAGGAGGCGAAGGAGACGCGCGCGGAGACGAGTTCGTTGTCTCGCGCGGCGGCGTCCGCGGGCGACGACGCGGCTCGAGAGGCGCGACGCGAGCAACACCGCGCGACGCGCGAGGCTGCGCGCGCCGTCGAGGAGAAGAAGGAGGCGAGAGACGCGAAGGAGGCGACCGTGACTCGTGTCGCGGCGACGGACACGGGTCGCGCGAAATCGACTGAAGAAGACGACTCGGAAGAAGTGTCTCCGCGAGAGGTTCGAAGAGAGCGTCGCCGCGCGGAGAGAATCGCGAAGCGAATGGTTGCAAATCGCTTGGGCGACGACGAAGACGACGAAGACGACGAAGACAACGACGACGAAGACCGATCGTCGAGTCGTGAGAAAGCCTTGAAACGCCAGGCGAAGCGCGAACAGCAAGAGGACGCCGAGAAGAGCACGGGCAGAGCCGCCGAGCGTCAACACAAGCGTGACGTCGAGAATGCTTCCAACAAGAAAATCGACGATCGAAAGCGTCGAGATAAACGCGACGACGACGACGAAAAGAAAGATGCTCGCTCGAAGCGAAATGATGAAGCCTCTGAGCGTCAAGAGAAGCGCGAAAAATTACAAGAACAGCGCGAAGAAATCCAACGCAAGGCTGAGTCTAAGAAGCGAGAGGCTGAAGAGCGCCAAGAAGAGCGCGAGAAGGATCGCGAGGAGGACGAAAAGGACAGAGAGAAGGATGCGAAAAAGCGTCAAGACGATCGCGACGAGAAGCGCGAAGAGATCCAACGCAAGGCTCAGGAGAAGAAGGAAGAAGCCGAGAAGCGAGAAAAGGAGCGCAAAGAGAAGCTTGAAGACAAGGCTGAGGAGGAAAAGGAAGAAGCCGAGAAGCGAGAAAAGGAGCGCAAAGAGAAGCTCGAAGACAAGGCTGAGGAGGAAAAGAAAGGGATTGAAGAGGCGAAAGAGGAGGGCGATGAGAAGCTCGACAAGCTCAAACGTAGGGCTGAGGCGAAGAAACGAGAGCTTGAAGAGCTCAAAAAAGAGGAAGTCAAAAATCGTAAAAACAGTCGTGAATCGGCCGACCTCGGTGAAGCGACTAAGGATGCCATCTTTTTGACGTACAGCGATCACGTCACCGGCGGCCTGTGCGCGAGCGCCGAAACGGCGGCGATGAACGACATCGATTTACAAATGCTCGGCGCGCAAGGACCGAGCGATCCCTTCACGTTCCCAGACGTCAAGAATGTGAAAACGAAAAAAGTGTTCGCCTTCTTGCGCGCGTTGACGGACGAGGTTTGGAGAAACAAGTTTGGCATCGGTGACGACACCATCGTATCTGTCGGCGACGCCACGGACGTGCTCTACTTTAAGCACAGATCGGAGATGATTCGCGCGTTCGAGGAAATCGAGGCGGAGAGTAAAGTCGGCGATGGCAAACTCGTCGTGGTGAGCAGCGAGCGCAACTGTTGGCCGTGGATGATTCACGGCAAGGAGAGATTGCCGAAAGGAAAAGATATTTGCGCCTCCTTCCCAGACGCGCCCTCATCGTACAAGTATCTCAACTCTGGGAGCTTGATGGGACGGGCGAAGGGTCTGGCTGCGCTTCTTCGGGATGTCGTCGAACGAATGCAGAGCGTGAACGAAGACGATCAGTTGATTCTCGCGAATGCCTTCTTGCGTCAAAGCGCGGCCAAGACGTCGCCCATCGACAGTCCGTATATCATCAAACTCGATCACATGCAACGACTCTTCCAGACGGCGTACAACGGGCAGTTGGAATCGCCAAATTTCGCCCAGTACCGCGCCAAGGATGCGTATTACGATCGAGCGCACACTCAAGTCGTCAACACGGAGACGAACATGACTCCGGTCATCGTCCACTTCAACGGATTGAAGGCCAACTTGTTCCGCATCGCTAGACACTTTATGGTGCACCACGGTCACGCCGAAAAGTACGCGCAAATCAAACAAAGCTGGCTGCAGCCGTATCCATTTTTCAACGCGACGTGCCAACACATCGTGGAAAACATCAAGATCGGCATCATGCCGCCAATGCTGAAACCGACGCACACGATCACGGATATCGAACGAAAACGGCTCGTGGAGGAGCGCTGAATCGGCGCGTAGAGACGACGACGTCACATCGTAGAATATTTCAAAGCTTCATCACACTGCATCGCCACCGCGCGCTACGCTACGCTACGCCGTTGCGAACCACCGATTCGTGTGATGTACCATCCGAACCGCTACTCCCGCACAAACTCAAAACTCTCCACCGCGGCGCGCAACTCGTTCCTCACCTTGGGCCATGCCGCCTTGCTCGCCGTCGCGCGCACGAGATACTCCGTACACGTCTCCGCGTCCACGAACACCTTTACGAGCTCCACCGCCGACCCGAACCGTCCCGCCGTCCCACCCCCGACCTCGGTCTCGATCACGTGCGCTCGCAACGCCCGTCCGCTCGCCGACCTCGTCTCCCCCGCCCTCGCACCGATGGTTCGTTGCCTCGCCGCGCTCTCCGCTCGTCTCCGCGCGTCGTCCCGCAGCGTCCCGAAACGCTCATCCACGCTCCGCTCTCGCACGTCTCGCGTCACGAACACCGCCAACGTCGACGCCTCGTCCAGCGGATCCTTAAACGACGCGTCCACGTTCACCGCGCGCGCCGATTGAAGATCCGTCAGCGCGCACCACCCGCGCGGCCAATCGATCGCGTACGCCCTCGGCGACGTCGATCCCGACGCCGGCGACGCCTCGAATCGATTCGCGCCGCCGTTCGACGCGAACGACGGCGCGTCGTATCCTCGAGGTGCCTCGATCGTCGCCGCGCGCGAGACGCGCGTCAGCGCCGTCGCGACCGTCGTCACCGCGATCGCGGTGGCGCATCGTCTCGTCGTGCCCTCCGAGACGCGCGTCGTCGCGGACGACGATGACATTGCGGACGCGCGCGGACAACGCGACGCGCGACCGTACGCCGCGCGCGTCGACGTCGCGCGAGACATCGGACGGACGCGCGACGGGGCGGTGTGACGACTCGCGCGTTTTCGGCGCTTCGTGTCGCCCTCGCTTTTCCATGGAGTCTTTCAAGACTTCTTTTGAATTGCGCGCGGGCGACGGGCGACGGATCGGACACGTGGGGATCTCGAACGAGACGCGATGGACGGCGCTCGTGCGCGACGTCGCGAGAGCGGTGAGCGCGAACGAGGAGGCGATGCGAGGGATGAATCTGACGAGGCGGGAGCTCGCCGCGGACGCGAGAGAGCTGGCGAGAGCGCTGCTGCACGTGGCGCTCGTGTGGCGAAGCTCGGAGGCGGAGGGAGGGGAGCGGAAAAAGTTGGTGATCGATGATTCGACGGTTTTTTCGCAATTGTTGTCGAGACATCACCCGAAATCGTCGGATTTGAGGGCGCACTTCGTCGTCACCAAGCGGTTATCCAAGCGCGAACGCAAGCGCGCGGCGAGGGACGGGACGAAAAGGCAAAGCGACGGTGCGAATGGGTCAAAGGCGAGCGATGGTGGCGGTGCGAGCGCGTCCGATGGGGCGAGGAAACACATTCCGCGTCCGATTTCGACGAGCGTTTCGGCGCACGCTGCCCTGTCGGAGCGCGCCGCGACGACGAGCGCGCCGTCGGCCTTCGGACCGCTCTCGAGTCAACAGAATCGTCGATCGTCGCAAAAGAAAGAGCACAAAGATAGCTCGAAAGACACATCAAAGGTCACCAAGGATAAATCGACGCCACCGTCGTCCGCGTCTTCGCAGTCAGACGTGGCGAAATTTCTCTCCACCAAAGTGCGCGACCCCGTCGTCTTCCCAGCCTTCCGACGCTCCGTCCACGGCGCCATCGGCGATCCGTTCCCGGTGACATCACATCACGACACACACTCCACCACCGCGCGCGCCGTCACCAGCCCATCTCGAGGCGGTGGACGATCCGCGCGGGGGTCTCGCGCGAGGGCGCCCTGAGCTCGTCTTCGCGCCCGCTCGCGCGCGTCGACTCCTCACGCGCGACGCGCGCGCGAATACACACGCACACGCACAAACATAAGAACTAGATCACGTGAAGACATCGTTACGACCGCGCATGGCCCCGCGCGCGCGTCGACGACGACGCGAACGACCCGTTTCGTGGCCGACATGACGACGCCACCAGTGTGATAAACGCAAAGTCGTTGAGGCGCCCCGACGAGGGCGCGTCACAGGCTGACGCGATGACGGCGCGCGCGGCCGTGGGGGAGGGTTCGGACGACGGTGCGCGCGATCCATGCGTCTCGACGCGCGCGCGACGATGCGACGACGCGACGACGCGACGCGACGCGAGAAAATTTCGATCGCGGATGATGATGGATGAGAGGACGACTGACTGACCGACGACGAGACGGTGACGACGACGACGCGCAGTGGAGATGACGTCCGAGGATTACCGAGACGTGTTGGACGCGGACGTTGACGACGCGGGATGCGATTCGATGGAGAGCGCGTCCGATAGCGAAGCGGCGTTCGCGCGCGCGGCGGATGTCTGGTTCACGTGGAGGACGGACGTCGGGCCGAGAGGCGGTCCGAGGCTCGAGGGGAAGGCGTTCAGCGATGCGTTCGAGTGCGGAGACACGAAATGGCGGTTGATGATGTTTCCGTGCGGGAACACGCAGGACAGAGAGCTCGCGGATGAGTGTCCGTTGAGTTTGTTTTTGGACACGGTGGACAGACCGGAACGAGACGAGACGTTGTGTCAAAAGTGGAGTCGCGCGTGTAAGTTTGAGTTGCAGATGATACATCCGACGGAACCGGAGATGTTGGAGACGCGCGACGCGGCGCACGCGTTTCAGGAGAATGAGTCGGATTGGGGGTTTACAAGTTTCGTCACTCGGAAGGATATGTTTGAAAAGGGATACGTGGACGCCGAGGGTAAGGTGACGTTTCGCGTGCACGTCATGCCGTGCGAGGCGCACGAGGTGGAGCGTGCGACGATGGCCAACTCATTCTACAACGATTACGACTCTCGAAAGGAGACTGGATTGATCGGGTTGAAGAATCAAGGCGCGACGTGTTACATGAACTCGTTGTTGCAGACTCTCTACCACATTCCATCGTTTCGCCGAGCGGTGTATCACATGCCGACGGACGAAGAGCAAGAGGCGCACTCATCCATGCCCCTCGCGTTGCAATCGGTCTTTTATTGTCTGCAGTACGCCAAGGATGGCGACGTCGCCACCGAAGACTTGACGCGCTCGTTTGGCTGGGACTCGTACGACTCCTTCATGCAACACGACGTGCAAGAGCTCAACCGCGTGCTTCAAGACAAACTCGAGGAACAAATGAAACAAACCACCGTCGAGGGGACCATTCAAAAGTTGTTCGAAGGTCATACCGTGAATTTCATACAATGCATAAATGTCGATTACAAGAGCGAACGCAAGGAGGCGTTTCTCGATCTTCAGCTCGACGTGAAGGGCTGTAAAGATATTTATGCATCGTTCGATCGTTACACGGAGACTGAAAATCTTGATGGCGAAAACAAGTACCGCGCCGAGGGCCACGGCTTGCAAGACGCTCGGAAAGGAACTTTGTTTCACGATTTCCCGCCCGTGTTGCAGATTCAGCTCAAGCGTTTTGAATACGATTTTCACCGTGATACGATGGTGAAAATCCACGATAGATACGAATTTCCCGAGGAACTCGATTTAGATGTCGGCGACCGCAAGTATCTCGTCCCTGAAGCGGATAAGACTGTGCGAAACAAGTACAAACTTCACAGCGTACTCGTGCACAGTGGCGGTATCAACGGAGGACACTACTATGCCTTCATCCGACCAGAATTACAGTCAGAGGATGCACAATGGTACAAATTTGATGATGAGCACGTGACAAAGGAAAGTAGAGAGAAGGCCGTGGTGGATCAATACGGCAGCGGGGGATCAGCCGCGGCTGACGACGACATGGAAGCGGATGATGACGTGACAAATGTGAGAATCGCGCCCAACCTGCGCCTCGCGAAAGTGAGCAGTGCATACATGTTAGTTTACATTCGGGAGAGCGACATGGACGAGATATTGTGCGAGGCAAACAAGAAACATCTCACCGAACATCTTCAAGCTAGATTTGCCGAAGAACAAAAGGAAAAGGAAAGACAGGCTCTGGAGAAGGCTGAGGCGCACTTGTACACGGTAATCAAGGTTTTGCGCCAGCAGGATTTACATAGACAAAGCGAGACCGAGAAGTTCTTTGACCTAGGCAACTTCAACGACGTTCATCGTTTCCGTTTACCGAAGAAGACGAAGTTTGGCAAGTTCAAAGCGCGCGTGGCGGAAGAGTTGGGTGTTCCGATCGAGAGGCAGCGGTACTGGCTGTATCAACCGAGAAGGAACAAGACGACCAGACCCGCCGAGTTCATTCGTGATGATTTCAATTTGGACGCGACGGTTGAAAACATGCGCATTCAGAAATCAAATCGTCACTCATCTTACGGAGAATTGAGGCTGTACCTCGAGGACAAAGACGAGGAGGCGATGCTGGCGACTCCCGGGAAAGACATTTGTCTTCACCTGAAAGTCTATGATCCCCACGAAGCGAGACTGTCGTACTGCGGCTCATTTTACGCCGACGGTAGTTGTACGTTGAGCGATTACTTGGGTAAGATCAAATCGCTGGCCGGATTCTCTCCGGAGCAGGACATTCAGCTGTTTGAAGAAATTGCGTTCGTTCGTGACAACGACATCACGGTGGACTTGATCACGGAGGAGAACATCGAAAAGAATCCGCTCTGTGCAAAGGGACACGATGACGATGAGACGATGCAGCTAGGAAACGGAGACATTCTCATCGTTCAGCCGGCCGTTACCGACGAGATGGAGGACACGCTCAAGTTTCCGAATGTTCGTCAGTTCATCGATTTTAGACACAATCACCAAGTCGTCCTTTGTCGTGAATTGAACGCTCCTAAGACTGATCAAGTCAGACTGGAACTCACCAAGCTTACGAGCTATGACCAGGTCGCCGAAGTCTTGGCGGACGCCCTCGAGTTGTCAGATCCGAGGCTGCTCCGCTTCACGTCTCACAACATCTACACGAACGGACCGAAGAGCGCGCCATTCAAGTTTAGAGGCGTCGAAACTTTGGCTCAAATGCTCGACAACCAACAGAACGAGGTGTTGTACTACGACATCGTCGATATTCCACTGCCTGAGCTCGAACAGCTGAAGGATTTACAAATATATTTCCACGGAAAAAATACGAGATTGATTGAGAAATTCCAGTTACGACTGCCGAAGGACGCCAAGGTGCAGGATGTGCTCGAAGAGTTGCGTTCAAAACTCGGAGAGCGTCTGAAAGGGGACAAATTACGTTTGCTCGAATTGTTTTACTCGCAAATCTACAAGATTTTCGACACAGAGAAGAGCATCGCCGACATCAACGAACAATACTGGACTCTGCGCGCGGAAGAAGTGCCCGAAGACGAGGACGAGGGCGCCCCTCTGCTGCGAGTGTACAATATTTCCAAAGATCTCTCCAATCCAAGTCAGTATCATCCTTATGATGAGCCATTCTTGCTGCGTTTATCGGCTGACGAAACCTTGGGGCAAATGAAGGCACGCATCAAAGACAAACTTGAGGCGTCCGACGACGACTTTGCCAAGTGGAAATTCCACGTGGGCGCGTCCACTCGCTACCAACTCCTTGAAGATGACGACATGATACTATCAGAGAAGTTTGTTCGTGAGGATAAAGATGGTTTCTTAGAGTACACCTTGGGCATCGAACGCGATGTCAAGGGTCCTCGTCGGCCGGCGAGCCGTCAAGGCAAGGCATCCGGATTCGAACGCGCTATAAAAATAATGTGATCGAGCATGTAAAACACATAAACGGCTAAATATCTAGCTAATTCTAGGCCATCGCGTCCGCGTGGCATCTATCCTTACCCAATGTCGCGTAGCTGCAGGTCGCACCGACCGGTAGCTTGTGCAACTTTGACTTTGGTATCTCGTTCTCTGAAAAATCGACGAGTAAATGAATACGCCAGCTCGAAGCGCGATTGCGCACGACGTGTTCCACAGCATTGTTGATCTCGAACGGTTTGCCCTCGACCAGAGTCACTGCGACTTCACCCAATCCGTGAGGTAGCATGATGAGTTGCGCCGCATTCGCTTCCGAAGGAACGACGATGGGAATGTGAAAGCGGTGATTGCGAGTCGCCCATGGTCCAGAGTCGACGTGCGCATGAATCGTCGCACCCGCGTTCATCACGGCTATTTGCAGACGCACAATGTGCTTGATTGGGTCCTTCACGCCGAGTTGACGCGTGAACAGCGACGTCAACAAGGGTGTGACGTACGGTCTAAACTTTTCCCAGTATGGGAACAGAAATATTTCTTCTCCCGACCTGTCGGAGAATATCAAGTGCATGGTGTCGACGCCCGGTTTGAATGTTTGTTGATTTTTCGTTCTTCCATCGAGAAACGCATTGTCTCGCTGCGCTTCTCGTGTGAACGCATTCTTCGGAAGCTGGTCTATGTATTCGCGAAGCAGGCGAATATCCACGGCGTCGTGTTCGATACATAATGCATCCATACTTTTCGCGCCGAGCGGGGACACCTTTTTCCGTAAATCGAGCCACCGCGCCTGATCGACGACGAATAAAGAATTCAAAAGACCGTGCGTCTGTATCGTTTCGCGCCAGAGCACCTCTCTCCGACGCAAGTCAAACGCGACGACGTCGCTCGTCTTCTCCGGATCAGCCCGTTCCGAACGCGTCCCGAACACCGACACGCCGACGTACGCCACGTCGTCGACCACGACGAGACCCTTCATGAACGTTCGCGACGGTTCTCTCCACAAAACGTCGTATTCGTCTGTCACGGGATCCACGAGTATGAGTTCACCCTCACCGCTATTCAACATTAAAAACTTGGCGTCGTACGAAACCAAACCGTGCGACTTTTTGCCGACGTTTCGCAATCGCGGCGCGAGCTCTGCGCCCGTCTTGACGTCGATCAACGCGACCTCGCTCGGTCCTAAATTATGAAGCACCACCCACACCGCGTGTTCGCCGTACGTGTCCACATCCGCCGGCACCACCGTGTTCACGTGCTGGTGAACAGTCAGCGTCGCGACGTGTCTTGTCTTCATCGACGGATACTCGAGCTCCAAAATCCTTCCCCCGCCCGTGTCCGCCACGAACACCGTGGGTCCTCGCCGAGCGACATCGTGCGTGAACGTCGATTCAATGGGACGTTCCTCCAACACGTCTCCGCTCGATAAATCGATTCGCAAGAGCGCCTCCTTCTCGCCGCCGCCTCTTCGCGTCGTCGGCCTCCCCGCGTCGCCTCGCGCCACCACCCACGCCTCGCCTCGCCGATCGCTCGCGAAGGCGCCGTAATACGCGCCGCGTCCCTCGTGCACCGACCGCGCCGTCTTCGTCGTCGCGTCGAGCGCGATGAACGCGCCGTGCGACGACGCGCACAGCGTCGCCGCGCGCGCGCCCAACCGTCCGCGCATCGCCGTCCGCATCGTCGTCGTCGTCGTCGATCGCGTGCGCACCGCGCGAAACAGCGCCGCGCACGACACCAACGCGAGCGCGTTCATCACCACACCGCGCCATCGGACGACGCCGTCGCGACGCCGCGCACGCCGCGTCGACGTCGCCGTCGCGCGAGGCATCGTGACGTCTCGTCACTTTGCAGGCACGAAGAGACAACGAAGGAAATAATGCATGCTAAAAACAAAGACTGATAACACAAACACACCAGTGCGTCAAACGCGAACGCCATCATCGTCTCGTCGTACGAAAAGCGCATTCTTACCATCCACCACGCGTCGCACGTCTTCGATCGGGCTCGTTTGAAGCGACACCGCGCCGCCGTTTCCTCCATCGGTGTACGCGTCTAACTCGTACCCGTGATTGGCCAAGTGAAGTAACGTCGCGCCGAGTTCGTCTTTCCCGCGACCTTTCGCCCCGAATGCAGAATCCATGAGTGACGACACCATCTCCATGAAGACGTATCGCGGGGCGTATTTCGACTCGAAAAATTGATTTCCACCCGCAATCACGGACGGTTCGAAACCCTCGACGTCGATTTTCATGACGTCGACGCGATCGATGTGATCGAATGCGCCTTTACGTAACGCGTCGTCCAACGTGGTCGTGTTCATCCAACCGAGAGACGCGTATCCGTTACCCAAAAAGTGCGCGCGAGTCTTTTCGTCGCACACCGCGTGCGTGTCTCCAATGTTGACGTGTTTTTGCTGAAAAAGCTCACACTCGCGACGCTTGATGTCTAAACCCGTTTGGTGTAGATGGAAATTCATCTCCTTCGTCGACGACGCTCGCGCGCGCTCGAGCGACGCGCACATCAAATCGACGTTACTATCGAACGGTTCGAACGCGACGACGTCGTGCCCGAGACGTGACGCCACCATCGAAAACCAGCCGATGTTTGCGCCGACGTCGAGGAACGACCCCTTCGTCGAATTGTCGCGAGAAAGAAGCGACATGAGTTTTTCCGTGTCCTTGAGTTCCCACGATCCGCTGCCGGCTATGGCATCGGAAACGATATCTCGAACGCCACTCGATCCGTACACGAACATGTCGAACTCGGTCCCGGCGACGCGCGCCTGCGCGAGCTTTCCGAGCTGGTCGCCCTTCGTGCGTCGAGGGTCTGAACACGCGTCGCCTCGCGCGTCGCGTCGAGTCGTCACGGACGATGGCGTCAGCATCGCCGTGTCATCGGAGACTGGTTCGACGGTTGCGCGCTCATCATCGTGTCGATTCGACGGACCCCCTCGCGCGGTTTCCGAACCGCGCGCGCCGCGAGACGACGAGACGATTCGAGCGCCTACGAATAGCCACTGCGCGATGACCATAAGGACGACGATGACGACGACGAACACACCGAACGGTTTCCATTTTCTCCGAAGTCGTCCCACAGCCTCTGAAATCATCGCGTCGGTGTGCGTGCGAGTGTGTCGCTCTCTAGGTTGGCCAACGGGACTACAGATCCCATACAACGTTGTACTGTAGTAGTATATACTATGTTAAGTATGTGATGGGCGATTTCTGAGGCAGCTTGGAATTAGTGCGTATATTAATCAATGTAGTGCTATCATGAACATGTGTACATCATTAGATAGGTGTTCGTGATATTAAGTATGTACGTTGTATATGCCAACCTAGGTCGCTCTTCAGACCGATACTGTACCGTATCGGCGTATCAAAGTACTACTATCAGACTATTTGTATGGGCAAACCGTGTAAAATTACCGATTTTTTGTACGTATTGGGAAATCCCTGATCAGACACCGAAAGTCGGACAAACGGTCCCGACGTGGTCTCGGCCTCGCGAAAGCCCCGCCGAGCCGCCTCTCTGCGACGCAAGACACGCCATGGTACGCGCGCGACGCTCGTCTCGACCGCGCGCGACGCGCGCGTGACTCGCGCGTCATCGCGTCTCGTCGTCTCGTCGCGGTCTCGACCGCGGTTTCGATTCGCGCGCGCGTCGAGACGCGCCGTTCCATCGCGCACCCAGACTGACCTCTCGGATCGTCTTCGTTCGTTCCCCATCGCAGGCTACGTACGTCGGCCCCAACGCGCGCGAAGGCGAGCTCGTCTTCGGCGTCGCGCACATTTTTGCGTCTTTCAACGACACGTTCGTGGTGCGTGCGACACAGAGAGAGAGCGAGCGAGCGAGCGACCGCGCGAACGAGAGATGCGATCGCGAGGCAAAGCCCTAAGTGAACGCGATGGGGGCGATGGGGGCGCGATGAGGACGCGCGCGCGTCGTCTCGAGCGCGCGCGAGGCGTGTGATGGATGACCGCGAGTGTTTCATCGTCGATGACGTCGCCACGAAGACGCGAGAGACTGACATCGACTCGCGTGTCGCTCTTTTTCCCTCACAGCACGTCACGGATTTGTCTGGCAAGGAAACCCTGAGTCGTTGCACCGGCGGTATGAAGGTGAAGGCTGATCGCGATGAATCCTCCCCGTACGCGGCGATGCTTGCGGCGCAGGATGTCGCTGCGCGATGCAAGGAACTCGGTATCACCGCGTTGCACATCAAGATGCGCGCGAAGGGTGGTAACAAGACGAAGTCTCCGGGTCCGGGCGGTCAAAGCGCGTTGCGCGCGCTCTCCCGTAGCGGCATCAAGATTGGCCGAATCGAGGACGTGACGCCGACGCCGACCGATTCTACTCGTAGAAAGGGTGGTCGCCGTGGTCGCCGTTTGTAGGTCGTCTCTTCGTAGCACCATCACTAGCTCAATTTGTGAGAGGATTTCATCATCTCATCTCGTCTCTTTCCGCTCGAATCCGTCGTCCGCGCGCTCTTCGTTCTTTCGTCGGATACAGTTGAAAAGGTGACGTTATTACAATGCACGTTCGCGTCGCGACGCGAACGAGATGCGACATAAATTACGCGACGAGATGCACGAGCGATACTTCGCCGACGATGCGAAGACGGAAACCACCAGCGCGATCAAGCGGGACGCCGTACATGTGAGACTCGGGCACTTTGGCAAATCCAAAACGCCACCGACGGGACTCCTTCACCGTCACCGGCGTGACGACGGGCTCGACGAGCGGTAAAGGCGACGCACCGCCGACGCTTTCGCCGTCAGTGTCGTACGCGCCGGCGTCTTCGGCAGAATCTTCGCACGCAGCGCCGGGGGTCTTCGGAAGCGGGCTCGCGCCGGGACGGAGACGCGATTTCCCGACGGACGCCGCGCGCTTGGTCGCGGACGCGGGAACGATCGTCTCGGCTTCCACGTCGGGCGCACCCGAGTTGCGCTTGAGATCGGCGAACGGCGATCGAATGGGCGTCGCGATCGTGTCCTCGATCCAACGCATGGCTGCGGCGAGTCGCGGCGTTCCGTCCGCCGCCGTCGTCAAGGGCGAAAACGGCGACTTGATAAGATTCTTAATGCTCACCGCACTCTTCGCCGCGAGCTCGCGCTCGAGACTCTGCTTCTCCGCGAGTACTCTCGCCAAATCGTCCTCCGCCTGCGCGATGATCTCGTCCAGATGTTCCGCCTCGGCGCGATACTCGCGCACGTCGCCCTCCAACGCCGCGTTCTCCGTCGCCAGACTCGCGTTCTTCTCCTCCAACGCGCGCACTCGCGCGTGCGCGCACACAGACTCGGACCGCATTTTCTCCACCTCAATCTTCATACGCTCCACGCTCTCATCTCGCTCCAGGTACGCCCTCTTTAACGACTCCTCGTGTCGAAGCTTACCGTTCACCAGCGCGTCTCTCGCCGCGTTCGCGCGCGCCTCCGCCGCCTTGGCCCGCGTCTCCGCTCGATCCCGCGCCGCCTCGATCCCTCGCAACGACGCGTTCTCTCGTCGAACGATATCCAATCGCTCCACCGCGATCGCGCCGGCCGCAGCCTTGGCCTCCGCGTCCGCGCACGCGCGAGTGAGCGCGTCGACGTGTCGGCGCAAGTGTCTCACCTCCTCAAAGCATCCGTTCGCATCCTCCTCCTCCGCTCTCGCCTCCACCATCGCGTCGTCCAACACCGACGTCGCGCGCGTCACCGACGCCTCCATCGTCGTCGCGCGCTCGAGCGCGCGTCGAAACCACGTCGTCGGTCGTCGCGCGTCGTCGCCGGGGGCGTCGCGCGCGGGACTGTCCCAGAATCCCATCGCGCGCGACGACGAACGACGAACGACGAACGATGAACGACGAACGATGAACGATGAACGATGAACGGTCGCGCGCGGTCGGTCGGTCGGTGGCGGTCGCGCGACGAGGACGCGCGTCGTCGAGTCGCGCGAAGACGAATCGACTCGTTTTCCTTCCCCTCAGAGACGAGGGACTCGGTAGCGAGTCCCGACCCGTCGAATGAATTGATGGGTCACGATTCGAGAGGAGTCCCTCGTCTCCGACACGCACTCGGAGGCCGATGGGGAGATAGACCCAAAAACGATAATTTTGGCCCGCGCTCGGGCGCGTCGCGCTCGACTCTCGAGTGAGGACGATCAATACTAATTCATCACGCGTTGCACGGTCTTTGAACGCGCGCGATACGCGAGTCACGACGCGGAAACGCGCGAGAAGTGACACGATAGACGCACGTCGCAGAACGCGTCGGCGACAAGTCGACTCGAATTGTGCGCGAGCAACAGTGAAACCGACGATAGTTGGTTCGTGCATCACGAAACGACCGGTACACGTTACGAATTGTACCTATAAGCTAAACTTAGCGCTCACGAAGCGATCACACGGTCTCATGTATCCGCTCGCGACAACGTGCGTCCAAGATTTGAAACATGTGTCACTTTCAGCAGAAGCTCCGAAGACGTCACGGATGAAATCGAGGCGAAACTTTTGGAGACAATGAAGACGGTGTTGCACGACAACGGCGATTTCACCTTCGGCGTCGACATCTCCAGTTGAATGTGGTTCACCTCGAACGATTGTGCTTCTAAGACGGCTTGCCTCAACCGCTCTTAACAAGCCACCATCACAAATCATGTACTGCTACTTGTACTTTCACGATTTTACGTTGAATACTACGTATTCATAGGCCTCGATGAATAATATTCGCTCGTGAACCAGACTTGTTTCCCGTCTTCTTCGGCGAAGACGACGTCGAGCGGTCTCGTGTCGACGTCGCACGGTTCAATCTTACAATAATCACGGTACATGTGTGAACAGCGTGCGTCGTCACAACGAAATATGATGGATCGGTACATTTCACCTCCATCTCCTTGCGATAACAAACGACCGACGGTGTGATTGCCCGCGACGTGTTGCGCTCGACACTCTGACCACGTCCAACGCGCACCGCACAGATTATTACTTGGCGGCGTCACAGGTATGCACGACTCAAACTCGTCAGCGATGGACGTGTAGTGATCCATCACGTCCCTCGATACGATTGCAAACGCATCCGTCATGAATTCCACGTCAACACCCCTCACAACTCGTCGTTTTCCTTTTCCAATGGTCTTCTCATTAATTACGTCCCGCCACCAACACATGCCGCTCAGGACCAAATCCTTCTTCAAACCCATCCAAGCGCTCGCTCGAGGGAGTTTGGCGTAATACTCGATGTCCGGTCTCGTCAAGACGACCCAATCGAAGCTTTTATTTCGCTCTCGTTCGCGTCGACGAACGTCTTTCACGCACGCGCGTTGTCGAAATGTCTGCGGCCAGCCCGCGCTCAAACACCCCGCGCGTCCGACGTTTCCACGATTCTCCACGTCGTACACCTCGAGCGACGTCGGAGACCAAAATTCGCGAAGCGTTTTTTCCATCATTTCGTCCATACCCTTGGTGTCGAGGTGAAGGAACACCTCGACGTCGCCACCGTCCTCGATGAGCGGCGTCGTCAACACCGCGCGCGCGTGTTCGCGCACGTCTCGACGTGCCATGGCGCGTACCTGCCCGACGACACACACCGCGAACGACGGTCGCGAAGGTGTGTGCGATGACGTCGCGATGGTCACCGCCGTCGCGCGCGTAGAAGCGTTCCGTAGCGTCGTCGACACGCGGCTGAGAGTCTCGAGCGAAAGGATGTCCGTGTGAAGAACTCTGAACGTGCCCAGCGTGACGACGGCGAGAGCGAAGAAGGCGAGGACGAGTAAAGTCGACGAACGTGATGACGTGTGCTCCACCATCACGTGTTCACGTGTCGTCATCGCTTGCGCCTTCACCACCGACATCCCTCACGGCATGGCGCGAGCGACGTGTGAGGAAGACGAGACTTGAGAACGCGACTCGCGTGTACACTCGTGCACGCTAAAAGAAGTCGCAGCCGCGCGCGCGAGAGGTCGATGAAGACGCGTAAAACCCCACGTTCATGATGATGATTGCTCTGGCGCGTGATCGACGTACGAGTGCAGTCACACTCGCGGCGCTCGTGGTCTTCGCGCTCGCGATAACGCGCGGAACGTTGACGGCAGACCTCGTTGGAGAGAGAACTGTTACACTGAAGAACGCAGTGCGAAATCAACGCGTCGTCGTCGATTCGGGGCTCCCGACGTCGAAAACACACCAACAAAAAAACAAAGACGAGGTTTCCGTGCTCGTCATAGGTAGAGAACATAGAGAAAACGTGCTAGTACCTTGCATGAAGACACTGCGTCAGCACGTCGTCGCGCCCCTGGAGACGCGTGAGTTTCGTGTGTCGACGTACATCTGCGTCGAGAAGATGACGGAAACGACGCGAAAACACATCGAACAGTATATAAATGTGAGCGATGTTTTCGAGTACAACAGTCCCGATCAATTTTCAAGAGCACACGAGTGTTTCGAAAGAGTGACGCAGAGCTCACCGGAAATGTTGTCTCGGGTCAAGTACTTTTTTAAGGCGCGGCCTGATATGATGTGGCTGAACGATATCACGCTTCCTTTTCACCAAGATGCCATCATGCTACGTGCGAGGCGTATCAGTCGGGGTAAAGTGACATCCCAACACCTGAGCTGGCAAGTCGGCCCGCGCGAAGAGTGCAAGTGTGCGGACGCTGGCTGCGTCATGGTCGACAGTATGGTAGCTGTAGTACCCAAGCCATGGGCCGATGCATATTTCAAACTAGACTTGAACACAACGTCGAAGATATTCCCTCGCGGGCGCGAGCGATTGGATGACATTGACAAAGATGACGATAAGTTATTTCGACTGACGTCAGACTGGGGGAATAGATGTCCTTGCGCCACAGAATGGGATGAGGGTACTCTAACGTTACGACTTGCGTCGCACGAGGCTTTTGTCTTCATCTCGCCTTTCAATTTCGTATTGGCTCCGCCGATGCCAGGATCCGCGGCTTGGCGAGCGGGGGGTACGTATGTCCGTGATGACGACGACTGGGAAACATGTTGAAACGAATCATTGCTGAAGCGCTTCCCAGGTCACTCACACCTGTAATATTGTCACGGATTCATTTCTTGGAACGAAAATTCTCGTTTGTATCTCGGAAACACTCTGCTAAGAGCTCTCCGTGGACGTTAACCAAAGATCACATATGTAAACGCGTATCATTTTACCATCCAATCCCGTCGATTGACATGACTCGATACGTTGTCCACTCGCGTGGTAGATGCGACTGAAGACGAATAGTCTAATTGCCAGATTGTACCGAGTTCTTCCTCACTATGTTCCAACCAGCGGTTCGCGTTTCGTCAAACAAGACGACGCATCGCGTGTTGTCTTGCGCACCTATTTGTAATACTTTCACATTTTGCAAGAGTTAAAACCGTGTAGACGTATTCCAACTCAAGCACGCACGTCAGTCGGCGACGTTCGTTCAGAAGCTCTCGCGTCGGGCACACGTTCATACCACTGACGTTCCCACGCAAAAGCCACGTGTGCACATGGGATTGAGTAAGCGACGTGTCTCCGTGATCCTGGCGCTCGTTGTCCTCGTCCCTGTAGCTGGACTAGTGAAACAACTGAACACGCGCGGGTGTTCGAAAGATACTTCAGCCGCGACTGCGAATAGCACAGCGCCACCCGCAATCCGATCGCAATCGCACTCGTCAAATACCGAATCGAATTCGTTGGACAAACGCGAGACACCACGTGTCGATCATGTCGCGACGAAAGTTGGTCGGGCTGAAAAGTATGCGATAGTCGTTCCTATGCACACCGCGAAGCAGCTCGAAGTCATGCAGACTACATGGAAAATCTTCCCTCCGTGTGCTGCCGATGAACAAGCCACACCAATCATTGATTTGATTTTCTTATCCGACGCAGACCTCCCGTCGCTCGACTTTAGCGGAGCGCACTGTTTTCAACGAGTGTATCGCCTTCGACCTTTCATTCCGAGCTGCTACAACGTATACGCACACGCACCACCGTTTTGCTTTTTCACGATGATGCTTCATCTCGACTTAGACCGTACATATGATGCTTTACTTCAAGTCGAAACTGACTCCGTGCCGGTGAAATCAAACTGGTTAGGCGCCGCCTTGGAAAACATATTGAGACCGACATCGGGCGACGTGTGGATACACGCCGCAAGAAATGAACGCGGTGGAAACCACTTCAACGGTAATGGGGCTTTCAACTTGCAAAGTGATGAGTTTCGTCAGTTTCTGATACGTTACAGGGAATGGTTTTACACAAAGGCGGTCAACTCTGGCGACACGGCGTTTGATACGAATATGATTATTTTTGCAAAAGAAGTCGGAAGTTTTAGAAATCTCTCCAACGAGCATATGCGTACGTCAGCGAGTCTTCGTAACTGCGACCTCATGTCACTGACGACGTGTCGCTCGGCAGTGGACGGGTCCACGTGGGGCGGCGCGACGCCTGAAGCTCTTTTCGTTCACAGTCACGATCTGAAAGATCCTTTGCGAGTGAGGAGTCAGATCATAGTGGAACTGCTAGGCGGCAATGATACACAATGATTTAATTGAATATACCGTACTGTACATGCGACTATCTATCTTAGCATGGCGTATTGGTATCTAGCATGGCGTATTGGTACGGCGTGTCCCACGCCAGAGTTACTCACCCGCACTTGTCTTGAGAAGATGTTGTGATCCAATCGTTCATTGCGTAGGCACTTCCTTCAAGTTTGGAGTCGCTGCTTTCAGTAATATTTTGTCGCCGTAGTCGTCCAAAACGCCCATTTTCACATACTTTTGCGCGCTCGAAGACGAACGAACGAACGTGGTTGTCGTCATTCTATCGCTCGACTGCTAAAATATATATTTGGTACATTTGAAAAGACAAAAAGGGGAACACAACAGACTCTACTCCTGCAATAACCAACGACATCCAGATGACAATTATGCGCGATGGGAGGGAACAGAAAATCAGATGAATTATACCGAGAAATCGTTCAACTCTTGCTTGATGTGCTACTTGATGAAAGACTAGTGTTGAGTCAAGTAGTTTAAGGTGAAACTGCTTTGAGGCTGATATTTGAATGTTTATTATCACCTTACAGCTCAGCGTTTGAATGCTGGGCTTGTACCATACAAGTACACATCGTCAACAACTTACCAGAACGCAACCGGTTCCCGAAAAATCTACAAGTAACGCGACCAATACAAGCGAGCGACTCGCGGATTCAAACAAACTCTACGTAGTACTTTACAAAGTAGTAACATTTCCCCACCGCGGTATTATTGAGTTTTTATTTCGCGTAACTCGAGAGCGGGTTCCCCATGGTAGTATTCGGGATGGAAGCCACTCCCTGTGTCGCAGTATCACATATTTCGTAATCGAATAACCGTCCGTATGTTCGTCGCACTAAGTCAACGATTGCAGCTCGGTCAGAAATGATCACTTTTTTTCCCGCTCGTACGAGTCTTTTAGCAACCTCGAGGGGCTGAGACTCTTCGATGATATCCACTGGACAATTCGGTTTGTAAGCAACGTCAGATACCTTATACTCATCTAGGTCTCTATCGAGTAATGACTTTGCCATGAGATCTGCGTGTAAGGTGTTGTACGCATCTGTTGCGTCGCACAGGAGTGGATTGATACCCACCATTTTCGCGTACGTGCCCAACGCGCGATTGTCGCGTGGAAAACACGGTCCTCCAAAACCGTAACCTGGCAAAATACATTTTCCTCCAACGCGAGAGTCCGCACCTACGGCTGTCAAAATGTCAAATTTATCCGCGCCCGGAGTTGCGTCCGCGATATCCCCGATCATATTTGCAAAGCTTATCTTTGTCGTCACGAAACAGTTGACACTGAGTTTCATAATTTCTGCGCTCTGTGGAGACATTCGACAAATACGTGGCTGGTTTGACGTCGCCGTTTCATACATTTGTTGTAAAACATCCCCAATTTCTTTGTTAGCTTCGCCGATGAGAACAACGTCTGGTGTCGCCAACCCTTGCATGATTTCACCTTGCGCGATGAACTCGGGATTATAACTCAGCGTACAGTTTTCACAGTTCTCGAGCAGATACGATCCCGTGTTCGATATGTAGCCAGGTAATACCGTGCAACAAATCACTACGTGCTTGTTCTTTGGCCTCAAATTGCTTATATCGTTCAAAACCCGACTGAGCGCACTCGTGTCGTAGGCTTGCTCTCCATTACCAGTGGGCGTGGCGACGAGGATAAATATGACATCGGCGTGATCGATCACTTCGCGCAAGTTCAAAGTCGCCCGCAGACGCTTACTCGATCGAAGCGCCTCCTCGACTCCTGGCTCAGACGAACGAAGACTCTTTTCGTTGATGCTGTCAACGTACGCCGGGAATACGTCTGAACCTACGATGTCCCAACCAGCTTGTTCAAACTTGAGCGCCGTACAAAGTCCGAGTCGGCCGAGACCGATGAAACCAGCGCGCTTCGTATCCAAAATCGTTCGAGCCGTAGACATCGTTGAACTGGGACGTTGCACGTTATGACGTCCAGGTAACTTCACGGACGTCGTGCGTGTAAAATTTTGCGTCACGTGCTCACGTCATACTCATCCGTGCAGACAGATACCGGTAGCGATCAACACAGTATTTAACCTGTACCGATCGATTTTCCTACCGGTACGTTGATATCCAATGGTCGGATTCCTCACGTGCTCACGACTCGCGGCGATAACTCGCGACACGTCGAGTCCACGCAATGGTAATTGTGAGTCAAGCGCGCTAGCTGGCGGTAAAAGGGGCTCAGAAGCGTGGAAACGCCTGCGCACGCTAGTTGTCGAATGAGCGAGTCTGACCCCTCTTTCAGACTGGTGAAAATCACCAGTTGTGTTCTTCTGTTGTTTTTTAGCGTATCTGCGACGATTTTCACGGAAGCCAGTAAGCGCGAAGATGGCACGTACCCGTATAATACGGTTGTCATACCGTGCGCCGCAGAGGCTGTCAAACTCATGGTATCGAGTGTCTTTGTCCTGCGCGAACGTCTCACTTGGGAGAAGCACTCACAACCACTATCAAGTTCCAGTCTTCAGAGTTTCGTAGCTTACTCCTTTCCAGCGTTGTGTTATTTCGTGAGTAATAATTGTATGTTTTACATTATTCGATATCTAGGCGCATCGACTTTCCAAATCATGAATAACCTGAAAGTTCTCAGCACTGGCGTCTTCTTGTACACATTTCTCGGCCGAAAATTGTCTTGGTTGCAATGGAAAGCGCTCATCATGCTCGTGATCGGTTGTATGGTGACTCAACTGAGTACGAGTTGCGATGAAGGAAGTCGCGCAAACAATCAGTCGAATTTAGCCGGCTATGCGTTAGTCTTCGTGAGTGCCGTCGCGTCTGGCGCGGGTGGAGTGTTTTCAGAATGGTTATTAAAAGGTAAAGGCGCCGCTGCGCAGAGATCAAATGGTGACAAGGATTCGATACACTGGCAAAATATGCAGTTGTACGTGTTCGGTGTGTTATTTGGTGTCGTATCGCTACGTATGGACGCAAATTGGGCTTCAGTACCGGGCCAAAACCCATTCCATGGGTTCAACGCATTTGCGTACGCTACGGTGGCCACGCTCGCCATATGTGGTCTTTTAGTGTCCTTCATACTCAAATACTTGGATAACGTAGCGAAATGTTTCTGTGCGGCATTGAGCATGCTGTGCGTCGCGCTTCTAGATTCTTTCATGAACCACGAGACGATCCCCATGCGTTTGACGCTCGGTATCTTTCTCACCGGGTTAGCGTTGGAGCAATACCACCTTTGAAATGACACACAGGTCCGTTACGCTCAGGCAGTGCGAATAAGTGTTGAAGGAAAAAGAAAGCAAACGCATTCATCCGTTTCGCGTCACAAACTGGCGCAACGAGATCGACAAACTCACTCGCAAAATTCAACGCGACCGACAATCCACCCGGCAAAGTTTTCCAGAGTCGAAATCTGAGCGATGCGGTTCTTTGTCTCTGTCTAGGCGTGCCGTGGGGTTCACGTCAGCTGGAAAGTTTACTTTAGGCAGTTCCATCAAGATCAAGAGCTATGTGAATACTTTCGTGGGATTCAGAAAACACGCTCAAAGAAATCGAGTAATGGATCTGGCGGTGGCGCCAAACAGCACAACAAAGAGGCGCACGAAGAGATCGATCCGGCCGAGTTGGCGAGCAAGCTTGGTGTGAAGGATGAAGTCATGGAAAGTCATTTCATGCTCACAGATGCGGAGGCGCTCGATGCATTGTATGGCGAACTGGATATCCGCCGTCGCTATACAAAGTACAAAGTATTACTCCGCGATACCGCGTGACGCCACGCTCGTGAAATTGTTTCTCGCTCACGTCATGCGTCCATCTTTCGCGGTTGAGAGCGCGTCGTTCGCACGCATAGCGTCGCGAGGTCGGCACGGGGCGAATTTATTCCGGCCCATCTCTTTTGCAAAAAAAGAATAGCGAAAATCGACTCGTGTTCCTTCCCCGCAGAGACGAGGGACTCGGTAGCGAGTCCCGACCCGTCGAATGAATTGATGGGTCACGACTCGAGAGGAGTCCCTCGTCTCCGACACGCACGCGGAGGGAAAGAACACACTTCATTTTCACTGTGTGTCGTTCGTCGGCACAGCTCGACGTCGACGCGATGCGTCGACGCGCGCGCGCGCATCGCGCGCGGTCGTTCGCGCGTGCGGTCGCGTGCGCGTCCGTCTGTGCGTTCGCGCGCGCGGTGTCGTCGGTCGCCGCGTCCGAGTCGATGGATGACGATGTGATTCAACACCATGGCGGAGGGCGGGAGGCGACGGCGACGAGTGAGGCGGTGGCGGGGACGCGCGATGCGCGCGCGCGGGGTGACGATGAGGCGTCGACGCGTGACTCGTCGCTCGTGGAAAAAGTGGCGCGCGCGTGGCGCGAACGATCGAGACGAAACGAATTCGACGCGTTCGTCGAGCGCGGGGACAAACGACGCGAGTACTGCGGGAACGAAGGCGCGTATCCGTGCGATGAGAGCAGACGGCGGGAGAAGATTTTTTATGAGAACGTGGCCATCGCGCGCGCGTTGGATCGAAAGGCGCCTTTAGGGAGTAGACGTTCGCGTACGCATCGTCGGGACGACGAGGACGAAGAGGATGGCGACGACGAAGACGCATACGAGGAAGACGAGGACGAATTGTCGGATTCCAGAGCGAAATACGGAACGACGATATGGAGCGATCGCACGCGCGAGGAGTTTGAGTCGAGTACGGGGAGTCTGTCGCCGACGCCGGCGAGGGAGCGCGATCGAAGTCGCGAAAAGAAGGAGAGTTGGAAAAAGATGCACGAGGAATTTCTCCAGCGAAACGCCGACATCTGGACGGGTGGTCGAAAGACGGATGGAGATTTATTCGATTCCAGACACCTTCCGAAATCTTGGGATTGGCGCCAGATCGGTGGTCTGAGTAAGGTTTGGGAACAGGGCGCGTGCGGCGGGTGCTGGGCGTTTACCACCGTCGCCGCCGTCGAGGGCGTGCACTACATTTGGACGAAAGAAGAGGTGAGTCTGTCACCGCAGATGCTCTTGGAGTGCGATCCAATCGATCAAGACTGCACTGGTGGGAACATGGTGACCGGATACCAATACGCCGTGATGAAGGGGGGGATTTCGTCCGTGCGCGATTACCCGGTGCACCCGTACACGATCGAGACTAGCGAAGTCGGACCATGTCGATCGAACACAGCGCGCAAGCACGCAGCCTCGATCGATGATTACATCGTCTTGGAGAATACATGGAGCGAGTTGAAGTCGGCGATATACATGCAACCTGTCTCCGTGGCTGTGAACGCGCTCGGAGAACGTTTTAGATTTTACTCGGGCGGCGTGTTGACGTATGACGACTGTCAACCGGATTGGGACAACGCGCCGAATCTGATCAACCACGCCGTCGTCGCCGTCGGATTCGGGTACGACAAACACCTCGATCTCGAGTACGTCGTCATAAAAAATTCGTGGGGTCCGCAGTGGGGGGAGAACGGCTTCGCCAGAATCGCAATGCAAGGCGGCCAGATGAACGCCACGTGCGGATTATTAATCGAATCCGTCGCCCCGCTCAAGCTCAGCAATCTGACCTACAGCGACCCGAACTACGTCGCCGGTCTCAACGATTACGTCGATTGGGCGCCAAAATCGCAATTGAGCAACGTCAACGGTATTCTGTACGTCATCCTCACCACCGTCGCCCTCGTGGGCGCCTTGTCCATGGGCATCGTCACCGTCGTCTCGTGCATGACCGAGGACGACGGTTACTACTACACCGATCTCGATTTCGACGAATACGACGAAAAGTTCGACGTTCGCAAGCACGCCTTCGGGCAAGAGGACAGGTTACAGGGTCTGAGCGTGACGCAGAAACTGTCCCGCTTCCAGGCGCGCCGCGAGCCGATCACCGGTTTGCCGGCGCGCGGTCGCTCGGGACGCGACATTCGCGACATGTCCGACGTCAAACCGCACCGCGGCGGCGACCGACTGTGACGCGTGCGCTTAGAAAAAGAACATAGCGTAGTTTTGTATACATTTTCGTATCGCGTCAGACGCACGAACGACGTCGTCGCTCTCCTCGCCCGAACGCGTTCGCGAAGAAGAAACCGTCCCGCGCGGCGAACACGATGGCGCGTCAGACGTCGGCGCCTCTTGCGCCATGTCGCCCCCGCCCGACGCGCCGCCGTCGGCGCTCGCGCGCGCACAAAAGTTTGTCCTCGCAAACTTTCTCGTCTGCGGCTTCTGTCTCGCCCTCACGTTCGGTTTGAGCGTCCCCGCCGCCGGAAAAGCGCTCGCCTCGGTCACCGTCAGCGGATGGGGCGTCTTCCAGACGATGTGCGTCGTCGTCATCTTCATCATCTCCGGGGCGACGCTGAAGACGGAAGAGATCGCGGAGGCGCTGAAGAGCGGCCGCGGGGCGCTGGCGTACGGATGGGTGGCGATTTTGGGAGTCACGCCCTTGCTCGGGTTTATCCAAGTGCAGCTGCCGTACAAGCCGTTGGAGTTTCGATACGGATTGGCGCTGTTTTGTTGCGTACCGACGACGCTGACGAGCGGGGTGACGCTGGTGAGGAACGCGAAGGGTAACGTGGCGTTGGCGCTGATGCTGACGGTGACGACGAATTTGATCGGGGTGTTTACGGTGCCGTTTTATTTCAACGCCGTCGTGTCCACGGGACCGTCTCTCGGCGCGACGGGTGCGACGAGCGGTATGACGTCCAACGCGCTGAAATTGCTCGTCAAGCTCATCTTCACCATTCTTATACCCATATGTGCCGGGAAAATCGCGCGAGAAACGTTTCCATCCGTGGCTCGATTCGCAACGACGTACAAGGCGGAGCTCACGCTCGCCAACAACTCGTGTCTCATCGTCATCGTGTGGATGTCCATCTCTGGAAGCGCGAAACAACTCATCGACACGAACGCTGGAACCATTTTCGCCGTCATCTTTGCCGCCATCTTGATTCATGTCGTCTTCTTGGCCATCAACTTTGCCGTCACGCACGCGCTCGGTCTCTCCGGACCCGAACGCGTGGCGAGCGTCATGATGTCCAGTCAAAAGACGCTCCCCGTCGCCATGACCGTCATCGCGTACCTCCCCGAGGACACCTTCGGCTCCAAAGGTCTCATCGCCATCCCGTGCATCGTGTGCCACATCACCCAACTCTTCATGGACGCGCCGCTCGCCACGCGCCTGGCCAAGCTCGCCGACGAGCGCGCCGCCGCGGACGCTCCGTCCAAGCCTCTCACCGCCGTGTGACCCCATTCATCGACGAATTCGCGCGCTGTAACACCAAAACATATTCTTTCGCTCGAATCTCGCCTCCGTTTCGTCTTTAACGCACCGTGCGATGACGCCGTCGAGCGCGCGCGCGTCGGCGCGTCTCGCCGGCGCGAAGCGCTCAAAAAGTACCCTGAACCGCATGCGCCCCTCACCCGCGCGCACGCTCACGCCGCGCGGTCGCGCACGCCATGCGCGAAATGCGCCAACGATTCATCGAGGATGGCTTAGTCGTCGTTCCCGACGCCATTCCGCGCGCCGTAGTCGACGAAATCGTCTCGCAATTAAAGCGCGAGCTCCGCCACCCGGTGGTTCGTCCCGAGTCCGGTGCGGGCGCGGGCGACGGCGTCGATCTCGAGGACCCGGCGACGTGGCCGCGAGGGAACGCGCGACGAGTGATCGAGGTGGTGCCGCCGGGCGAGGGCGAGGCGTGGGCGGCGGTGTTGGATTCGCCGCCGCTGCGAGACGCGCTCGACGCCGTCTTGGGAACGTCGGCGTGGGAGCTCGAGCTCAACGAGGTGGACGCCGCGCGAGGGACGTGCGAGCCGAGACATTGGTACTGTCCGATCACGTTTCCCGAACACGATTCCGAGGAGGTGGAACTGCGACTGGCGGAGGAGCGAGCGAATCGAGCGAGGGCAGCGCAGAGCGAAAAGCGACGAAAGACAAGCGGCGAGAGCGGGTCGTGCGCGCCGACGCCGACGATGTGGACGGCGTGCATGAGCGGGAACGTGCAGAAATTGCGAGAGGACGGACGGAACTGGGACCAGATCTCGAAGATGGTGAGCACGAGCGAGTTGACGTGGACGGCGAAACAGTGCGAGGAGCATCATCAATCGGTGTGGACGCCCGAACAAGACGCCGCGCTCTTGGCGGCGGTTACGGAACACGGCGAGCGGTGGCAACTCATCACGCAGCTGATGCAGAGCGTGCGAAGCGGGTGTAAGAAGAAGCAAGTCAGAGGAAGAGCGATGATGTTAATAGACGAGCGATCGGCAAACATGGTGAGCGCGGAACCGGAACACCACCTCGGCGGCGGAGTGGAGAGCCGCGGCGTCGAGGCCGCGAAATCTTGGCATCCGGTCAATCGTCGACGCATGCTCAATCGCGGGTGGCATCTGGACATCGGTCCAGGGTTCTCCACCGACGCGATGCGAACGCCCGAGGGACATCCGTATCAGGGGGCGATCATTTTGATATTTCTATCCGACTGCGAGGCGGGCGGCGGCGGCACGGCTTTCATCAAGGGCTCGCACAGATGGGTCGCGTCCCATTTGCGCCAAAAGAGAGGCGTCGTGCACAGTGAATTGAATTCATGGGCGATAGAGTTGGTGAGCGAGCTCTCGAACGGAGGGAGATTACCTCTATCCTACGAGATGGATGCTCGCGACGCCGAAAACGCGTTGAGTCGAGACGACATCGACGGCGTCATAGAGCAATTGAGCGGTAACGCCGGTACCGTCGCGTTTCTCCATCCGTGGCTGATTCACAGTGGAACGAGTAACTTGACACCAAGGGTTCGTCTATTGGCGAACGGTATGGCTCGAATAAAGCAAGAAATGTTCGACAAGGAGGGCATAACCATTCTCAAGGAGGTGGTCTCTGGGAAACCAAACATGAAGCGCACGTTGGACTTCCTGCCTTCGACGTCACCCACTGATCAGTCTGTTCGACCGCCCGCGGACGCATCGTTACCGAGTGTGAGCATCATTTTGCCCGTGTACAACGCTTCGCGCTGGCTCGACGAAACCTTGAGCTCGGTTTGCGCGCAGACGTATAGAGGTCCGATTGAAGTTTCAATCTTCGACGACGGGAGCACAGATGATTCCGCGTCGACCATTCGTAAGTGGTTGGACACGTTGAAAAGGATCGGGTTGTCGTTCGTCGCGAATGGTAGCAGATGGCGCGAGAGTGCCAACTTTGTCGCCGAAGATGCTCCGAACTGCGGCATTGGATTTTGTAGAAACCGTTGCATAGAACAGAGCAGCGGCGACATCCTCGTGTTCTTGGACTCTGATGACGTCATGATGCCGAACCGACTCGATCTTCAAGTCCCGCTCGCCACGACCAATCGGACCGCCATCGTCGGTGGATGCTGGAAGCGGTACCCGAGCGGCTCCACCGAGCACTACGAGGCGTGGGCGAACATGATGACTCAGCGAGAGCTCCACCTCGAGCAGTTTCGGGAGTGTACGGTCCTCTTGCCGACGTGGTGCATGGCGAGATCGATCGCACAAGCCGTCGGTGGATTTGTCGAGGCGCCTCCTGGATCTGGTGAGGCGGAAGACCTCATCTTCTTCCAGAAACATCTCGCGTTGCACTACGCCGAAAATTCCAAGCACGATTTGCCGTCGCTGCTGCGCGCGGGCGATTATCCGCACAATCCCGTGCTTTTGTACCGCTGGAGTCCTCAAAGCGCGTCGTCTCGATGTAGTAGACGACGTTTGCTTCAAGTTCGAGCGCAGGCGTTCGAGGAGCGGATCTTATCCATGCCGAGCTGGGAAAAGTTTGTCGTCTGGGGCGCCGGGCGCGACGCCAAAAACTTCATGAATGAAATCTCTTCGTCGGCGCGCACGCGAGTCGTGGCGATGATCGATATCGATCCGCGAAAAACAGGGCGTCAGTACACAAATTCACAGGTTCCAGACCAATCGCCCGTGCCCATCGTACACTTTTCAAAGGCTCCGAGAGGATTACCCGTTGTCGTGTGCGTGGCCAAGCGTAGAAAAGGATCCGGTCACGAGGGCGAGCTCGAATCCAACGTGGAAACGCTCGGTCTCATCGAAGGTACAACGTTGTGGTATTTCAACTAATAATTTGGCAATTTGCTTTTTGTAATGCTAGTAGTATTTCTAATGTCGGAGCTGTGTAAAGTCGCGAAACGACTCGACCATCACCGGGGGCCATCGTCGGACGCGAGCCAACCAATCAAAATCCCTATACAATTCACACCCATCTAACACCGGACCTCCCTCGACCAATTGTCCACTGTTGATTTTCTCGCAGCTCCAATTCCAATTCTCCTCGGCGCGCTCCTCGTCGCCGCGTCTCCAGTACAGCGCCGCCAGCGCGGCGCGCATGTCGACGCTCCCAGCCGCCCGTCTCTTAATCTTCTCCATGTCCGCGATCGCCTCATCCGTCCGTCCCAACTGCGCCTTCACCAACGCCGCGTTACTCCCCGCGTAGATGGCGCCGCTCAGATTTCTCGACCGCTGAAAAATCTCCGCAGCTCTCTCGTAGTCGGCGAGTGCCCGCGCGTACTCGCCCAACGACACGAAACAATTTCCTCTCGAATTCAACACGTACGGCGGCACCGCCCCGATCATCTCCGAATACGTGATCGCCTCCGTGTACGCATCGACCGCCTCTCGCCATCTCGACAATCCTTCGTACGCCAACGCTCGATTCGACAACGCGCCCAGACTTCGATACTCGGGCGGCTGCAGCCTCGCCGCGGCGTCGTAATCCGAAATCGCCTCTTCGAATCGCTTGAGATCGACGTAAACCTGCGCGCGTCGCTCGAGCCACACGGGTTCGTTCGGTTCCATGTCGACGATCGCCGTCAGCGCGTCGCGCGCGGTGACGAGGTCGCGTTGATTGTATGCCGATTTTGCGCTGCGCTCGAGTTCATCGAACGTTGGGGACGCGCGCGACGGTTTCGGGGCGATCCACGCGAGGGCGAGCGCGGTGGACGACGACACGAAACGTCGTCGACCGTCTCGCGCCGCGCAAGGAGGCGGCGCGACGGTCGGGAGGGTGGACATCGTCAGAGTGTGACGCGACAAACGTCGTCAACGTCATGTTCGACGAGTGGACGTGGCGGGACGGTGGAGACGCGGCGTCGGCGAAAAAGGCGCTCGTGGGCGTGTGCGCGGTGTGTGTGATCGTGCTCGGGGGATTGGTGGCGAGATTGGCGTCGATGCGCGGACGAAGACGACGCGGGACGTTCGAGGCAACGCGTCGACGTCGACGCGGAGCGACGACGTGATGACGACGCGCGCGACGCGCGCGCGGTGCGGTGGTAGTGTGATGTGATGTAATTGTATTGAAAAGTTGTATGTATCGCGACGCCACGTCGATGGATCGCGCGCTTGGTGTCGGTGTCGCCGCGCGCTCACGCCGCGGGCTCGACGGCGCCGCCAAACATGAGAGACGGCAACGCCTCCGGAATGGCGGATTGTCGATTCAAACGACGCTTCTTTTGTTGTTCGCCGTCGACGCCTTTGTTCTTTTTGGCGCCGAGCGTGGGCATCTGAAGCATGCCGAGAGGCATGCGCGGCCCGTCGTTGGCGGGCGCGGGGACGTCGGCGGCGGCGTTTTCCTTAGCCGCCGTCGACGGGATGGACTTCTTCTTCTTCAACGGCAATTTGCTCGTGCGCTTGATCGGCACATCCACCTCTTCGTATTCACTGTCGTTTTCGTCCTCCTTGTCGTCGTCATCGTCGACGTATTCGTCGTCGTCGTCGTCTTTCGCGGCGGGCGGTTGGTACGGCGCGCTCGCGTCGATGACGACGGAGGACGGCGGGGCGCGCTTCTTCGCGACCGACCGCTCGACCGCGTGACTCTGCGCACCCTTCGTCGAGCGTCCACCGGCGCGACGAGACGCGCGCGCGTCGCGACCGCGCTTTTCCGCCTGTCGCTCGCGAGATTTGCGCAACGTTTCCATCACCTCGGCTGCCGTGTGCTCGGCGGCGGCGGCGTACTTGGAGCGTTCGCGTCCGCGCGCCCCCTCCGCGAGGTTACGCTCGAACGCCTCGTCGTCTCTCGCGAGCAACTTTTCGCGCATCTTTTCGAGCTCCGCTCGCGCGCGTTCGAGCGCCTTATCTTGTTCTTTCACGCGACGTTCGAGCGCCACGACGGCGCCGGTTTTCGCGCCCAGTTCAATCTCCGCGCGATCCAGTCGCGATCGAAGCTCCGCCGACGACTCACTCGCGTACGACGTCGTCGTCCCTTCGACCACCTCGGACTCAACACCATCGGCTCTCGCGTACAGACGTTGATTCCAATCCGCGAGCTGCGCCTTGAGAAAGTTTTGCGCGCCGTCGCGTTCCGCCACGGCGCGGTGCAATACGGAATTTTCCCCCTCGACGTCTCGCAACCGCTCATTCAACGCTTTATTCTCCTCTCTCGCATCGACAATCTTTTCCTCCAATCGCGCCAATCGCGCGTTCATCGCCTCGCGCTTCACGCGCATCTCGACATCCTCCGCCTCGGTCGTCGTCTTCATCGCCTCGAGTTCCTCCTCTCGCTCCGCCGCGCGCTCCAACGCCGCGCGCGCGTCTCGCAGCGCATCCCTCAATCGACCCATCTCTCGTCCCATCATCTCCGCCCGTTCGTGCTCATCCATCAACTGCGCCTTGAGGATCTCATTCCCGGTCAACGCTTCGTCTAAATCATCCCGCGCGCTCTCCTCTCGCGCCTCTAAAATCTTAATCAACCGTCTCGCCTCGCACAATTCCAAACGCGCGCTCGACAGCGCGTACTCGCGTTCGCTCAGTTCCACGCTCGCCGCGCTTCCCAACGCCTCCAACTCGCGCGCACGCCTCCCCCGTTCGCTCTGAAACGCACCGACGACGATGGAGAGTTTCTCTTTGAGAAGCGCGATCTCGGCTTCACCGAACTTTCCCGCCGCGCGCGCGGCGTCCAACTTTTCGAGCAACGACGCCGAAAATCCCTACGACGACGGGCGACGGGCGCGCGTCATCAGCGCGTCTCCTTCGTCAGTCCTCCGAGCGCGGTCCATCGGTCGCGACGCATCGAGAGATACAGGACCATACGCGTCATCGCGTCGTCTCCCGTCGTCGTCAACGTCGTCATCATCATCACCATCATCACAAACGAACGGTCACACGACGCGAACGGTGATGACGATCGATGCGTCCCCCCATCCCCCACCCTCACGGTCGACGCGCGCGCATCGCATCGCGAGACGTACCCTGAGCGCACCGAGTTCCTCGTCCACGGTCGTTCGCGCGCGACGCGTCATCGCGGCGCGTCCGTGTGACGCGCGACGACGCGCGTGGATTTGGATTTCGCGACCGAACGGACGACTCGGTCGCGCGCGTCCCCCGGTGGTGGAGGGGTGTCCTTCATATACGGTCTATATGTATGTGTATACGTCTCGTGTGTCCGAGTATATATGTGATACCTACCTCGACCGACGCCTCGGTCGATCGTGCCGAGCGTCCCTCTATGACTGCCGAGCGTCCCTCTATGACTGACGAGTCGTGAACCGTCGATAAAGACACCATACATTGTACATGTAATCGCCGTCAAACCAGAGTACGTTGCACCGACGGTCGGGCCCGCGTCGCGCGTCGGTGCGATCGTCGTCGCGCGCGTCGTCGCGCGGCACTGTACGCGCGCCGCCATCATGTCCGCCACCGCGCAATTTTCCTCCTCCGCGCTCACCGGGTGCGTCTTCTCGACTCGACCGCGTCTCGACTCGACCGCGTCGTCGTCCATCCATCCATCCATCGATCGATCGCGCGATCGTATCCACTGACGCGCGAGGGGCGAGATACGCGGGATTGGTGATGACGATGGATGCGTCGACGGGCGTGCACTCGCGCGATCGACGTCGCGCGATCGATGACGGGATGTGCGCACGAAAATTTTTGTCCGACGCGTCGCGTCATCGCGTCGACGTCGACGCGTCGGACGCGGGGATGACGCGCGCGCGATGATGATGATGGAGGAGGAGGACGAAGGACCGCGACTGACCGCGATCGCGCGCGCGAATCGTCCTCGTGTAGACTCCGCGCCGCGCGTTCGGTGTCCTCCGCGCGACGCGTCACCGTCGCCGCGCGTGCGTCCGCGCAACCGATGTGGATGCCCGGCGCCACCGCCCCTGCGCACCTCGACGGCACGCTCCCTGGGGATTACGGTTTCGACCCGCTCGAGCTCGGGAAGGATTCGAAAGATTTGGAGTGGTACGTCCAGGCGGAGTTGCAACACGGACGATGGGCCATGCTCGGTGTCGCCGGTGCGGCGGCGCCGGAGATTCTCACCAACATGGGCGTGAGTGATTTGCCCAACTGGCACGACGCGCCGATGTACGACGGGTACTTTGCCGACGCGACGACGTTGTTTTGGGTGCAAATGCTCGCGATGAATTGGGCCGAGGTGAGACGGTGGCAGGATATGAGAAAGCCCGGGTCCGTGAACGACGATCCCGCGTTTCCGGGGAACAAATTGCCCGAAGGTGTCGTCGGATACCCGGGCGGTATCTTTGATCCGTTGGGATACGCCAAGGGTGACTTGGCCAAGTTGAAGGCGAAGGAGATCGCCAACGGGCGCTTGGCCATGGTCGCCTTCGCCGGGATCATGGTGCAATACGACCACACCGGCGTCGGTCCGGTGGCCAACTTGATGGCGCACGTGGCGGATCCGGCGCACGCCAACGTGTTCGCCGCCAAGTTTATCGGTTTTTAAGCGTGAGGTGAGGCGTTCGTCGATGACTCGACCGCGAACGCGGCGGACGTCGCGTAGCGGCGAAGGCGCATTCATTCGACGGCGCCGACGCGCCGGGGTCGATACGATCGCGACGTCGCGTCGGTCGGTCGTCGGCAATCGTCGTCGTTTTAATCACAACGAAGAAGGATAAAAAATCGTAGTACGACATCGCGATAGGCGCGCGCGTCGTTTCTCCTCGGTGTTTTCTCGTCCGCGTCGTCGATGACGATGTATGCGTCATCTTTTTTAATCTACATCACCGCGTCAGACGACGACGACGACGACGACTCGTCCCGTCATGACGCCGCCGACGCATCGGTACGTCGACGACGACGTCGACGTGGACGCGCGTCGAGGCGCGCGACGCGCGCGCGCGAACACGGCGTCGACCCCGCGCGGGGCGACGAAAACCATCGGGAAATCGACGCCGCACCGACGTCGCGCGATGACGCCCTCGAGCGCGGCGACCGCGGGACGACGCGGGACGTCGTCGGCGACGCCCGTGGGCGCGCGCGCGAACGCGCGCGCGCGCGCGGTTCGAGGGGCGGGTGGGGATGATTACGATGCTATTTTTGATTTGCGCGCGTCGGCGCGCGGCGACGACGTCGCGACGTCGACGTCGCGAAGGCAAGAGACGGATCCACACAAGATTAAACAGCGACAGCGACAGATTGATTACGGGAAGAACACGCTCGGGTACGCGAGGTACCGCGAACTCGTCGATCGAGCGATGCGAAAACCGAGCGACGCGTGGACGCCGGACGTGCGCGCGGCGGCGTCGAAACGCGCCTTCGACGGATTGGTACGGAAATGGCGTCGCGCGTTACACGCGTACGATCCACCGGTGGACGAAAACGACGACGGTGTCATCGTGAACGTGCCCGTGGATCCCACGACGCGACCGGAGGGATCGTTAAAACCGGGCGAATACGTTCCCGAGGCGTTGGCGCGCGCCGCGCGCGCGCGCGCCGACGCCAAAGCCGCCGCCGACGCCGCCGTTCGTGAAAACCGCCACGTCCCGCTTCCCAAACTCCCACCACTCCGCGCGCCGGATTTCACGCCGAGCGCGTTACCGAAGAGAGCCGACATGCCTCCGGGATGGGACGCGCTCACGCCCGACGCCGCGCGCGACGCTCGCGACGGCGCCGAGCGCATGGACGTCGACGGCGTCGCCAGGTCCATCTACGACGCCGGGTGGGAGGGAGACGATTTCAACGGTATCGTTTAATTCCATCTCTTCGTCGTGTACACCGTTCGCATCCTTTCGTACGTCGCGCCGCGCGCGTCGTCGCGCGTCCGCGAGCTCGGTTTTCGCCCCCGACGAGAAAGATCTCGCCCCGATCCGCACTCGTCGTCTCGCGGCGTCATGGTGCTCGAGGCGACGATTTTATGTCTCGATAACAGCGAACACGTTCGAAACAGTGATTACGCGCCGACGCGGTTACAGGTGCGCGACGCGCGCGACGACGCGCGCGACGAACGCGACGATCGAACGAACGGTGGGATTTTCACGCGCATCGGGTTGACTGACGACGACGGGTCTCGACGCACAGGCGGAGGCGGATGCGGTGAATTTACTCGCCGGTGCGAAGACGCAGAGTAATCCGGAGAACGCGGTCGGTGTGTTGTCGTTGGCGGGGAAAGCGCCGCGAGTGTTGACGACGCCGACGCAGGATTTAGGCGCGGTGCTCAACTCGGTGCACGGGGTGAAAATCGAGGGGGAGATAAACGTGAGCGTCGGGGTGCAGGTGGCGCATCTGGCGCTGAAACATCGACAGAATAAACACCAGCGCATGCGTATCGTGTTGTTCATTGGAAGTCCGGTGATGGAGACGGAGAGTGAGTTGACGGCGGTGGGGAAAAAGTTGCGCAAGTGCAACGTGGCGGTGGACGTGGTGTCGTTCGGGGACGTCGAGACGAATAGGGAGAAGCTCGAGGCGTTCATGGCGAGCGTGAACAAGAATAATAACTCAAATTTAGTCGTCGTCGAGCCCGGAGCGAATTTGTCGGACGTGTTGTGTGGGACAGCCATCTTTAATCAAGACGGACCGGCGGGCGGGAGCGGTTTCGCGGCGGCGGCGGCGGCGGCGCAGTCCCAGGCGGCGATGCAAGGTTTCGGGGACATGGGGGACATGGGGGACATGGGGGACGATCCTGCGTTGATGATGGCGCTTCGAATCTCGCTCGAGGAGGAGCGCGCGCGTCAAGAAGCGGCGGCGGCGGCGGCGGGCGAAAACGGAGGCGCCCAGGGGGGCGACGCGCCCGCCGCCGAGGGCACGGCCGAGGCGTCCGCGTCCGCGGATGACGCGCAACAGACCACCGCGGATCCGATGATGCTCGACGACGACGCGTTGCTTCAACAGGCGCTCGCGCTGAGCATGGGCGAACAAGGCGCGGCGGATCTCGCCGCCGCCGCCGCCGCCCAGCCCGAAGACGACGACGACGACGCCGAACTCCGCGCCGCGCTCGCCGCCAGTCTCCGCGAACACACCGAACGACCAGACGGTGACGCCGACGCGTGACGGACCGTTCTCACGCTCGTCGGAGACGTTTATCGTTCGCCGCGCGCTTTATAGCCAGCGTCTCGCGTCTCCTCGTCTCGGCGACGTCTTCGCCGCGACGCGCGCGACGTCGCCACGACGCGCGCGATGTCCGTCCTCACGACGACACGACACGACGCGCACCATTCATTTTTGTAACACTCACGCGGTCTTCGCGCCGTCCCGCGTCACGCACGCGCAGTACACGCCCCACGAATTTCCCTCCCGACGCGCTCGCCTCGCCTCGCCTCGTCGCCTCGCCGTGGATCGCCACCTTATCCGCACACTCACGCACGTCACCATGCGCACCGCGACGCCATCTCTCGCACACACCCGCGTCTCGTCGTTCACGACGGACGCCCGCGGCTCTTCCCGTCGTTCTACGTCGCGAGGCGTCGCCATCGTCGCGCGATTCGCCGTCGGGGACGCCGTCCGCGTCACCGCCGACGTGCGCGCCTACCACGTCCCGAAATCCAAGGGACAGGGCGTCGATCTCAAGGGTATGGTCGGTGTCGTCGAGTCGAGGGCGGATTCGCACCAGGGCACGACGACGAGCGCGACTTTACCGTGTAAGGTGGCGCTGCCGGTGCCGAACGGGGACGGGAAGACGTTCATCGCGCACTTGGGGGAGGATGAGCTCGAGCGCGCGTGAGCGGGCGGGCGAGACGGGCGTCGCGCGGTGAGTGGGCGCGGGCGGGCTCGGACGCGCGCGATGGTGGGCGTTCGTTTTGCTTTTTCATTTTAATATTCATCAGTTAGTTGTACGCGTCCGTTCGTTCGTTCCTTCTCGATGGAGACGCGCGCGGTCGAGGGGGGACGGGCGGCGTCGACGTCGGTTTCGGCGGTTTTCTCTCTCGCGGCGCCCGCCGCGCTCAGAAGATGCCGAAACCGAGACCGAAGATGCCCCCGCGACCCTTACCGGCGACGGCGTGACACGAATCGCGCATGGAGGCTGCGTCGACGGTGGCGACGCGGTCGTACACGGTGGCGAGGCTGGCGAGCTTGTGCGCCTCGGCGTCGAGGGTATCGAAGACGCCGGGCTCGCCGACGCGCCAGGACCAGTTGCCGTCGGCGACGCCAGGGGTGTTCATGCGAGCCTCGTTGCCGAGCGCGAGGACGTCTTGCATGGTGAAGACGCAGGCTTTGCTGACGCTGGACATGCCAGCCTTGATCATGCCCCACGCGCCGTCGCCGTAGGCGATGCCGGCGTACGCCTCGAGTCGACGCTTGGTGTCCTCGTCTTGTTGCGCGTACCACCCCTGAGACGTTTCGTTGTCGTGCGTGCCGGGGTAGCAGAAGGAGTTTTCGTAGTGGTTGTGCAACAGGTGCGGGTTGCGACCGTCGCCGCCCCAAGCGAATTGAAGGACGACCATGCCCGGGAAACCGCATGCCTCGCGCAATTCGACGACGTCGGCGGTGATGACGCCGAGATCTTCAGCGACGATTTTCGCGTCACCGAGCGTGGATTTAAGCTTTTCGAACATGTCCACCCCGGGACCTACCATCCATCGACCAGATTTCGCCGTCGGCGCGCCGGCCTCGACCTCCCAATACGCCGCGAACGCGCGGAAGTGATCGATTCTCACCTCGTCGTGAAGCTCGAGCGTGCGTCTGAGTCGTTGCGCCCACCATGCGTAATCCGTCGCCGCGTGCGCGTTCCAATCGAACAATGGGTTCCCCCACAACTGCCCGTCGTCAGAAAACGCGTCCGGTGGCACGCCCGCGAGCGCGGACGGCTTCTTATCGTCACCGAGCAAGAATAAATGTTGGTTCGCCCACACGTCGGCGCTGTGCCCGCCGACGTAAATGGGCATGTCGCCCACCAAGGAAACACCCTTCGAGTTGGCGTATTTCTTCAATCTGATCCACTGCGAGTGAAATAAAAATTGCGTCGCCTTAAAAACTTCGATCGAATCCGCCTTTTCGCGCTCGATCGCCGCGAGCGCGTCCTCGTGTCGATCGCGATACTCGACCGGCCAATCCCACCAATACCTCCCCACCAACTCGGGAACGGTGTCGATGGCGTCAAACGTCGCCGCCGGATCCAACCACGCCTTGACGTCCTCTCTCGCACAAAACACGTCGTATTCACCGCGCAATCCACTCCCTCGCTCCATCGATAACAACTTTTTCGCAGCCTTTTCAATCAACGGTTCGTTCGTCGCCGCCACGTTGCCGAAATCGACGTTGGCGCACCCGCCGTACGCCTTCGGTAAATCCTCTCGCGCCAGCAGCCCGTCCGCGACGAGATCATCCAGAGAGATTATCAACGTGTTCCCACAGTGCGCGTCGCGTCCACTGTACGGCGACCAATAGTCCTCCCGCACGCCCGGAATCGGTCGGCCCGGCGGCACGAGCGGCAACACCTGCCAGATGCGCATCTTCCCTTTGGCGAGCCAATCCACGAACGCGCGCGCCTGCGGACCCGCGTCGCCGATGCCGTACGGTCCGGGAAGACTCGTCGGGTGCATGATGACCCCGGCGCGTCGATCATCGCGCGGCGGTGGGAAGTGCGAGTCGTATCCGGGCGCGACAGGCTGGCCCGTCATCGCGGCGGCGGTTCGCGCGAACGGTCGCGCACGGTGCGAGACGCGAGACGCGAGACGCGAACGCGCGGTGGAGGACGTCGGGGACGGCGCCGTGCGCGCGGGCGTCGGTGCGCGGGCGGCCATGACGCGCGCGCGTGTGCGGGATGGACGCGATGGATTGATGGTGGGACGACGGTGCGGATAGCGCGGCAAATCGAGACTCGAGTCCGCGATGGCGGACGCGACTGTGTGAGCGTCTAATGGTACATACATACAAGGTTGATTGATTAAAAGTCTTTAAAGCGACCGACGGAGACGTACGGGCCCCATTTCTTGGAATGTCCCGGAACGTCGTCGCCGGTGTCGACGAAGTGTCTCAAATCCGCCGACGAATCGAGCGCGGGCACGTACGGAGCGCGCGCGCGTTGATTCGCAAGCGCGGGCCAGTTAATGTCCGATGCGAACCATTCGTGACGCTTGATGTCTCGAACGCCGCATTTACCCATGCCGAGACGACCGGCGGGCATGTGGCGGAGAAAGCCGAGGATGACGGCGCGGAGAGAGGCGCTGTTTTGCGCGGCGAAGAGAAACTTGACGTCGTTGATGGCGTTGTACATGTGATAGTGGTCGTCTTGATTGAAGGGTGGACGTCCGTTGACGAGTTCGTAGATGAACACGCCGAGGGCCCACCAATCGACGGCGCGATTGTGACCCGTTTGTTGGATTTGTTCCGGCGCGAGATATTGCGGTGTGCCGCAGAGCGTAAACGTCTTCAAACCCTTGGCGAGTTTCTTCGCGAACGAAAAGTCCGCCACTTTCACGTACCCGTTGGATGAAATGAGCACGTTTTCTGGTTTCAAGTCTCGGTAGACGATGTGGCGATCGTGCAAATACTCGAACGCCAACACAACGCACGCCGCGTAAAATTTGGCGTGCGATTCGGGAAGCGGCGCCCGTCTCGAGTGCACGTACGTGAAGAGCTCGCCGCCGAGCACCGTATCCATGAGCATGAAGATGGAGACGTCGTTGACGTAGGTCTGGCGAAGGTTGACGAGAAAAGGCGAGTCACACTCTTTCATCGTCTCTTTTTCTCTCCAGACGTGGTCGACCAAACCGCGAGAGACTATTTGCGCCTTGCCGATTTCCTTCAACGCGTACGTCTCGCCACCGTGTGAGACGAGCGTGACGCGTCCAAATGAACCGACGCCCAAGAAACCGACCGGCTCGAGGTCTTCGAGCTTGGCCGCGACGGGTCTCTTGTGCGCGGCGATGCCTTTTTTGACGTACATTTCCTCGGCGTTGCGCTTGAGAATATTCGTCAGCTTGCCTAAATGTTGCTCAAAGGTTCGTCGGGTGATGATGAGCGCCGTCGCTCGATTCGGCACGCGCACGGTGGCGGCACGCTTGTCTGAATTGAGCAACCCGAGCTCGCCAAAGTACGATTGCGGCCCGAGTTTGCACAATAGTCGTGGCTGTTTGTCGTCGTCGAGCGTCTTTTCGTCGACGACTTCCACCTCGCCGGATTCGAGTATGTACATGGCGTCCCCTTTGTCGCCCTGGCGAATGATGACTTGATCGGCGCCGAAAGAGACGTCCGTCAAATCGTCCGCCAACGCTTTGATCTCATTCGTGGAGAGTTTGGAGAAGATGGACACCTTGCTCAGAGTGTCCAATCGCCACGTCTTTCGCAACACCTCGAGACTGCCGAGTTTCTTTTCAAAGGTTGATTTCGTCATGTACCCAACCTTGGCGCGCGCGCTCGCGCACGTCACCGTGGCTGCACGTTTGTCCTTGCGCAACAGGGCGAGTTCACCGAAATACTGTCCTCGCGTGAGCGTCGCCATGGGTTGGCTCGCCGACTCGATGGTCACGGAAAACGTCCCGTCAATGATGACGTAAAACGCATCCCCGACCGTATCCTCTCGAAATACGACGTCTCCTTCGACAAATGTTTGCATTTTCATCGAGCTCGCGATGTCGGTGAGCTGCGTGTCGCTCAAAGGCGCCAAGGTTGGACACTCGGCCAATCCCGCGAAACATCTCGCCTCTTCGATGGAGCCGAGCATGGAGACGAAGGTTTTCCTGTTCAACACCAGACACGACAGGTCCGTCGTCGCGACGATAGTCGCCGCGCGAGGTTCGTTGTTGATCAGCGCGCGTTCACCAAAGTAATCGCCTCGAGACAGCTTGGCCACCTCGTGACCGTCGACGCGCACGCTTGTCTCGCCGCGTTCGACAATGTAAAAGCAATTCCCGGCGTCGCCCTGATGAAACACCGCATCGTTCGCCTCGTACGTCTCTCTCTTCGCCGCGGTGACGATGGCCGAGAGCTGATGCTCTGAGAGCGCGTTGAACAATTCGACGCGCTGAAGCAAATCGAGCATGTCGGAATCATCCCGCGTGGCGACGGAGCGTTTAATCGCCTTGAACGCGCTCGCGTGCAGCGTCCACAACTTCATCGGCGTATTCGCCACCACCGTCGCCGATCTCGGACAAGAATACAACAGCGCCAACTCTCCAAATCCTCGTCCCGGTCCGAGCGTCGCCACCTCTCTCGCCGTCGCCGCGTCGTACGTCACGCCTTTGTCTCTCGACGCCCGCCTCGCGTCGTCCCTCGCCGAATCGTCCGACAGACTCCGCCGGGTCTCGTCGCCTCCGCGCGCGTTCTTCATCACCCGCGCCTCCCCGATCTCGATGACGTAATAATATTCACACGTCTCACACCCTTGTTCGACGACGACGGCGCCCGCATCGACCCACATCGGCGTCATCGCGTCGGCGACTCTCGCCTTGGCGTCGGCGTTCAACTCGGCGAAGAGCAAATTCCCGCGCATGGACGCCTCGATGGCGCGCGTCGCCGCCTCCGTCCTCGCCTCCCGCGGTCGCGCCTTGTCGGTCCCGATCGTCTTCGCGCGCGTCTCTCGCGCCGTCTCACCGACGGCGTGGCGCTTTCGAAGCCTCGCGCGCGTCGTTCCCGCGCGTTCGGTTGGGCGCGCGAGAGACGAATCGTCCTCGACGAGCGCATCTTTGGCGAAGGCGTCCCACGACACGGACGAGAGCACGTCTCGGGGGCCGCAGAGGCAAGGCATCGGGTTCGTATCGCGTCTCGTTTCTCGGTCGGTGTGTCGGTCGGTCGTGCGCGCGTCGGTGTGTGCGACGCGCGCGGATGAATCAATCGCGCGTGGCGTCATCGAAAGGGGAGACGAGCGGACACGGCGCCGCGAGGATGGAGTTTTGTATACAGAGCGTAAGACGTACAAACAGTGCTAAGATGGAGGACTAAGTCGACGCGCGCACCTTGTTCGGGCGAACGAAGACGAGAAAGCCGGCGCAGAGAACCATCCAGGCGGCGCCGGCGAGGAGCATGGCGTCGTAGCCGGCTTGGGAGGACCCGTACGCGCGACCGTCGTCGGGATCGGGGGCGAAGTGGAGGATGAGGGAGAACATGGTGGGACCGATGGAGGTGCCGATGAAACTGGCGACGCCCCAGATGGCGAGCCAGCGCGCGGCGTCGTCTCGGCTGGGTAAACAGTCGATGGCGAGGGCGTAGTCGACGCTGAGAAACATGCCGTTCATGGCGCCGTAGTAGGCGCCGATGTACATGATGGTGGAGAGATTGTGCACGCGCATGAACATGATGTACACGGAGATGATGCCGACGCACGCGACGACGATGAGCGGTCGTCGGCCCAGGGCGTCGCTGAGTAAACCGGCGGGATAGGCGCACAACATGCCGCCAACTTGGCCGATGAACGATAATCGTGCCACCGTCTGTTGCGGTTCTCTACCGGAGAGGCCGCTGCCGTCCTCCTTCACCGCGGTATCGCGGAGTAGATATTGCAAGAACACTTGAGCCGAGATGCCGGTGTAATAGAGCGTCCGACAAACGAATAACCAAAAGAAGCTCTTTTGTTCCGGCGCGGACGGCGAGATGACGTAACTCTGCGCGAGCTCTCGCCACGAAAAAGCCACCTCTCGACGCGACGACCCATCGCTGCTCTCCTCGTCGTCCTCATCCTCTAACGACGACGCCTCGTTCGCGCAGTAACACGTGATGGGCACGCACGTCACCAATAATCCCATGTAGAAGAAATACAACGTCGAAACGTCCGGGTACACCATCGTGTACACGAACGACGCGCACGCCCCCGCCGCGCTCATCGCCGCCAACACCCCATTCGATTCCCCAGTCTGCTCCTCGGGCACTAAATCCGGCACCAATCCCGTCGCCGCCGTGTACATGACGTTGAGCGCCACCATGGTGAGCGTGAACGCGACGTAATAACACGTCGGCGCCCACGCCGCGAGCGCGTCCACGTACGTCCTCGCCACGAACATCATCACCAAACACGGTCCCACACACATCCCACCGCGCACGATCATCGGTCGTCGCCGCCCCATGGCGTGTCGAGACCGATCCGAGACGTATCCCGCCCACGGCCCGCTCAACTGCGACGCGCCGGCGATGATCATGAACGCCCCCAGCGCCACGCTGTCCGCCTCGGGAAAGAACATCGTCGACTCGTAGGGTAACGTGACGATGGCGAACGAGCTGATCCACGCGCCGTACGCGAAGAAGAAGGCGTTCATGCCGATCAAACGAAGCGTCGAGACGCGCGCCAAGGACTTGGTGTTGCGTCGTTCGCGCGCGCGCGCGTCGCCGATGAGACGCGCCGTGTCGCTCGCGTCCTCGTCGGGCGCGTCGGAACGACCACCATGGTCGATCTCGACCGCACCGCCGGACGTCATGACGCCGCGCGAGGCCGCGAGGTGTGCGGATGCGCAGATTGGAAGATATCGTCCGGAGAGCTCCGGGACGCCGGACGGCGGGGAATGGGAACGGGACGCGCGTCGTCGTGCGTCGCTACATCATCTCGCGTGACATTAATGAGAATGAATCGATGGTACTAGGTTTTCTTTACTGCGTGCTCGCGTCGGCCTCCTCCATGGCGGCGGCGAGTTGCGCGGGATCGAGGACGCCGACGCGCGCCGCCGTGCCGGCGGGAAAGTCGCGCTCGAGCACGGCGGCGACTTGCGCGAACGCCTCGGCGATGTTGCTCTTGATCGGTTTCAACAGCGCCTCTCGCGTGGACTCCGAGTTCAAGTAGAGGTTCATGGTGTAGATGGCCTTGGGAAGTCGCTCGGCGAGCGCGGTTTTGACCTGCGAGGCGACGGCGGCGAGCTTCTCCTCCGAGGCGAAGGCGGCGTCCCTGAGCGCCTTGCCCTGAGAAGACGACGACACGCGGAATGCCGTGACTTTGGTGATGAAACTGAGCATCGGATCGACAACTTCTTTGGTGATGGTCATGATGTACGCCTCGCACGCCGCCTTGAGTTGCTTCTCGAGTTCCTTTTTGGAATCGATTTTGCTCTCCACGACACGCGGTCGGCCCTCCGAGGCGAGCTGGTAAAACGCGTTGTCCGAATTGAGCGAAAAGAAGGACATCTCGCCGCCGAACATGCGTCGCACGTGCCCACGCATATGCGTAAAGTCTAAATCTTTCACCGACACCGCGAGCTCGGCGTTGAAGGGGGCGATTTGCTCGCGAAGAATGATGAGGTGCTTGATGAGGAAGAGTTGTCCATCCACGGGAGTCGCCTTGGTGGACACCGTCTGCGCGGCGCCGGCGATGTTATCCGCGCACAGCGACACGGCCTCTTGCGCTAAACCAGCGAACGTTTTCACCTCGACGCTGCGATAGAGTTTAGACAGGCACGTGAGCGTGCGCTCGAGCGGCGGATACCAATTGGCGATGTCGTCCTCGACGTTGTCGCCTTTGGATTTCGCTTGCAGCGCGCGCACGAGCTTGGCCGGGAAGTCCAAATCATCCGCGGTCGCTCGATAGTTTCCAACTTGATCCTTGACGTACGTTTGCGCGCGGAAGATTAATCGCTCTTGCACGTCGGACATGATTCGACGCAACGCCGGTTCCAGCGCCAACGCGTTTTCAGTCTTCTTGGCGATGTCCTCGAGGATTTCACTCTTCAGAGCCTCGACGAGCTGCGCGAGGAGCGCCAAATCCGTGATGGAGATGTATTTCGGTCTCAAGATGTCGCTCAAATACGTCCCGAGAGGAATCATCAGCGCCGACAAGGCGCCGGTGGGATCCGTCTGCGGGAAAAAGTGTTTGAATAATCCGTACTCCGCCTGGCACACCTCTACCAAGTACGCGGTACCGATCCTGGCGAGGGCGAGAACGTCTTTGCCTCGCTCTGCCATCGCGATCGCGCGCATCTTGGCGCGCACGGAACCCGTGAGCAGCGCCGCGCGTTGCTCGCAATACAAGACGTGACAGTCGGACAACAGCGCGGCGTACTCCTCGTGATTCCCTCGCTTTTCGAGCTCCTCCGTGAGATTACTCAGCTCGATTGCACCCGTGCGGAATCGCACGTACAACAGCGCGGTCTCGCTTCCCTCGTCGACGACGACTTCGTCGTACTCACCGCTCGAGCCCTTCTTTCCCTTGGCGGCGTCTTGCACGTTTTTCGTCGCCTTGCGAAGCGCCGAGACAAAGTATTCGCGCACTGTACTCATCGCGCGTGTCTGCAACTGTTTAAACTTGGTTCCGTAGCTTCCACTCGTCGCGTACTGCGGATTCGACGCCACGAACTCGAGACAATCGTCCAATCGCTTCAACATCGGTAAAATCTGTTCGCGAGGCGCCACCTCGGATCCGCTCGCGTCGCTCGCCGCCGATATGATGGCCCCCGCCTGAAACTGCTCCGCAACCTTCTCCAACTGATCGAAATAATTCAATTTATCTCGCAACGCGTCCGCAAACTCCTCTAATCGATCCTTCTCCGCGATCATGCGTTCACTCTCCTCTTGCGTTCGCCGCGACCGCGTCTTGAGCTCGGCGCGCTTCTCCGCCATGGTCACCAACCCACGCTCCACCGCATCGTATAGCTGTAACAACGACTCCCGAAGCTCAATCTCCGCTCGCAACGCGTCCGCGCGTCGTCTGTGCGTCTCTCGACGCTCTTCATCCACGGTTTCTTCGACGCCCGCGTACCACGCGTAAAACGCGCGCGCGCTCGAGAGATTCCCCTCCCCTCCCTCATCCTCGCTCGTCGACGCCTCCCTCCCCCCCTCGCTCGCGCGCGCGTCTCGACCCATCTCGCCTCTATCGGCCCCTTCGCGCGCGTCCACGCGCGCGCGCGCCACCTCTCGTCGCCATTTCGTTCCGATCACCGCCTGCGCCACCGTTCCCAACGCCGCGCTCTGCGCCGCGCTCAGCGCGCTCGCGTGTTCCCACCCGTGCGCCACCGCGTACGCGCGACGCGCGGTTGCGCTCGCCGCGCCCTCGGTCGTCATCGCGGTCGAGCGCGCGCGTGTGCCGACGATCGCCCGTCGTCGTCGTCGCGTCGTCATCTTCAACATCTTCGGACATTCGGCATCATCACCCATCGACGTCAATTCGCGCCGCACCTCCGCGCCGCGCGTCGTCCCGCCTCGTCCGCGCGCGCACGTTCATCTCCACCGTCATGTCCATCGCTCGCACCGACGCGCGCGCGATCGTCGTTCCGTCGTCGTCGTCGGTGTCGTGTACCCGTCGATCGTCAACCAATCGACGTCGAATGCACCACCGATCGCGCGTCGCCCGCGTCTGCGCGTCGGCGGAGAGCGAGCAAATAGTCTCCAAGGCGATCGTCGAGGCGCAATCCGCGCATCCGGTGACGCAATCGGTGGACTTTTCGTTTGCGAGGAGTGGATTCTCGAATGAGTGCGAACGCGCGCTCAACGCGCAAATCAACGTCGAGTACAACGTGTCGTACATTTACCACGCCATGTGGGCGTATTTCTCCCGAGACAACGTCGCGTTGAAGGGATTCGCCGAACACTTTAAGAAGGAGTCGCTCGAGGAGCGCGCGCACGCCGAACAGTTGATGGAATACATGAACTTGAGAGGCGGGCGCGTCGAGTTGCAACAATTGCTTCCGCCGCAAACCGAATACGAACACTCCGACAAGGGATGCGCGCTCTACGCCCTCGAACTCAGTCTCAGTCTGGAGAAATTGAATAACGATAAATTGTGCGAGCTGCACGCGGTGGCGGACGCCGCCGGGGACGCGCACATGTGCGATTTCATCGAGGGGCAAATGTTGGAGCCGCAGGTGCAGAGCGTGCGCGAGGTGAGCGAAATGGTGGCGACACTCCTTCGCATGGGACCGCCGGGCGACGGCATGGCCGCGTGGCACTTCGATCAAACGCTTCAACAGGCGTGAGCTAGTGACACGATGGATGGATCGCATCGCGTCGTCGTTTTTGTTTTGTTTTACCGCTCTTGTAAAAAAATACCAAAAGAGATTCTCATACTTCACTCTTCGTCCTCCCGCGGCGCCGCGCTCTATCGCGCGCGCGATGCGACGCGGTCGCGACGAGACGCCTCGCGACGCGCGTCGCGGACGTCACGCACGAACGCCGCCGCGAACGCGCGAGGGGCGCGAGAGATGCGCGTCCCCATCGCCGCCGCCGGCGGTGGATTCCTCGGGACGCCGCGACGTTGACGACGACGACGCCGTCGAGACCGCGCGCGCGACCGTGGACGACGAGGCACACATCGCGATGGTGACGCTCGACGTGAACGAACCGGTGGCGTCCAACATAGGCGCGCGGGCGCACGTCACGATGTCCCCGAAACGCATGCGCGAGATGGGCGTCGCGGCGGGCGGGTGGACGACGGTGCGGTGTTACGCGACGCCTCGCGACGACGACGGCGCGACTCGACGAGCGAGTGATGCGAGAGGACGCAGGAAAGGGTCGCGAGCGAGCGGTGCGAGCGAATCAGTGGCGATGGAGCGTGCGATGCGGGTGACGCGAGACGCGGAGGCGGCGAGACGCGCGGGCCGAGCGACGGCGTGCAAGGCGTTGGCGAGGATGACGATGGAATTAGACGACGACGACGAGGAACGAGAGGCGGCGGATGAAGAGGACGCCGACGTCGCGTATGGATCGCGCGTGGTGTTGGCGAGGGCGTGGCCGGCGCCCAAATTACCCGAAGACGGTGTCGCGCTCTCGAAACGCGTGTGGTTATCGATGGGATGTCCGCCCGGCGGATCCGTCCTCGGCGTCGCGAAGCGCGACGACATCGACGAGGATGTCGATGGATTCAACGCGAGTGAACGCGCGTGCGTCACCTTGAAACTCTGGGCGATGGAGACGTCGGTCGGCGGTGAGGCGACGGTGTGGCTCGAACGCGGGTTGCGCGCGGCGAGCGGCGAACGCGCCGAGCGCCGCCGCGGCGTCTTGGAGGCGCTCGCCAAGCGCGCGCTCGACGGACGAGGCGTCTTGGTCGGAAACATCGTACGATTACCGTTGTTGGGCACGAGCGCGCTGTTCGAGGTGACGTCCATCGAACCGAACGACATCTTCGGGGACGGGCGAGGCGCGGAGATTTCTTCAAAGACGCGCGTCGTCTTGCACCCGCGAGACGTCTCCGACGGACCGGAGAAAGACGCCGACGGTTCGAACGACGCGGATTCTTCCTCCGATTCCGACGACATCGCGACATCGGCGGTGAAGCGGGCGTCGCGCGCGGCGTCGTCCCAACGCGTGTCGTTTGAAAATCTCGGCGGCGTTCGAAACCACGAGGCGGCGCTTCGCGAGCTCGTCTCGCTTCCCCTCGAGCGTCCCGAGGTGTTCACGCGGTGCGGCGTCAAACCGCCTCGCGGCGTCCTCTTGTACGGCCCTCCGGGGAGTGGAAAGACGCGTCTGGCCCGTGCGGCGGCGCACGCGTCGAACGCGAAACTCTTCGTCGTCAACGGTCCGGAGCTCGTCGGCGCGCACGTCGGCGAGAGCGAAGACGCCCTTCGAGGCGTCTTCGCGGCGGCGATCGAGTCCGCCCCGAGCGTCGTGTTATTGGATGAATTGGACGCCATCGCGCCCGCACGGGAACAGAGCGCGTCGAGCGATGACATGATGTCGTCGCGCGTGGTGGCGACGCTGTTATCCATCTTCGACGGCGGCGGAAAGGAGGCGCTCGAGCTTCATCGCGTCGTCGTCGTCGGGACGACGAACAGACCGGACGCCATCGAGCGCGCGTTGCGACGACCTGGTCGCTTCGATCGCGAGCTCGAGGTTGGCGTGCCGACACCCGACGATCGTTTGGAGATTTTACGCGCGCATCTTCGAGGATTGAATCACGACTTGTCCGATGAGTACGTGGAGGATGTGAGTCGCCGCGCGCACGGTTTCGTCGGCGCGGACGTCGCGGCGTTGTGTCAACACGCCGCCATGCGCGCGTTGACGCGCGTCATCGAGCGCGCGGAACTTGGTCACGGAGTGAACGGCGCCGCGACAGACGTGGACGATCTCACGCGCGCGATGGATGGCGTGCGTCTCGAAGAAAAAATCACCGAAGAAGATTTCGAAGCGGCGCGCGTCAAGGTGCGTCCGAGCGCGCTTCGCGAGGTGGCCGTCGAAGTCCCCGACGTGCGATGGGACGACGTCGGAGGGTTGGACGACGTGAAGAATCGTCTGAAGGAGGCTGTGGAGTGGGCGGAGAAACATCCGGACGCGATGAAACGCGTTGGCGCGTCGCCGCCGAAGGGCGTCTTGCTCTACGGACCGCCCGGGTGCAGTAAAACCATGTTGGCGCGCGCCGTCGCGAGCGCGTCGGGACGTAACTTTATCTCCATCAAAGGGTCTGAATTGTTCTCCAAGTGGGTCGGGGATTCGGAGAAGGCAGTGCGGTCGGTGTTCGCGCGCGCTCGAACGTCGGCGCCTTCGGTGATTTTCATCGACGAGGTGGACGGCTTGGCGGGCACGCGAGGCGGAGAGGGACACGGCGCGCCGTCGGTACAAGATCGCGTCATCACGCAGCTTTTAGGGGAGATGGATGGGTTATTACCGAGCGCCAACGTCACCGTCGTCGCCGCGACGAACAGACCGGACCTCGTGGACGGCGCGCTCTTGCGTCCGGGTCGTTTCGATCGTCTCATGTACGTTCCGCCGCCGACCTCTTCGGAGGATAGACTCGCGATTCTTCGCGTACAGTTCAAGAACACCCCGCTCGCGGACGACGTAGACTTGAACTTGGCGGCCATGTCCACGAACGGGTACACCGGGGCGGATTTATCCGCCATCTGTCGCGAAGCCGCGCTCGCCGCGCTCGAGGAAAACATCGACGCGACCGAGGTGTGCGCTCGACACGTCGGCGTCGCCATGGGTCGCGTTCGCGCCAGTCCCGCGCCTCGACCCGAGTTGCTCGATATGTACGAAAAGTTCCAGAGGATGTAGCGATCCAGTTAGCGCTAGTACTATTGTAGTTGATTGTACAATCTAGTCTTTCGTGGTCGAGACGACGACTACGTTCTGTTCACGTCGGCTTGCCATCGATGCAAGAGATAGTTTGCCACGACGGAGCGTCCACCGGTCGACGAAGTCGCGGACGCATCCGCGTCACCGCCAAAATACGCGTTTGCTCGCGATTTTAACGCGCGCAACGTCTCGCTCTTGGTCGTCGAGATGGTGCGCATGATGGATAACACGGTTTGATTGAGCGAACCGGGGAGGACGACTTCCAATTTATCCAACGCCTCGATGGCGTCGTCCACGGCAGCCTGCGCGTTCGGATCGTCGTCCGTCTCGAGCGATTCGAGCGCGGGACCGATGAGCGTGCGCATGAGCGGCGCGTGCACGACGGCGTGTTGCAAGACTTCGTCGAGTTTGTATCGCGCCTTGTGCGTGCCTCGAGAGCTCACCGTGCCCATCGTTCCCGTACCCATGGACGCGATGCTGTCGGTCGTGTCGTCGTCGGTGTGATCCGATGGGTTTGCCATGCGAATAGTTCCTCCCATGGACTGGTATATCGAGCTCCCGCCGTGATCGGACGCCACCTCGGCGTTGTGCGTCTGCGCGCGCTCCGTATGTTGCGCCGCCTGCTGCTGCGAAAACTTGCGCCCGAGGGAATTGTCTCCGAAATCCCACGACGGCGTGCCCCTCGTCTTATCGGTTTTGGACTGCGCGAGAGCCGACGTAGGATCGCTCACGTTCGTTTCCGTCTCCGTCAACGCGACGTGCTTGTCCACTCGCCGTTTCAACGTCGCGATGGCTTCATCGTCGAAGAGCTGCACGAACGGATGGTCGAGCAACTCTTCGGCGCTCGGTCTCGCCTTGGCGTCTTTTTGCAAACATTTGGCGACAAAGTCTCGGAACTCGGCGCTAAATCTCCCGTCGTCCGGCAATTGAGGCGGATCTTGCTTCGGAATCACGAACAAAACGCGCATGGGATGTAAATCCGAGTGCGGCGCCGCGCCGAGCGCCAGCTCGTAACACGTGATTCCCAAACTCCAAATATCCGCCTTTTCATCGTACCCTTCACCTCCCTGAATTACCTCGGGCGCCATCCAAAACGGTGTTCCCGTGAACGTCTTCCTCCGAGCCCCGAGCGTGTGCGTCATCTGTCCGCTCACGCCGAAATCCGCCAGTCTCGCCTCGGCGTCCGCCGTCAGCAGCACGTTCGCCGCCTTGACGTCCCGATGAATCTTCCCTTCATCGTGCAGATATGCCAACGCTCGCAACACATCCCTCGTGATGAATGAAATCTCACCCTCTCCCAATCCTCCCGCGTCGCCCCTCTCCGCCGCCGATTCGTCGACGACGTGTCTCGCGCTCCCGCCCGCCATGTACTCCATCACAATGGCCAACTTGCTCGTCCCCGGCACGAGCGTCGACGCGAGGTACTTGGTGACGAACGGACTGGCGCACTGCGCAAGCACGGTGATTTCGCGCTGAATGTCGGCGACGTCGTCCTCGGCATCCTCGAGATCGACGAGCTTGACGGCGACGATGTCTCGATTCGTGAGGTCGAGCGCTTTGAACACCTCGCCCGTGGCGCCGCGCCCGACGCGCGTGAGGAGCGCGTAGCGATCGTCGACGATTGGACGCTCTTCGTTCATGACGGCGCGCGACGCGTAAAGGAGGCGCGAGGCGCGCGACGACGTGTGTGGGGACGACGGATGGGATTGGCGAGCGGTTGTTGGAGCATCTAATTTTTTTTGACAAACAAGAGGCGCGAGACTACGCGTACTCACCAGTCGAATCGTTTCAATTGCGCGGTGGCCTCGGTGAGATCCTTTTGAACCTTTTTGCGGCGGTAAAAGATCGGGCAATCGCGAGAGGTGCACAAGACGTCCTGGTGAAGCGAGCCTTGGCACCGCTGGCACTGCGTCCAGAGACGGTTGAAGTCCTCCTCAAGGTTGTTGACCGAGGACAGCGCCTTTCTGAGGTGCTGCGATTCGTTGTTGAGACAGTTTTTGCAGAGCGCCTTGGAGAGCTTTTCATCGGAGATCGGGGCGCGGCATCCGACGCAACTGGGACGAATCTTGGCGAACTGCATAATACCGCCCGCCTTGACCGTCGGCGTCGGTTGGGCGATGCGACGCGTGTGCTCGCCGTGCAATAACACGGAAGCAGCGTTGTGCACGATCGGCTCGAAAATACGGAGCAATGGCTTGGTGAGGAATTGATCCAGGTAGTGTTTCGTATCGATGGGCAGGTTGTTCTCCAACGCGTAAATCGGATCCTCTGATTTTTCGTACGCCTTGGCGTTCTTCGCCGCTTTGATGATGACGTACGCGATGCGATCACCGACCACGGGCGCCGTGGCCGGGTCGCGCTGGCGCATGCGCTGCGCGAGCTCGATATGCGCCATTTTCACGCCGTACGAGTCGGCATCCTTCGTGAAACCCTTCGTGATCACCAACTGCGAGAAATCCAACTTGTTTTGCAACAAATCGGAGATTGTGTTCTGCACGTACTCGATGGCGCCCTGCTCGTCTCGTTCCTTGAGAATCTTTTCAAGGACGGTCTCGATGACTTGACGCACGAGCAAACAGTTATCACGACGGACGGTTTCGATACCCTTGGTGTCCATCTTGTCGTACTTTTCCGTATTCGTCCACAACAAGCCGGCGTAGCGCTTCTTGCTAATTAAGAGATACGGCCAGTACACCTTTTCGAATTCGAGTTTGATGGGTTTCAAGAACGTATCGGACACGTACACCGCTGCCTCTTCACCTAGTTTCATGGCTTCCGCCAGATCGGGCGTGTTGAACTTGATCATCACAGAATCGGTGTCGCCATAAATGACTTCAGCGTCGCCCGTGTATCCGTTGACCGTGCGATACTTGTCCTCAACCATCTTCTTCGTGTGATCAATCATCGTACGACCGTACGCGGTCGTGGAGGATGAAATTTCAAGGCACGGCAATTGGCCGACGGTGGCCCCGGTGAAACCATACACGGAGTTGGCGGAAATCTTCAGCGCGAGCTGACGACCGTCCAACACGGCTTTTTGGAGCGGATCCGTCGCCTTTTTCAAATCCGCCTTGGCGCGCTTACGGGCGCCCAACAGTTCTTCTAAAATTTCTGGTAAAATGCCCTTCGCTTTCGACGCCTTGACGAACGTGTCTCCCGCGGGAGACGTCCCGATGTCTTCCGGATTCATCTTGCTCACCATGCTCTTCGGAACCAACGTCGAGTAGCACAAGTTGTGAGCCATCATGATTGAAGGATACAGCGATGCGAAATCGAGCGTCGCGATCGGCATCTTGTAGTAACCGGACTTGGCTTCTAAAACGGTCGCACCCTCGAAGGCGACGCCACCCTCCATTTGCACGTTTCCGCCGCCCTGCTTGGCGAGGTACGGAATCAACATGTTGCGTTGTCTCGCCTTTCTCAAAAGCTGCGACATGACCTTGATGGACTGACCGCGAGTGAGCAAGTAGTTGAGAGGCACGCCGGTCACGCGCGCCATCTCGATGTAGTTGTACATGTACATCAACTTGTCTAGCAAACGCTGCGGAAGGTACGCATCCTTCAAACAATACACGGCGAGACGTCTCCGTGTCTCCGGCGTGCCGTTTTGAAGCTCTGAAATCGCGCTGTAATGCACATCTTCCTTTTGTTCTCCCAGAAAGTGGGCCGATACGGCGTTCAGCGAGTACGAAGACAGTTTGTAATCGCGCTGAATGGCGCGAAGCATATCGAATTGCACGCGACCTTCGCAAGAAATTTCCTTGCTCTCGTGCGTGCCGTATGCCTTGGACGAAAACACCGTGTCTCGCATGCGCACCTTTGTGCCGATCATTCGCCCCCAGTACGGAAAGTCGGAAACACCGAGCGTCTCTGCGCGGTCTAAGAGGTACGGAAAATCGAAATTCACGATGTTGTAACCGATCAACAAGTCTGGATCGCACCCGCGGAGAAAGTTGCCCCAGTTTCGCAACAATTCTCGTTCATCCTTAAAGCTCAACACGTCCGCGCCGACGATCGGTGCGCACGTATCGAGCGTCCAAACGGCACGGATGATCGGCTTATCGCTCCCTTGCTCCGTGACGAGCGTTGCAATCTGAATCACCGGATCAAACTTGGCGTCCGGGAAGTGGCCTTTACGGCCGGCGCACTCGATATCGACGGACAAGATACGGAACGGCGCGAGCTTGGAGTACTCTCCCTCGGCAGGGTGCGAGATGAGCTTATCGTACGAGATGTCGACCTCGATTTGACAGTGAGAGCTCTTCTTCTTGCGTACCGTGTACGAGTTGACGGGGAACTCGATCCAGTTCCCACCGACGACGCCACAATCCACCATGAAGCGCAGCGCGTACACAATGTTGGATTCAAACGTCGGATACGTCGTGAACGCACCATCTCGCACGCCCGGGACGCTGAACCCTTTCTCCAAGATGCCTCGCGCCGCGCTCACCATGTTGGGAAGCCCCATGGTGACCTTTGCGAATAACCGATCCTTCGTCTCGCTGTAGTGCATCAAACTCTGCTTCCGATCGAGCGCAACGCTGATGACGTACACCCCCGGCACGTTCTTTCTCGACGCGCTCACTTCCTCGTTCAATCGTCGCCTGAACGCCTCGCAATCCGCCTCGCTAAAATTCTCCGGCACGGCGCAATAAAAGTACGGCTCAAATCCGTGCACGTGCGCGCACACGCTGTGCCCCTCGTTCGTCACCCCAAACATGCGTACCACCGCGGCGTCACCCTTCGACCGTCTGCTTCCCAACGTCTCGTGCGGCTTATCCACGACGTAATCGATATCCAACTGTTGAAACAACAACGCGTCCCGCGTCGCGTCCACCGGTTTCGCCAGCGGCTTTCGCACCCAGTTCTCCCGGTCCGCCGCCACCGCATTCACCTCCGTCCCCCCTCCGGTTCGCGCGTACACCTCCTCCTCATCAAAATCCACGTCATCCTCGTACTCCTCCGCCCCCATGCGCCCGCGACCGACGTCATCGTCGTCGTACGCGTTCTCGGCGTCGCGCACCAAGGCATCCGCATCCATGTAATCGCCATCCACCCCACGCGCGTGTTTCGACGCCCCGCTCGACGCCGGATCCGTCGACGCGCCGCGTTTCAACGTCATGACGCCCCTCACCGACGACGCGAGACGTCGACGTCGACGACACGAGACGACACGCGTGTGACGCTCGAGCTCGTCGCGTCGTCCATTTTCAAACTCATCCGTCGCGTCCACGTCCACGCGTCCGATCATCACGTATTATTATCTTACCTCGGTATACATGTGATTTTTACACTCAGACAGGGGTACAAGGTGTGTGTGTATTACCCTCGCGACCGACATCCCACGACATGCCACGACGACGACGACCCTCTATTCAAACACACACACACACACACACACACACACACCGTGTGTACTACATAGA
>Ga0255774_10000062_pt1 | contig 101997 bp, 98 predicted proteins | sample 101ome_17_FD_179972 | JGI IMG/M metagenome (GOLD analysis project Ga0255774, IMG submission 179972) | Coastal salt marsh microbial communities from the Groves Creek Marsh, Skidaway Island, Georgia - 101407AT metaG (version 2) | ecosystem: Environmental > Aquatic > Marine > Intertidal zone >... | reverse complement strand
TGGGCCAGGTTCACTATAACCTGCTTGAACCTGCACTGATCCAAGCCGCTTTGACCCGCAATGAGGGTCGCCTTGGCAACGGCGGCACTCTGTTGGTCAGCACGGGGAAATATACGGGCCGCTCTCCTAAAGATAAATTTGTTGTCGCAACCCCTTCGGTCGAGCCGCATATCTGGTGGGACAACAACGCCCGCATGGAAATGGATGCCTTCGATCGCCTTTATTCCGACATGGTCGCGCATATGAAAGGCGGCGAATATTTCGTGCAAGATCTCTACGCTGGCGCGGATGCAGACCACCGCCTTGATGTGCGCGTGATCTCAGAGTTGGCATGGCATAACCTGTTCATCCGTCACCTGCTGCGCCGCCCATCGCGCACAGAACTGGACAGCTTTGTGCCCGAATTCACAATCATCAATTGCCCCAGCTTTAAGGCGGATCCTGCGAAACATGGCTGCCGCACGGATACAGTGATCGCACTGAATTTTGACAAAAAACTGATCTTGATCGGTGGCACCGAATATGCGGGCGAAAACAAGAAATCGGTTTTCACCTTGTTGAACTATCTCTTGCCTGAGAAGGGCGTCATGCCGATGCATTGCTCGGCCAATCACGCCACGGGTAACCCTGATGATAGCGCGGTGTTCTTTGGTCTTTCTGGCACAGGAAAAACCACGCTTTCCGCTGATCCTGTTCGCGTGTTGATTGGTGATGATGAGCATGGATGGTCAGAAAATGGCATCTTCAATTTTGAGGGTGGCTGTTACGCCAAGACCATCAACCTGCGCAAAGAGGCAGAACCAGAAATCTACGCCACGACCCATAGTTTCGGCACTGTGATCGAAAATATGGTCTATGACGAAGAAACGCTCGAGCTTGATTTTGACGATGCAAGCCTGACGGCAAACACCCGCTGCGCCTATCCGTTGGAGCAGATCTCAAACGCATCCGACACAGGGCTTGGCGGGCATCCGAAAAATATCATCATGCTGACCTGTGATGCTTTTGGTGTTTTACCTCCGATTGCGCGCCTGACCCCTGCGCAGGCGATGTATCATTTCTTGTCAGGTTTCACCTCTAAGGTTGCCGGCACAGAGCGCGGCGTGACCGAGCCAGAACCAACCTTCTCAACCTGTTTTGGCGCCCCCTTTATGCCGCGCCGCCCTGAGGCCTATGGCAACCTTCTGCGCGAAAAAATCGCTGTTTACGGGTCGACCTGCTGGCTTGTGAACACGGGCTGGACGGGCGGGGCCTATGGCACAGGGTCGCGCATGCCCATTAAAGCAACCCGCGCCCTTTTGACCGCGGCACTGGATGGGTCACTCAATCAAGGCCAATTCCGCAAAGACTCCAATTTCGGCTTCGAAGTGCCTGTCAGCCTTAAAGGGGTAGATGATGCCCTGCTTGATCCACGCAGCACATGGTCAGATGCCGCAGCCTATGATGCGCAGGCCGCAAAATTGGTTGGGATGTTCGCCGATAACTTTGCGCAATATGTGCCCTACATAGACGAAGACGTAAAAGCAGCCGCGATCAGCTAAACCTCATCGCAAGAGCAAGGCTTCGAAAACCGCCCCCGACACAGGGGCGGTTTTTTTATCAGCCCATCAGACCACGGCGCACCAAATTGGCCCCTGCCACAAGTAGAACGATCAATGTGATCTTGCGAAATTTGACGGGATCAAGCCGATCAGACAGCTTGAACCCCACCTGCATGCCCAGAAAGGCAGGGATGAGCAGCGCCACCGAAAACGGTGCCGTGGTCAGGTTCAGCACCCCTGAGGAAAGATGCCCCGTCAACAGGCTGACCGACCCCAGACCATAGACCACACCCTGCACCAACATCTGGCGGGCCTTTGGGGTATCAAGGGCAATGAGATAAAGAACCGTGGGCGGCCCCCATGTGCCTGTCAGCCCCCCCAAAGCCCCCGCCAAAGTGCCGACACCCCATTCCGCCTTGCGGCGGTGCTGCGGTGGAATGTGAAATTTGATGCCCATCAACTGGATCAGGGTTAACACCACCACAGGCAAACCAAGGATCAGATACATCGTTTGGTTTGGTATGACGGTCACAAATTGCGCAACGATAATGATCATCACACAGACGATCAGGATATACCGCCAATATTCCGCGAACGCCGTTTTGGCCTCAGCCCAGCCATAACGGGCCACCTGCAATCCGTTGGAAAGGACGATCGGGAAAATGATGCCTGCAATCGCCAATTGCGGCTCTAGAAACATCGACAGACCCGAAATCATGATCAAGGGCATGGCAAAGCCAACCGCACCTTTCACGAAACCCGCTGCGAAAGTCACGCCAAGGGCGAGGGCGAAAGCCCAATATGGCATAAGGTGTAAGAAATCTGTCATGGCTGCTCCCTGCCTTGGTCAGGGTATTGCGCACATCCAACACCAAAACAAGCGCGACATTTTAATTCTTTTCGGTGCATTTTTTCGAATTAATGTTGCGCTGCACCTGCAAAATGATTTAGAAGCAGGTGCAGAATCGAAAGATAAGCTTGCCCTTGCGCACCCTCAATTTGGAGAGACGCTATGCCCCGTGACGCCGAAATGACCGCTGCCCCTGTGATCTTGGCCAATCTCACCGCTTTGACGGCAGAGGCCCTGCCCCCAGTCGAGGCGGTTTTGGCCCGTGCCAAAGACGCCGTGCGCGATTTGGTGACAGTGGACGGGAAAATCTCGGGCGCGGCGATTGAGGCGGAACAGACTGCTGCCCATGGTCTGGCCTGGCTTGCCACCTATGTTGAGGCACTGCGCCAGATGCAAACATGGGCCGAACTCTTGGGCAGTGAGGGCAAGTTTGGTGATATTGAACAATTAATCTTGCAAATTGCTTTTGGCGAATATCTGGCCCAACTTCAGGGCGGGATTGCCATGAACCAAGGCGAAGTGCTGCGCCTGCCTGAACTTGGGCTTGGGAACACAGATGCAAATCTTCTGAAAACGGATGCAATCGCCACATTGGTCACACGCGGCAACACCCAAGCGGCCCGTTTGCGCCTTGTTGAGTTGATGCAGGAGCGCGCCGCAGAAATCACTGTTGGCGCCTCAGGCCTTGAAGATGAATTGGAAATGATCCGCGAACAATTCCGCCGCTATGCGCTGGAAAAGGTCGAGCCTTTCGCACATGACTGGCATCTGAAAGACGAACTGATCCCCCTCTCGGTGATCGAAGAGCTGGCAGAGATGGGCGTGTTCGGCCTCACCATTCCAGAGGAGTATGGTGGCTTTGGCCTGTCCAAAGCGGCGATGTGTGTCGTCTCGGAAGAACTTAGCCGCGGATATATTGGTGTGGGGTCCCTTGGAACGCGTTCAGAAATCGCGGCTGAGTTGATCCTTGCTGGGGGAACGGATGAGCAAAAGGAAAAATGGCTGCCCGCCTTGGCAAGCGCCGAGAAGCTGCCAACAGCCGTGTTCACCGAACCCAACACTGGCTCAGACTTGGGCAGCCTGCGCACCCGCGCGGTCAAGGATAAGGCGGGCAATTACCGCATCACGGGTAACAAGACATGGATCACGCACGCGTCACGCACCCATGTCATGACCCTCTTGGCCCGCACTGACCCCACGACCACCGATTACCGTGGTCTGTCGATGTTCTTGGCCGAAAAGACACCGGGCGATGACGAAAACCCCTTCCCCACCGCAAGTATGACCGGCGGCGAGATCGAGGTCTTGGGTTATCGCGGCATGAAAGAATATGAACTTGGCTTCGACAATTTCGAGGTGAAGGGCGAGAACCTTTTGGGCGGCCAAGAGGGGCAAGGCTTCAAGCAACTGATGCAAACTTTTGAAAGCGCGCGCATCCAAACCGCTGCCCGCGCCATCGGCGTGGCACAATCCGCCTTGGATGTTTCGATGCAATATGCCCAAGATCGCAAACAATTCGGCAAATCCCTAATCGAATTCCCGCGTGTTGCCTCAAAATTGGCCATGATGGCCGTAGAAATCATGATTGCGCGGCAACTGACCTATTTCTCCGCTCGCGAAAAAGACAATGACCGCCGTTGCGACCTTGAGGCAGGAATGGCCAAATTGCTTGGCGCACGGGTGGCATGGGCCGCCGCGGATAACGGATTGCAAATTCACGGCGGCAATGGGTTTGCGCTTGAATATAAAATCAGCCGTATTTTGTGCGATGCCCGTATCCTCAACATCTTTGAAGGCGCGGCAGAGATCCAAGCTCAGGTGATTGCGCGCCGCCTACTGGGCTAATCATGCGCGCCTTGAGGGCATGTGCCGCCCTTCTGGCACTTGCCGCCTGCAATGAAGACACGCCTATGCCCCCTGTCGGGGCATGGGTCTTGCAGTCTGATCCAAGCATAACCTTGGAGGTGGACGCAGAATTTAACTTTTACGGTCAAGGCCCCTGCAACCGTTATTTTGGTCGGTTCGAAGTGGTGGATACTGGCCTTAGGTCAGGCCTAATTGGCGCTACGCTGATGGCCTGCCCCAATCTCGACCAAGAATTCGCCTATTTCAGCGCCCTTGAGGCGACCCGCAGCACGGCTGTGAAGGATGGGCAATTGGTTCTGCGCAGTGCTGAGGGCGCAGCCCTCGTTTTCAGCCCTCAACCTTGACGTTTGAGGATATCCACTAAGCGCCCACGCGCGGCGGGAAGTGGGCGATCCCCCAAACTGGGGGCCAAATGATTGGCCAAGAAATGCCCTGTCAGGCGCAAGCCTGCTTGCCGTTCAGCGTGATCAGCGGGGCCAACCCCCTGCAAAAAACGCGGCAAGGGCAAAAGGCGATCTGCCCATTCACCCGCCGCATCGCGCGCCACAGCGCGCCCTGTGCGCGGCGACACATATGCCAAATCCTGCGACACACCTGTGCGGGCGCAGTGGCTCAGATCAAGGCCAAAGCCCAACTCAGACAACAGCGCCAATTCCCATTGCACATAGGCATCGAGCCAATGATCCGCACCAAGCCCATCCAGCAGTGCAAGGCTATGTGCATAAAGCGCGGGGTAAGCGCTGCGTTCAGGCAGGGCAAAAGACAAAAGTGCGCAAACCGCGTTGAGCCCTGCAAGCTGCACAGGGTCGCTCATCACAGGGGCCGCGCGCGCGATCAAAGGCTCGATTGTGAAGACGCCCATATGATCCGCGAGGCGCGCGCGCCATGTCGCCTGAAGCTGCGTTCCAACTTGCAAATGGGCGGCCATTTTGCGAGAGGCGCCACCCCGCAAAACGCCCACGAAACGGCCCTGCTCTGCCGTGAAAATTTCAAGGATGGCGGCAGATTCCCCATGGCGCCGCGCCGCGAGCAATACACCTTCTGCGTGCCATTCCATCAGATCAGACCCTTTGCTGAGGCTAAAGCAATCCCTCTTGATCTAGCATATGCCGACCCGCACGATCTTCCACCTCAATCACCCAAAGATCAGGGTCAAATTCGCGCTGTTTGGCGATGGCTGCATCCACCTCGGCCTCTGGCCCTTGCGTCAGCACATCCCAGACCCGCGCACCAGTCTCTAGATCAAACCCACGATGAAACAAGGAGGCAGTGCCATCAAGCAAGGACAGCTTAACCAAGACCGCACCCGCATCGCTATCACCCCGCGCCACGACAAAGGCGGGGATCTCGGACAAAGACAGCCGCCGCAGATAGGCCTGAACCCAAAACTCTGCGCGCAGACGGGGGGTCACTTGGTGTTCCCGTCCTTAAAATCGAGGCCCATTTCTGAATAGCGCTCAGATTCTTCGAGCCAATTCGGGCGCACTTTAACCTGCAAAAATAGATGCACTGTGCGGCCAAGAAACTCGGCCAATTCTTCGCGCGCGGCGCGCGAAACAGCCTTAATTGTTTCGCCCCGATGGCCCAACAAAATGCCCTTATGTCCGTCACGGCTGACGTAAATCACTTGATCAATGCGCGCGCTGCCATCATCGCGTTCCTGCCAACCCTCGGTTTCCACCGTCAATTGATAGGGCAATTCTTGATGCAGGCGCAGTGTTAGCTTTTCACGGGTCATTTCCGCAGCGATCATCCGCATTGGCAAATCCGCAATCTGATCCTCAGGGTAAAGCCACGGCCCCTCTGGCATCTCTTGCGCCAACCATTCGCGCAAATCGCCCACACCATGGCCGCGCTCTGCTGAGATCATAAAGGTTTTCACAAATGGAAAAGCCGCGTTGGCCTCTTCGGTCAGTTTTAACAGCTGAGGGGCCTCAACGCGGTCGATTTTGTTAATCGCCAAAGCGATCTTCCGACCCGAGGCCTTTTCAGGCAAACCGCTCAAGATTTCTTTGACCCCTTCGGTCAATCCACGATGGGCCTCGATGAGCAGGACAACCACATCCGCATCCGCGGCCCCTGTCCAAGCGGCCGCGACCATCGCCCGATCCAAACGGCGGCGCGGCCGAAACAGACCAGGCGTGTCGACAAAAACAATCTGGCTTTCGCCCTCAAGCGCCACACCACGAATACGCGCGCGGGTGGTCTGGACCTTATGGGTCACAATCGAAACTTTTGCCCCGACCATATGATTAAGCAAGGTAGATTTACCTGCGTTCGGTTCACCAATAAGGGCAACAAATCCAGCGCGGCTGGTCATGGGCAGTTCCTTTTTTCAACGATCTTTGGGCATAGCGGGAAATCAGCCCTAGCGCCAGACGCATTAAGCGGAACCACCCTCTAGGGCGGCAAGCAATTTTTTTGCGGCTTCTTGTTCGGCGTGACGCTTGGCTTTGGCACTGGCCTGCGCGGCCTCGCCCGAACTGAGCGTAACTTCGATGGTGAAGGTGGGAGCATGATCTGGCCCTTCACGGCTTAGCTCGGCATAGCGAGGCAGGCCTTTCCCCTTGGCCTGCGCCCATTCCTGCAAGGCGGTTTTCGCATCGCGGGCATCATCGGCCACTGTATCGGCCTTGCCCGCCCAAATACGGCGGATCAGCCCACGCACCGCATCATAACCTGCGTCCAAGTAAACGGCGGCAATCACAGCCTCCATCGCATCGCCCAAAAGGGCATCTTTGCGGCGCCCCCCCGTCATCATTTCGGATTTGCCCAATTTCAACACCGCGCCCAAATCTACGCTGCGCGCGACTTCGGCACAGGTTTCCTTGCGCACAAGTGCGTTAAAACGGGGGGCCAATTGCCCCTCTGGCGCGTCTTGATCCTGTTCGAGCAACAGCTCAGCGATGACCAATCCCAAAACGCGATCCCCCAAGAATTCCAAGCGTTGATTATCCGCACGGGTCGGAGAGGAGAGCGAAGAATGGGTCAAAGCCCGCAAAATCAATTCGGGGCGGGAAAAGCTATGCCCTAAACGGGCGCAAAACTCGTCAATCTCACGCGATAATTTCACTGTAATGCTCTAAAAAACCGATCACTGCGCCATGTCCAGAAATAAACCATGCGATCCCCTGCAGAGGAAAAGATCACCCGATCTGCGCGGCCCAAAAGATTTTCAACAGGCACGAACCCAACCCCGCCAATAGAACGAGGGAAACGGCTATCTTGAGAGTTGTCACGATTGTCGCCCATCACGAAAACATGACCCTCGGGCACGGTAAATTCGGGGGTGTTATCCGCGAAAGAGCGGTCATCAATATTCAACACCGCATGCGATACCCCATTGGGAAGCGTCTCAATCGCGCGGTCTTTTTCGCAGATCCCACCCGCCCCAACAGGCGCATTTGAACAGCGCGGAAGGTGGCCTAGCGGGCCTTGTGGCTCGAACGCCTCAACGAAAGGTGCTGTTGGCTCTTGTGGGACGGGCGTGCCGTTGATGATCAACTGGCCATCTTGAACTTGGATCACATCCCCGGGCAGACCAATAACACGCTTGATGAAATCTGCATCATTGGTGGGATGGCGGAAGACGGCGATATCACCACGCTCGGGCAATGTCTCGAAGATGCGGCCTGAGAAGGGACACATCGAGAAAGGGCAGCTGTGACGCGAATAGCCATAGGCCATTTTATTGACAAACAGGAAATCACCGATCAGCAACGTGTCTTTCATCGACCCTGAAGGGATCCAAAATGGCTGAAAGAACAAGGTGCGAAAGACACCTGCAATCAGCAGCGCGTAGACAATCGTTTTGATCGTCTCGCCAATTCCCTCTTTTTTTGCCTTATAGCTTGCCATGCGTTTTGCCCCATCCGCTAAAAATCGCGGTGGCCTTCGCCTGTGGCACCCTTGTGTCGCATCGCGGCAGGATTGCCAAAACGTCAACCGACCCATGCCCCTCATGGGCCGCGCGCGCCCTGCTGTCAAGCAAGCGAACGGTTTGGCGGGGTTGGCATAGCGGGAAGTTGCGCAGATATCCCATCTGGCAGCGCCTCAATCACCACGAATGCCTGCGCCCATGGGTGATCATCGGTCAATGTAACGTGGATAACGGCATCATACCCTTTTGGGGTCATTTCGTTGAGCCGCTCTTGCGCCCATCCTGTGACGTGCATCACGGGCTGGCCCGTTTCCAAATTCGTCACCGACATATCGCGCCACGCAATCCCCATGCGTAGCCCCGTTCCCAGTGCCTTGGAACAGGCCTCTTTGGCGGCCCATCTTTTGGCGTAAACCGCAGCGGGGTTTTGCATGCGTTCGGCACGTTTTTGTTCATGTTCGGTGAACACGCGGTTGCGGAACCGATCACCAAACCGATCAAGCGCACGTTGGATGCGTTCGATATTTGCCAGATCCGTTCCGATCCCCAAAATCACGCGCGGGCCTCCTCCATCAGGCGGCGCATTTCACCGATGGCCGCAGACAACCCTGCAAACACCGCCTCGCCGATCAAGAAATGGCCAATATTCAATTCGCGCACCTCTTTGATGGCTGCAATCGGGGTGACTGTCTCATAATTCAAGCCATGCCCCATATGAACCTCAAGGCCCAGATCAGCCGCCTGTTTCGCACCTGCGATCAAGCGGGAAAGTTCGGCTTTGTGGGCCTCCATCTCACCCTCGGCGTGGTAATCGCAATAGGCCCCCGTATGCAGTTCAATCACAGGCGCCCCAATGCGCGCGGCTGCCGCAATTTGCAGCGGGTCTGCGGCGATGAACATCGACACACGGATGCCTGCATCGCGCAAAGGCGCAATGAATTCCGCAAGGCGCGCCTCGTCCCCTGCCACATCAAGGCCGCCTTCGGTGGTGCGTTCTTCGCGCCGCTCAGGAACGATACAGGCGGCATGTGGGCGATGAGACAGGGCGATTTTTTGCATCTCCGCGGTGGCGGCCATCTCGAAATTGAGCGGGGTTTTAATCGCCGCCATTAGCCCCGCGATATCTTCGTCCCGAATGTGACGGCGGTCTTCGCGCAAATGCGCCGTGATGCCATCAGCCCCCGCCGCTTCGGCCAAGAGGGCAGCCCGGACAGGATCAGGAAGCGCACCACCGCGCGCGTTTCGCAATGTTGCGACATGGTCAATATTGACACCCAGCCTAAGATCGTGGGTCATCTGGCGCCTCCCACCCATTGGACAATGAGTGCTAATCTAGCGTTTTGCGCCCGAAGTGCCAGCCTGTTCACGGCGTTTCTCAATCTTCGCTCTGCGCTTGGCAATACGGCGCTTTTGATATGCACGGATCAGGGGCACACTGATAAAATAGGCCAAGATTGATGATAAAATCCCCGGAATAATCGCCCCAATCATCCATGGGAAGAATGCCGTGTCATAGAAAATCTTCAGTTCATGCCAATGCGCGGGCACACCTGAGAAGATCGACCACAGGTTATGCAACAAATCACCCGCCGCCCCCCGAAACCGCGCAATCAACCCTGCATTCACATCACTGCGCATGGTTGAGCCAAGCATGAAATGCCCTGTTTCAAGCGAGATTATCGCAATCGGCACATAGGTCAGCGGGTTGCCGACAAAAGTCGCCAGAAGCGAAGCAATCACATTGCCCCGCAAAATCCATGCAAGGAGAGCTGCGATGAAAAAATGGAACCCAAAAAAGGGTGTAAAGACTGCAAATACACCAGCGGCAACACCGCGCCCAATCGATTCCGCCGATCCCGGCAGGCGGTTCAGACGATGGGTGACATATTGGAAGGCACGCATCCATCCGCCACGCGGATAGACCCATTCGGCCACAATCCGAAGCAAGGGTCGCTGATCCCTTCGCTTAAACACCACGGATTGTTCCTCTCCCTTACTCGCGTAGCTACACCCGCGCCGTGTCGGGTCTAAGGACGCCTTTCTACATCTCGATAACGGCCAAGCTTGGCGACATCGCTATCAGCCTCCAATGCCATCATCACCGCATGCAGATGTTCAGCATCCCTTACATCAACATCAATTAATAAACGAAAGAAGTCTGGCTTTCGGTCGATAAAATGTAAATCAGAGATATTGGCATTTTGCTCGCCAATCAATGTGCAGATTCTTCCCAAAACACCGTTAAAATTCGAAATCGTCACGTTGATCGTGACGTTATGCACCGCTGCATGCCGACCTTCTGACCAATGCAGGTCAATCCAACGCTCGGGCGCGTTGTCGAATTCAGCCAAAGATTCGCAGTCAATCGCATGAACCATTGGCCCACGCCCGCGATAGGTGATGCCCACAATCCGTTCACCGGGCACAGGCTGGCAACATTGGGCACGCTGCACATCCGACCCCGAAGGCAAACCAATCACAGCCCGCTTTTGATCGACATCGACAAAATCACCGCTGGTGGCGAGTTCTGGATAAAGCTTGGTCACCACATCGCGCGCCGAAATTTCAGCAGATCCGATCCGCGCCAAAACCTCGTCACCATCTTCGAGGCCAAGGGCCTTGGCGGCTGTGTCCAAGGCCTTGGGGGTGGATTTCTTATTGGCATGCTCAAACGCCACCCGCGCCAATTCGCGCCCCAACTTGATGTAACGCCCCCGATCCTCTTCGCGGAGGCGGCGGCGGATTGCGGCCTTGGCGCGACCTGTGACCACGATATCAATCCATGTGGCCTGCGGGCTTTGACCTTCGGCAGTCACAACCTCGACCGATTGGCCATTTTTCAGGCGTGTCCAAAGCGGCACGCGAATGCCATCAACCTTGGCCCCCACGCAAGAATGGCCAATGCGCGTGTGAATCGAATAGGCGAAATCCAACGGGGTCGCCCCGCGCGGCAACTTCACAACATCCCCTTTAGGCGTGAAGCAAAACACTTGGTCGGAATACATTTCCAACTTCACATGTTCGAGGAATTCATCATGATCCTCGGCCATCTCAAAGCGTTCTGTCAGCGTGGACAACCATTTTGCAGGATCAACCGCAAACGGGTTCGCCGCGCGCACCCCGTCTCGATAGGACCAATGCGCCGCGACACCAGATTCAGCAACTTCATGCATCTGGCGCGTGCGGATTTGGATTTCGACACGCTTGCCATCTCGCCCTGAAACAGAGGTATGGATCGAACGATATCCGTTCGATTTGGGCTGGCTGATGTAATCCTTGAATCTTCCCGGCACCGAACGCCATCTTTGATGCATCGCCCCTAAAACGCGATAGCATTCATCCTCTGTCTCAACGATGACGCGAAACCCGTAAATGTCAGACAAACGCGAAAAGGCGAGGTCTTTTTCCTGCATTTTGCGCCAAATCGAAAACGGCTTTTTGGCACGGCCATAGACATCGCCAGAAATGCCATGCTTGGCCAAAACGGCTTCGATATCGTCGGTGATCTTTGGGATCACATCGCCCGATTCTTTCTGCAGGGTCAAAAAGCGGCGCATGATCGAATTGCGCGCTTCGGGATTGACCACACGAAAAGCGAGGTCTTCCAACTCCTCGCGCATCCATTGCATCCCCATACGGCCTGCAAGCGGCGCGTAGATATCCATTGTCTCGCGCGATTTTTGCAGCTGCTTTTCAGGGCGCATATGGCGGATGGTGCGCATATTGTGCAATCGGTCGGCCAGTTTCACGAGGATCACGCGCAGATCCTTAGACATGGCCATGAACAATTTGCGAAAGTTCTCAGCCTGCTTTGATTCGCGATTGGACAGCTGCAAATTGGTCAGCTTGGTCACGCCGTCGACCAATTCCGCAACATCCGTCCCAAAACGGCTTTCCAGTTCGGAATAGGTGCCCTTGGTATCTTCGATCGTGTCATGCAGCAGCGCCGTTGCGATTGTGGCATCGTCCAGCCGCATCTCTGTTAGGATCGCTGCTACCGCAACAGGGTGGGTGAAATAGGCCTCACCCGATTGGCGCATTTGACCCTGATGCATATCCTGCGCATAGGAATAGGCCCCCCGCAGGAGGGCCTCATTGCATTTTGGATTGTAGTTTCGGACAAGACTGATCAGATCATCGGCATCGAGAAGGCCGCTTCGATCTGATCCATTTCCGTCCATAAATCGCCTGTATTAGTTCTGCCCCTGCGCTTCAAGCAGGGCACGCAACATCTGTTCTTCGGTCATGTCATCCGCTTGTGGACGATCCTGATCCGCGCTTTGCAGCAATGTCATCGTGTCTTCTTCAGGCTCATCAACCTCAATCTGAGTTTGATGCGATTCAATGAAACGCTCGCGCAGGCCATCTGCGGATTGTGTCTCTTCTGCAATCTCGCGCAACGCAACGACAGGATTCTTGTCATTGTCGCGATCCACAGTAAGCGGCGAGCCAGACGCCATTTCGCGGGCGCGATGTGCAGCAAGCATCACCAATTCAAAGCGGTTGGGAACCTTATCTACGCAATCTTCTACCGTCACGCGGGCCATACTAAACTCTCCAAGGCTGATTAAGGGAGGGGCGCAAGCCTCGTAATTAGTCAGACCGCCCCCGAAATACAAGTGCAAAAGACCGCGCGCGCCCTCACAGTGGATTGATCTCACGACACTCTTCGGGCGGCAATTTTGCGCGCAATTCAGAAACCGTTTCGCCAAGGATCGGGTGACACCAATTTGGGGCAACATCACAGAGCGGGATTAAAACAAAGCCGCGCTCAGCCATGCGGGGGTGGGGTAAAATCAATTGATCAGGCGCGCGCGATTGCGCCTCTTTTGTCGAGAGATTGGCCCAAACTTGCCATGTGTTTGGATCTGGCAAAACCAAATTGCCGAGGCCTAAAAGATCTAAATCCAACCCACGCGCGGCCCAGCGTTGTAAACGGCTGCGGCCAAAATCGGCCTCTATGGCATGCAGCTTTTCTAGCAGCAAATTTGGGCCTAATGGCCAGTCAAAGGAGATCGCAGCATTCACAAAATCAGGGCCAGAACCTGCAGGAAATGCAGGGGTTCGATAGAATTGGCTCAATTTGAAATCGCCACCACCCTGCGCGGTCACATAGTCCCGCAACTGTGCAATCGCACGATCCAAAACCACGCGCGGCGCCTGCCCCTCGACAGGTAGATTTGAGCCAAGCGCGACAAGTGCTTTGCGCGGCTCCGCATTAGAAAGGAAAGCTTGCGCCAAATGATTTATCCTCTATTTTGCTGTGCATTGCTGATCGTGATATTTTGACGAATTATTCAAGGCCGCGATTGGTCTGTTTATTATAAGGTCTTTCAAATGTTTTATCGTGATGAGCGCCTCGCGCTCTTTATTGACGGCTCAAATCTTTATGCAGCAGCCAAGGCTTTGGCGTTTGATATCGACTATAAACTGTTACGCCAAGAATTCATGCAACGCGGAAAACTTCTTCGCGCATTTTATTATACGGCCCTTCTTGAGAATGACGAATATTCCCCGATTCGCCCTCTGGTGGATTGGTTGAACTACAACGGGTTCACCATGGTGACGAAAGCCGCCAAGGAATTCACAGATGCGCAAGGGCGGCGCAAGATCAAAGGGAATATGGATATTGATTTGGCGGTCGATGCGATGGAAATCGCAGACCATGTCGATCATATCGTGCTGTTTTCTGGCGATGGTGATTTTCGCCCGCTTGTGGCTGCCATCCAACGCAAAGGCGTTCGGGTTTCGGTTGTGTCCACCATCCGCTCGAACCCGCCAATGATTGCCGATGACCTAAGGCGGCAGGCGGACAATTTCATTGAATTGGACGAGTTAAAAGACGCAGTAGGACGCCCCCCGCGCGAAAATGGCGATGAGGATAACTTTGAGGAAAGCTATTAAGGCGCGCTGCGCACGGCACCGCGCCCCTGTTCCTCCCCCACCAGATAGAGCGACAACATCTTCGACAAATCCCCTAAGCCCACAGGCTTGGTCAGATAGGCATCCATGCCGACATCAATCCCCTTTTGGCGGTCATGGCCAACGGCGTCAGCTGTGATGGCGATTAGGCAGAAACGCTAGACGGCCGGGCCACAAAGACTTAACTGTGGGGTGATCGGAGAGACACTATGCAAAAACCGCCCCTCACCCTCTATTTGGCCGCGCCGCGCGGATTTTGCGCAGGTGTAGATCGCGCAATTAAAATCGTGGAAATGGCTCTCGAGAAATGGGGCGCACCCGTCTTTGTGCGCCATGAAATCGTGCATAACAAATTCGTGGTGGATGCCCTACGCGAAAAGGGCGCAGTTTTTGTCGAAGAATTGGACGAGTGCCCCAATGATCGACCCGTCATTTTTTCTGCCCATGGGGTGCCCAAATCTGTGCCCGCAACCGCAGAGCGGCGGCAGATGATATATGTTGATGCAACCTGCCCGCTTGTGTCCAAAGTGCATATCGAGGCGGCGCGGCATCATGAGGCGGGGTTGCAGATCGTGATGATCGGCCACGCGGGCCATCCTGAAACGATTGGCACTATGGGCCAATTGCCCGAGGGCGAAGTTGTCTTGGTTGAAACAGTGGCGGATGTTGCGACCCTCACGGTGCGCGACCCCCTGAAACTTGCCTTTGTGACGCAAACCACCCTTTCGATTGATGACACCGCCGATGTTGTTGCGGCCCTCAAGACGCGGTTTCCTGCAATTATCGGCCCGCACAAAGAAGATATTTGCTACGCCACCACCAACCGCCAAGAGGCCGTCAAGGCGATGGCGGTCAAGGCAGATGCCATGCTTGTCGTGGGCGCGCCCAATTCCTCAAATTCAAAACGCTTGGTCGAGGTGGGCGCAAAAATGGGCTGCAACTATGCGCAGCTTGTGCAACGGGCGACTGATATTGACTGGCGCGCGCTTGAGGGGATTACCAGCCTTGGTCTGACGGCGGGCGCATCTGCGCCAGAGCTGTTGGTCAATGAGGTGATTGATGCCGTGCGGGCGCGCTATGATGTGACAGTCGAACAGGTTGAGACTGCCGTGGAAAATGTTGAGTTCAAAGTGCCGCGCATCCTGCGTGCGCCTGCCTAACCATCGCCCATGGATCCGCTTTACCCATTTGTTTTTGCAGGGCTGTTTTCGCCTGGGCCAAATGTTATCCTCTTGACCACATCAGGCGCGCTGTTCGGGTTTCGCGCGACCATTCCACATATTTTCGGTGTCGCTGCAGGGGTGGGGGTGATTGCCGCGGCCTCAAGCTTAGGTGTCAGCGCGATTTTATTGGCCTATCCAGTGGCTGCCTTGGTGATGAAATTAGCCGCGGCATCTTGGATCCTCTATATGGCATTCACCCTATGGCGGGCCAAACCGGCAGATCCTAAGGCGCGACAGGTCGCAAAGCCGTTTACCTTTCTTCAGGCTGTGATGTTTCAATGGGTCAATCCCAAGGTCTGGGCCGTCAGCCTTGCCGCCGCAGCGGGCTTTGGCGCGAGCGGCACGCTGTTGACAGAAGCCTTGCGCCTTTCCTCCGCCTTTTCAGGAATTAATCTTTTTGTCTGTCTGTTTTGGGCAGCGGCAGGAACGGCCTTGGCGCGGCTTCTGACCACGCCGCGTGCATGGAATATTTTTCGCAAAACCATGGCAAGCGCCCTCGCGCTGACAGCCGCAATGGTCTTTAATTGAGCCCCGCCCTATATTGCGCCACAGGGTCAGGCTGCGACCCAATCAACCAATCAGGCCCGATGCAATGTTCCGATTTTTCGAAACACTGGTAGATCCTTATACGCCCTACGCCGATGAGGATACGCCCCCCAATCGGCTCTGGCCGTTTTTGCGGGGCTATGCGCAACCCTTCAAACGGGTGTTCATCGCAGCCGCCTTTATGTCGATGGTGGTCGCTTCGATTGAATTGGGGTTGATCGTCTATTTGGGGCGCGTTGTTGATATGCTATCAGTCAATAGTCCCGCAGAACTCTTTGCAAATCACGGGCTCGAGCTTGGCTTAGTCGCGCTTTTTGTGGTGCTAGTCCGCCCTTTGATGCAGCTTTTGGATGTGGGGCTTTTGAACAATGCGATCCTGCCGAATTTCGGCACGCTGATCCGTTGGCGGGCACATCGGCATGTTTTACGTCAATCGGTCGGATGGTTTGAAAATGATTTTGCGGGCCGTATCGCAGGGCGGATTATGCAAACCCCTCCCGCCGCAGGCGATGCGGTTTTTCAGATTTTTGACGCCATCACATTTTCCATCGCCTATTTCATCGGCGCGCTGATCCTACTGACCCAGTCAGACCCACGGCTTGCCGTGCCCTTGGTGATTTGGTGCGGGCTCTATGGGCTGTTGGTGCGCTGGACAATCCGCAATGTCACCCCCGCCTCCAAGGCCAGTTCAGATGCGCGATCCATGACAATGGGACGGGTCGTTGACAGCTATACCAACATCCACTCGGTCAAGCTTTTCGCGCATACAACACGCGAACTGGACTATGCCCACGAGGCCATTGAGCATACCCGCCAAACATTCGCCCGCGAGATGCGGATATTCACGATAATGGACGTCACGCTGTTGACCTTGAACGGACTTTTGATCGTGTCCGTAGTCGGTTGGTCGGTTTGGTTGTGGTATACGGGAACGGCAACTGTTGGCGTTGTGGCGGCGGCAACCGCCCTGACCTTACAGCTCAACGCAATGACAGGCTGGATCATGTGGGCTCTCTCAAGCCTATTCCGGGAATTGGGGGTGGTGATGGAGGGGATGGAGACCATTGCCCAACCGATCACATTGCGTGACCGCCAGAACGCATCCGCCCTCAAATTCGAGAAAGGATTGATCGAATTTGACGCGGTCAGTCACCATTATGGGCGCGGCGCGGGTGGCTTAGATCGCCTCAGTTTAACCATCCAGCCCGGCGAAAAGGTCGGGCTTGTCGGGCGCTCTGGCGCTGGGAAATCGACCCTCGTGAAACTTTTGCTGCGTTTTTATGACTGTGAAGGCGGCGTAATCCGCATTGATGGCCAAAATATTGCCGATGTGACCCAAGACAGCCTACGCGCCACAATGGGCGTTGTGCAGCAAGACAGCAGCCTGTTGCACCGCTCCGTGCGCGACAACATCGCCTATGGCCGCCCCGATGCAAGTGATGCTGACATAATCCGCGCCGCAGAACGCGCCGAGGCCTTAGGGTTCATCCATGATCTCGAAGACCCAGAGGGCCGCACAGGGTTTGAGGCCCATGTTGGTGAACGCGGGGTGAAACTTTCGGGCGGGCAAAGACAGCGCATCGCGCTTGCGCGGGTGGTTCTGAAAGATGCGCCGATTTTGATTTTAGACGAGGCCACAAGCGCGCTTGATAGCGAGATTGAAGCGAGCATCCAAAACACGCTGAGCGACCTGATGGCAGGCAAAACCGTGATTGCGATTGCGCATAGACTGTCGACCATTGCGCAGATGGATCGCATCATCGTTTTAGATGAAGGCCACATCATCGAAGATGGCCCGCATGAGGTGCTTTTGGCAAAGGGCGGGCTCTATGCTTCGCTGTGGAACCGCCAATCGGGCGGCTTTCTTAATCCAGACGGAGGTTCCGCGTGAGCGAAGAAACCCTCACCATCACCCGCCTCGGACATCGGGGCGATGGCATTGCACAGAACGCGGACGGAGGCCAAATCCTCGTCCCCCTTACCCTGCCTGACGAGGTGGTGCGCGGCGTGGTAAACGAAGGTCAATTGGACGGGGCCAAAATTGTGACCCCTTCCCCCGCGCGGGTAAAACCTGTCTGCGCGCATTATAAATCCTGTGGCGGGTGCAGCCTGCAACATGCCTCGGACACATTTGTCAGTGCGTGGAAGGCAGACCAAATTGCAATTGCGCTTGCCGCGCACGGGATCACAACCGATATCCGCGCAACCCTAACTTCGCCTGCGCACTCACGCAGGCGCGCCACCTTTGCCGCGCGGCGCACGAAATCGGGGGCGATGGTGGGATTTCATGCCCGAAAATCGGACGTCCTTGTGCCGATCGGCGAATGTCACCTTTTACCCGATGAGATGGTGGCCACGCTGCCCGTATTGGCCGAGATCGCCCGTTTGGGGGGATCGCGTAGTGCAGTTTTGAGCTTTAGCCTAACCCAGTCCGACATCGGGCTTGACCTGCACGTGACGGGCGGCAAGCCCTTGGATCATGCGCTGCGAGCTGAATTGCCAAAATTCCGCTCCAAATTTCTGCGCCTGACATGGGGGGATGAGGTCGTCTTTATGGAAACCCCACCCTATCACCAAATGGGGCGCGCCCGCGTCACCCCACCCGCAGGTGCATTTTTGCAAGCCACCAAAGCGGGCGAAGCGGCGCTTTTAGCCACTGCACGCAGCGCGATTTCGGGGGCCACACGCATCATTGACCTTTTTGCGGGATGTGGAACCTTTACCTTTCCACTGGCCGAAACAGCGCCCGTGCACGCAGTCGAAGGCAGCGCCGATATGGTCAAGACCTTGCAAGACGCGGCCCGCTATGCGGACGGGCTAAAGCCCATTACCGCCGAAACCCGCGACCTGTTTCGCCGCCCCGTTTTAAGTGACGAATTCGCCAAATATGACGCGGTGGTCATCGACCCGCCCCGTGCAGGCGCACAGGCACAGGTGCATGAATTGGCGAAAACCGAGATCCCCCAGATTGCATTTCTATCCTGCAACCCGATCAGTTTTGCCCGTGACGCAAAAACCCTCATTGACGCAGGTTATTGCCTTGAATGGGTGCAGCCCATCGACCAATTCCGTTGGTCGCCGCATATAGAACTTGCCGCCCGCTTTACCCGACCCCATAAGGGGCGGTAAGGCGCTCAAGGATGGCTGCTATGACCCGTGATTTTGCGACCACGCGACAGATACTTGCCGATTGGCTAGACCGCCCCCGCATCCGCCAATTCATCATCGGCGTGATCATTTTTAACGCCATTCTTTTGGGCCTTGAGACATCGCCCGAAGTTATGGGCGCGGCGGGCACCATCATCCTGACATTGGACTGGATTTGCCTTGCGATTTTCGTGATCGAAATTGCGCTGAAACTGGTGGCCCATGGCGCGCGGTTTTTCCGCTCGGGATGGAACGTTTTTGATTTCTTGATCGTTGGGATAGCACTGATGCCCGCCACCCACGGGCTGTCAGTTCTGCGCGCCTTGCGCATCTTGCGGGTGCTTCGGGTCATTTCAGCCGCGCCACGATTGCGCCGCGTGGTCGAGGGGTTTGTCACCGCCTTGCCGGGAATGGGCAGCGTGTTCTTGCTGATGGGGATCATCTTTTACATCGGTGCCGTGATGGCAACCAAACTGTTCGGGGCATCTTTCCCCGAATGGTTCGGCACGCTTGGCGCGTCTTTCTATTCCCTGTTCCAAATCATGACATTGGAAAGTTGGTCCATGGGCATCGTGCGCCCCGTGATGGATGTTTATCCTTATGCGTGGCTGTTCCTTGTGCCTTTCATCATGGTCACGACCTTTGCGGTGGTGAACCTGCTGGTTGGCCTGATCGTCAATTCCATGCAAGACGCGCATGCCGAAGAAAGCAACGCCGCCACAGATGCCTATCGTGATGAGGTGCTAGACCGACTGCGCAAGATTGAGGAGCGGTTGGGGAAGTAGGCGTTCAAGCCCGCTTCCCCAAAACATCTACACCCAAGGTCACGAGAACCTTGGTCACGATATCCTCGGCATTCATGCCTGCCACCGCATACATGTCGCGCGGGCTGGCTTGGTCGATGAAAATATCGGGCAGCACCATGGAGCGGTATTTGATCCCCCGATCAAACACGCCCGTTTCCGCCAGATGATGCGCGACATGGCTGCCAAAGCCGCCAATCGCCCCTTCTTCAATGGTGATCAGCGCCTCGTGATGACGGGCGAGTTGGTCGATCAAATCTGTATCCAACGGTTTGGCAAAACGCGCGTCAGCAATCGTGGGCGTGATCCCTTTCTGGGCCAAAATCTCCGCAGCTTCGCGCACTTCTTTCAGGCGGGTGCCAAAGTTCAAGAGAGCCACGCGATTGCCGTCTGCGATCATCCGCCCCTTGCCGATTTCAAGCGCCTGACCGCGTGCAGGTAACTCGACCCCAACACCTTCGCCGCGCGGAAAGCGGAAGGCAGAGGAGCGATCCCCAATCTCTAGGGCGGTGCGCACCATATGCACCAATTCCGCTTCATCGGCAGCCGCCATTACCACGAAATCGGGCAAATTTGCCAGATAGGCGATGTCAAAACTGCCCGCATGGGTCGCGCCATCGGCACCAACAAGCCCCGCGCGATCAATCGCAAAGCGCACAGGCAGACGTTGTATGGCCACGTCATGCACAACTTGATCATAGCCGCGTTGCAAGAAGGTCGAATAAAGCGCGCAGAAGGGTTTTAATCCACCCGCGGCCATACCCGCCGAAAAGGTCACCGCATGCTGTTCGGCAATGCCCACATCAAAACAGCGTTCGGGAAAGCGTTCTGCAAATAGGTTCAGGCCTGTTCCGTCTGGCATCGCCGCCGTGACAGCCGTCACCAACGGATCCTCTGCGGCCTCGGCAATCAGCGCATCTGCAAAGACACGCGTATATGAGGGCGCGTTTGAGGGCGCTTTGTGTTGCTTGCCCGTGACCACATCGAAGCGCGCGGTGGCGTGGCCGCGATCTGGGCGATCTTCGGCATAGCCTTTGCCCTTCTTGGTAATCGCATGAATGAGCATCGGCCCATCCGCCCGCGCCTTGACGGTGCGCAAAACCGCAAGCAGCTGATCCATATCATGCCCATCAATCGGGCCGATATAATCAAAGCCCAATTCTTCGAACAAGGTGCCGCCGACTGTCGCGGATTTCAGCAGTTCTTTCGCGCGGCGCGCCCCGTGTTGGAACGGCTCAGGCAAAAGCGATACAGCGCCCTTGGCGGCGGCTTTGAATTCCTGAAACGGCGCGCCTGCATAAAGGCGGGACAAATAAGCCGACATCGCACCTGTTGGCGGTGCAATCGACATTTCATTGTCGTTGAGGATCACAATCAACCGCTTTTTCAGATGGCCCGCATTGTTCAGGGCCTCATAGGCCATGCCTGCGGAAATGGAACCATCACCGATAATCGCAATCGCATCTCCCAAACCTGTCTCGCAGGCACCGCTTAAATCGCGCGCAACGGCAAAGCCGAGCGCCGCAGAAATAGAGGTGGAACTATGCGCAGCGCCAAATGGGTCATAGAGCGACTCGCTGCGTTTCGTGAAACCTGACAAGCCACCCTTTTGGCGCAGACTGCGGATACGATCCCGCCGCCCTGTCAAAATCTTATGCGGATAACATTGGTGGCTGACATCCCAAATGATCTTGTCACGCGGGGCATCAAATACGGCGTGAAGTGCCACGGTCAACTCAACCACACCCAGACCAGCCCCCAAATGCCCACCCGTCTCAGAGACAGCCGAAATCGTCTCGGCGCGCAATTCATCGGCCAAGCGGGTCAGATCATGATCAGAAAACCGCTGCAAATCGCGCGGCGTGGTCACTTGATCCAAAAGCGGTGTTTTAGGTCTATCTGTCATCGGCCCTCCAGTGGTCGCCATATAGCCATGACAGGGGCCAAGGGCAACGGATCACGCCTATCTGTCGCGGGCAATGATGAATCGGGCAAGGTCGCGCAGGCTTTGGGCTTTATCCCCGAATGGTGCAAGGGCCGTTTCCGCCTCAGCGACCAAGCGCGCTGCCTCAGCCTTGGCACCGTCTAGCCCCAGAAGCGTGACAAAGGTCGCTTTGCCCGCATCGGCATCTTTGCGCAGGGCCTTACCTGCCTTGCTGCTGTCGCCTTCCACATCCAAAATGTCATCAGCAATCTGAAAGGCGAGGCCAATTGCACGGGCATATGCCCTCAACGGTGCGGGATCTTGGCCCGCTATGATCGCTGCGGCATGGGCGGGCCATTCCAACAGTGCGCCCGTTTTATTGCTTTGCAATTCCGTGATTTGTTCAAGGGTCAAGGGGGACGCAGCGGTTTCTGCGGCAATGTCCTGCGCCTGCCCTAAAACCATACCGCGCGCACCTGCGGCTTCAGCCAAGGTCGACACCAATTTGATCCGCACCTCCGCGGCCCCAAGATTAGGATCAGCCAAAAGCGTGAATGCAAAACTTTGCAGCGCATCCCCCGCGAGAACCGCAATCGCCTCGTTCCATTTTTTGTGAACAGTGGGCTGACCGCGGCGCAGGTCGTCATCGTCCATGCAAGGCAGATCATCGTGGATCAGGCTATAGGCATGGATGGCCTCAACCGCACCCGCCGCAGGAAGCGCGGAGGCCGCAGGAATGCCATATAGCGCCGATGCCTCAAGCACCAAAAACCCACGCAAACCCTTGCCACCCTGCAACGCATAGCGCATCGCCGCCGCGACATCATCTGTGCCATATTGCGCAAGCGCCTCGGTCAAGAACGCAGCAATGACGCGGGACTGGGTGCTGAGGCGGGTTTGAAACTCAATAGGGGCCAAAGGCGCTCAAAGCCCCTCAACTGGGGTGCTGCCCGTTGGCGCGCCTGTGCCATCTAGGGTGATTTTGGAGACTTTTTCTTCGGCCTCTTTGAGCTTGGCCTCACAACGTGCGCGCAGCGCAGCCCCCCGTTCATAGAGCGCGATGGATTGGTCAAGTGGCACATCCCCACGCTCAAGCTTGGCCACGACTTCCTCTAGGGCGCGCAAGGCGTCTTCAAAACTCATCTGCGCAAGGTCGTTGTCATCTGTCATTTCGAAGCTTCCATCAATTCTGTGACATGGGCCGCAACACTGCGCCCCAGTGAGGGCAGATCATAACCGCCCTCTAGCGCCGAGACCACCCGCCCCGCGCATTGGGTTTCGGCAAATGCGCAAATTTCTCGCGTCAGCCATGCAAAATCCGTTTCATCCCAATTTAGATTGGCCAATGGATCGGCCTGATGCGCGTCAAAACCTGCGGAAATCAGGATAAGGTCAGGCGCAAATTCAGCCAATCGCGGAAATACATCGCGAAGATAGGCCTGTTGCATCAAGGCCCCGTCTGAATTGGGTGGAAGGGGCACATTCAGGATATTACCCGCCACGCCACGTTCGCCACGCGCCCCCGATCCTGGATAAAGCGGCATCTGGTGTGACGAGACAAACAAAGCGCGGGTTTCATCCCACAGCAAATCTTGCGTGCCATTGCCGTGATGCACATCGAAATCTATCACGGCCACCCGTGCGGCCCCCGCCCGCTCGAGTGCATGTTTGGCCCCAATCGCTACTGACCCAAAGAGACAAAACCCCATGGCTGTTGCAGTTTCGGCGTGATGCCCAGGTGGTCGCGTGAGGACGAATGCGTTTTTGGCGCGGCCCTCCATCACGGCATCTATTGCTGCGATCATACCCCCTACACCCGAAAGCGCGGCCTGCCATGACGCGGGCGACAGAAAGGTATCGCCATCAAGCGCAACTTGCCCTTGCGTGGGCAAAGCCGCTTTGAGTTGATCAATATAGGCTTGGGGGTGGCACAATCGCAGATCGTCTTCCGTGGCCAATGGGGCCGCGTGGCGTTCAAGCCCCACGAAATCTACGCCATCCAAATGGGCCTTTATGGCCGCAATGCGCGCCACCTGTTCGGGATGACCCTCTGGCGTCAGATGATCTTGCGCAAATGGGTTTTCAAATAGCCATGTCGCCATCAGTCAGGCACCAACATATAGCCCGCGCCGCGGACAGTTTGCAGATAACGGGGTTGTTTGGGGTCAGCTTCAATCTTGCGGCGTAGGCGGGTGATTTGCACATCAATCGCACGCTCTTGCGCAGGGTCACCGCCTGCCATCTTATCACGGCCCAATTCTTCGACCAACTGCTGACGGGTCACAGAACTGTTCACATGGGTTGCAAAGATCCGCATCAATGCGGCCTCGGTTGCAGTCAGGCGCAAAGGCTGATCACCCTGCCACAGCTCGCCACGATCAATGTCAAAGCGCATGGCACCAAGATGCAGCAATTTGGGCAGGTTTTGGCTGGCTTCGGGTTTCGGCATACGGCGCAGGATCGCGCCGATACGCAATAGCAATTCCTTGGGCTCAAAGGGTTTTGGCAAATAATCATCTGCCCCCGCCTCAAAACCTGCAATACGATCTTGCGCCTCACCCTTGGCCGTCAAAAGCAAGATTGGGCAATCCATCGTTTTGCGCAAATCTTGTGTCAGGGTAATGCCATCCTCACCCGGCATCATCACATCAAGCACAATCAAATCGAAATCCAACCCCTGCAACAGGCGGCGGGCTTGCGCAGCATCGCGCGCAACACTGGCCAGAAACCCGTTGCGGATCAGAAATTTCTGCAACAGCCCGCGGATGCGTTCATCATCATCCACGATCAGGATATGCGGGTTGGTGTCTGCCATTTTAGGTATCCAAACCTGCTTGGAAATGGCGGAGCATCTCAGGATCCATCATCTGCTCAAGGACAGCACGAAATCCTGCCACGGCCTCTGGCCCCGCATTGCGATAGGCCGCGCGCATGCGGTTGCGCTGCGCCTCTGACAATTCGCGTTCAAGCTTGGCGCCTGTTTCGGTGAGATAAAGATGCCGTTCGCGCTTATCCTGCACCCCAACGCGACTTTCGACCAAACCATCGGCGATCAGACTGCGCAGAACGCGATTGAGGGACTGCTTGGTCACGCCCAGAATATTCAGCAGGTTATTGACTGTCGTTCCAGGGGTGCGGTTGATGAAATGGATGGCACGATGATGGGCGCGACCATATTCGTAATTTTGTAAAATGCGATCAGGATCAGCGGTAAATCCCCGATAGGCGAAAAACATCGCCTCAATCCCGCGGCGCAGCTGCTCATCCGTCAAAAAGAGCAAGCTTTCGCCCGTGCCGATAGGGTTATTGACTGCACGCTCTGCCATCTTCATCTCCCGCATCGTTTTGGGTCTTTGGCATCGGAACCAAGGAACACTTCACAGTTTATGTCAGCCTTGTTGACTTTCCAAGAATCAATTGTTACCGAATTGCCAGTTTTGCGAAATATTATGTCCGAAACGGCCGTATTTTGCACAACATTTGCAAACTGGCGCAAATATGCGCCCTGAAGGAAAGATGGGATTGGAAAGATGAGCGGCACCTACGATAACCGCGATGGGAAAATCTGGCTGGATGGGGCTTTGGTCGATTGGCGCGAGGCCAATGTTCATATTCTGACCCATGCGATGCATTATGCATCTTCCGTCTTTGAGGGCGAGCGCGCCTATGGCGGCAAAATTTTCCTCAGCCGCGCTCATTCCGAACGGCTGCATTTTTCCGCAGGCCAATTGGACTTCGAAATTCCGTTTACTGTTGACCAAATTGAGGCAGCCAAGGCCGAGGTTCTCGCGGCCAATGGCCTGAGCGATGCCTATGTGCGCGCGGTTGCGTGGCGCGGCGCGGGTGAGGATATGGGTGTCTCCTCTCGCCGTAACCCCGTTCGTTTGGCCATCGCGGCATGGGGCTGGGGCAATTACTATGGGGATGCAAAAACCAAAGGCGCCAAACTTGATATAGCGCGTTGGAAACGCCCCTCGCCCGAAACGGCGCCAAGCCATGCCAAGGCCGCAGGCCTGTATATGATCTGCACAATGTCCAAGCATGAGGCCGAAGCCAAAGGCTGCTCGGATGCCATGATGTTTGATTATCGCGGCTATGTCGCCGAGGCGACAGGCGCAAATATCTTCTTCGTCAAAGATGGCGAAGTGCATACGCCAAAGCCAGATTGCTTCCTCAATGGCCTAACCCGCCAGACAGTTATAGGTATGTTGAACGATCGCCAAATCAAGGTGCATGAGCGTCATATCATGCCCGAAGAATTGGAAGGGTTTGAACAATGCTGGCTGACGGGAACCGCCGCAGAAGTCACCCCAGTGGGTCAGATTGGCAGCTATAATTTCGAGGTTGGCGCCCTGACGCGGGACATCTCGGACGCCTACGAAAAACTGGTTCGCGCCTAAGCGACACCACGCATCACGGCCCGCAAGATCAGCTGACCTTGCGGGCCTTTTTATGATCTCCCTTGCATTTCTTAGAATTCATGCCACCATCAGTCTATGGTGATGCATACTCAATCCTTTGGCGCTTCCCATATTCCCGAAAAGGTCGCCTTTGATCGTGGCGAATTATCGGCGATCCTGTCGATTTATGGCCGCATGGTGGCTGCAGGTGAATGGCGCGATTATGGAATGTCGCTGCTGAGTGATGTTGCGATTTTCTCAGTTTTCCGCCGCACCGCCGAACACCCCATTTATCGGATTGAAAAGCGCCCCAAATTGGCAGGCAAGCAGGGAATGTATTCCGTGATTGGGATGGACGGGCGCATTCTCAAGCGCGGGCATGATCTGCGCAATGTGCTGCGCGTGCTAGAGCGCAAATTGATCCGCGCCGTAGACGATTAATACCCCGTCATTCTATCAAGACATGTTTGCGCGCGGTGATCTCGCCGCCGCCAGACGTGCGAATGCGCGCCTCGGCATGGGCAAGCGGCTCATAGGCCACCGCCATGTGATGGGCATTTGCGTGCAACAGCATCTCTTCATCGGCCATGATCCCGACATGGCCCTTCCAAAACACCAAATCCCCGCGGCGCAGTGGTGCATCCTCGGGCAGAAGCACGCCGAGTGCTGCCTCTTGTTGGTCACTGTCCCGTGGGCAGTCTTGACCACAGGCGCGCATCGCCAATTGGATCAGGCCAGAGCAATCAATGCCCCATCGGCTGCTGCCGCCCCAAAGATAGGGGGTTCCAAGGAATAGATCAGCCACGCCCACCGTATCCGAAAACCGCGCCGTTAAGGGGCGCAGGTGGGATTTTGGAACATGATGCCCCGTCTGGATGCGGTGAAAACTTTCGCCCTGTTTCGCAGGCTCAACCACGTTCACATGTGCGCCGAAAAAGATCGACACATCGGGCGGCGATTTTACATCGGGGCGCGGATAGAGATGGGTTGCGGGGGCGGTGACCCAATGGGTTACGGGCGTTTCTGCCGCAAGGGCCTGCGATAAAATATAACCGACTTGGCCGTCCCGCTCTGCTTGACCGAAAACTTGCCCATCGCGCGTTTCAAGCGCCAAAAACCGCTCGCCAAACAATAATTGGCTCGCCCGGGTGCCCTTTGGTTCGGTCATGATATTGGCTAACGGTTGCTGCACCGTCATCCATGTGCCGTCCATGAATTCATCCGCCATAACTTGACCTTGCAGCGCCCGAAGCGCCACCCGCCCATTGCTTGCCGTGATCCGTGGATCGCTTGCCATGTCTTAAACCCCTTCAGAAAGCACCGCGTATAGCGCACGAATGCCCTGACCCAAACCCCCTTTTGGGCGCGCAGGTGCATCACTTTGCTGCCAAGCAAAAATATCGAAGTGACAATAGCGCGCGGCGCCTTGGGTGAAGCGGCGCAAAAACAAGGCCGCCGTAATCGACCCCGCCATGCCCCCAGAGGGCGCGTTATCCAGATCGGCAATGCCCGGTTCAATCATAGCCTCATAAGGGGCGTGAAAGGGCATACGCCAAACAGGGTCGAACTGATCAGGGCTTTTGGCAGTAATCTGCGCGGCAAGACCCTCATCATCAGTGTAAAATGGCGCAAGGTCTGGCCCCACTGCGACCCGCGCAGCGCCAGTTAATGTTGCCATAGAAATCATAAGATCGGGGGCGCCTTCAGCCCCAAGCGCCAAAGCGTCAGCCAAGACCAGCCGCCCCTCTGCATCGGTATTGTTGATCTCGACCGTCATGCCGTTGCGGGCGGTCAAAATATCACTGGGGCGAAAGGCTGAACCATCAACGGCATTTTCAACTGCAGGGATCAAAACCCGCAACCGCAGCTTTAGACCCGCATCCATGATCATCTGAGCAAGGCCCAAAACATTGGCAGCCCCTCCCATATCCTTTTTCATCGTGCCCATGGATGATCCAGGTTTCAGGTTCAAACCGCCTGTGTCAAAACACACGCCCTTGCCCACCAAGGTGATTTGCGGCCCGCCTTCGCCCCAAGTCATATCAATCAAACGAGGCGCGCGGGGACTGGCCCGACCGACCGCATGGATCATCGGGAAATTCTGCGCCAATAGAACGTCCCCAAGGATCACGGAAATCTTGGCGTTATAGCGCGCCGCCAACTCGCGGGCGGCCCCCTCCAATTCTTCGGGGCCCATGTCTTGCGCAGGGGTGTTGACCAGATCACGCACCATGGCCTCGGCTTGGGCGAGCCGTTCGAAATGCGGGGCATCTATGCCCGCAAGCGCCACTAAGGCCGCCTCGCGACCCGATTTTTTACGATAGCGGTCAAACCGATATCCCGCCAGTAAATACCCCAGTGCAATTTCTTCGCGAAGGTTTTGCGGGTGGCCCTCCAATGAGGCTGAGGCCACCTCATAAAGACCTTTTGGCAAATCAGAAATCGCGGCACCTGCAGCGAACCGTTTCCTGATCCGATCAGCGGACGTTCCTACCCCCAACAAAACAGCCGCAATGCCACCCACCTCATTGGGCAGAAGACAGGTTTTGCCCAATGCCCCGCTAAAGCCATGGGTCACGGCCCATTGCCGTGAGGCAGCGCCCAACTGAGCCAAAGCTGCATCAGCCCCATCGGCGCTGATCACATGAACAGGGATTGCGTCCGTATCAGGAAATTCATCTGGGCGGGCAAATCGCAGCGCGTGGGACATTCCGTCATTCCTTTGAGGTCAGGGCAATATCGCTGAACCGCAAAGTAACAACACCATCCCGCGCCGCAAGGGCGATCACACACTCATATCCTCAATATTGTAAATCGCATAAACAGATCGCTCACCCACACGGCGCAAACGAGCCAAGGTTGCGCCGATTGCGGCCATATCTTGGCGCGCCATCACGATATGAACATCGCGCGCCACCCGCGCCAAGGTCGCCATACCGATCTTGCTGGCAGAGTCGGCAATCTCAGCGACAATCTTTTTCCGTTCAAGCGTGCTGTCGACACAGTCAATCTGCGCGAGCGCGATCATGATACGCTCTAGCCCCACAGCCACTTCATATTCTGCTTGCGTCTCGCCAATATCGCGACAAAGCCGCTCTAACCTGTCGGGATCAAACCGCGCAGGTTCTTCAAGACGCAAGAAGGTCACCACATCCGTCATTTTCCCATCCCACCATGCGCTGCATGTGGTCACAGGGTGATATTTGGGGGTGAAGAAAAGGTTGATTTGAGGCAGGAATGAAAAGACAGTTTATAGAAAATTATCAGAGATTGTGATCAAGTGCTCTGAAGGGACATTATGGATGCACCGCATTAAATCACTGCCAAGTTATTTGCTTGAACGCTATCAGGATTGGAAAGTGAAATCCTTTCCTGAGAACCGTGATTGGTTTCGCAAATTGGCAACCGAAGGGCAGAATCCAAAGGCCATGGTCATAGCCTGCTGCGACAGCCGCGTTGCTGTGACATCCGTGTTTGGACAACGCACAGGTGAATTATTCATTCACCGCAACATCGCCAATCTGGTGCCCCCTTTTACCCCTGACGGGCAGCATCACGGCACCGCTGCCGCGATCGAGTTTGCAATCAAGAACCTCAAAATCGAGCATCTCATCATCATGGGCCATTCCAATTGCGGCGGCGTGCGGGGGTGTATTGACATGTGCCAAGGCCGCGCCCCCGATTTGGAAAAGAAAGAAAGCTTTGTGGGCCGTTGGTTGGATGTTTTGCGGCCAGGATTTGAGAGGGTCAAAGATATCACCCCCCCTGAGGTTCAACAAACCATGCTTGAAAAAGAGGGGATACAAGTCTCGCTTGAAAACCTGATGAACTATCCCGTGGTGGCCGAGGCTGTAGGTTCAAAGAACCTGACCCTGCATGGGATTTGGGCCGATATCGCGGATATGGATATCGAAAGCTATGACGGCACATTGCGCCATTTTGTGAAAGTCTAAACTTTACCACTTGGCCCCGCTTCGTTAGGCAACGCTGAGCAAAATCTGGAGGTGTTCATGGACTCGATCCTGTCGCTCGCGGCGCAGAACCTGATCTCGCCCATCATCTTGTTTTTCGTCTTAGGATTTGCAGCTGCTTTTGCGCGCTCTGACCTCAGCGTGCCCGAGGCCGTAGCGAAAGGGATGTCGCTCTATTTGCTCTTTGCCATTGGCTTCAAAGGCGGGGCCAGCGTGGCCGCGCATGGCATTGACCAAACGCTGATCTTCTCGATTTTGGCTGGGGTGATTTTGTCGTTTGTTCTGCCTTTCATAGCCTTCGCTTTGCTGCGCGTGATGACGGGGCTAACGGCCATTGATGCCGCCGCAGTGGCGGCACATTACGGCTCGATCTCGATCGTGACCTTTGTCGCGGCAAGTTCAGTGCTGCAAACCGCAGGTTTGATGAGCGAAGGCTACATGGTCGCGGTCGCCGCCGCGATGGAGGCCCCTGCAATCTTAGCAGCCCTGTGGCTTGTGGCACGGGCGGATGCAAAAGCGGGTCAAGGCGGGGGTATGGATGCGGGTCTGCTGCGGGAAATCCTGCTAAATGGGTCTATTGTTTTGCTCATCGGATCCTTCATTATTGGCGGGATCACAGGCCAAGAGGGCTTGGATAAAATCGCCTCTTTCATCGTATCCCCCTTCCAAGGTGTGCTGTGCCTTTTCCTTTTGGATATGGGCCTTGTGGCGGGGCGCGGCCTGCGGGATGCGCGGCATTTGCTGAAGCCAGGGCTTTTCGCCTTTGGCGTGCTGATGCCCTTAATCGGCAGTTGTCTTGGCCTTGGAGCCGGGTTGCTTATGGGTCTGTCGACAGGCGGCGTGATGTTGATGATGACGCTCTCCGCCTCGGCCTCTTATATCGCGGTGCCTGCTGCAATGCGCGTGGCCCTGCCTGAGGCCAATCCTTCAATTTATCTCACCCTGTCACTTGGGATTACGTTCCCGTTCAATTTGACATTGGGCATACCAATTTATCTGGCATTGGCGCGCGCCGCCACGGGAGGCTAAGGCAATGGAAACGCATAAGGCAAAGCGGGTTGAGATCACAATTGAGGCGGTCATGGAAACCCGCCTCACGGATGCATTGGTCAAGGCGGGGGTGACAGGCTTCACCATCCTACCCGTTTTGGGCGGGTCGGGCCGTTCAGGACAATGGAGCCGCGAGGGTCAGGTCAGCCGTGCAGGCGGAATGATCAACGTGGTCTGCATCATTCGCCCAGAAAAGCTAGAGGCGCTGCTCAAAGTGGCATTCGCGGTGGTGGAGCGGCATATCGGCGTGGTCAGCGTGACTGACTGCGAAGTCCTCCGCGCCGAACGATTTTAAGAAAAAGGGGGGCCAACGGCCCCCCGATATATCTGATGCGCAACGCCGTGCGTCAGCCTTTTTTCAGAACCCGATTGCCCAAGGTTTCTGCAATCTGAACCGCATTCAACGCAGCACCTTTGCGCAGGTTGTCACTGACACACCAAATATTTAGACCATTCTCAATCGTGCTGTCCTGACGGATGCGGCTGATGAAGGTGGCATAATCGCCGACACATTCCACGGGGGTCACATAACCGCCCGCCTCACGCTTATCGACCACCATCACACCTGGGGCCTCGCGCAGGATGTCACGGGCTTCTTCCTCGTCTAGGAAATCTTCAAACTCGATATTGATCGCCTCGGAATGGCCCACAAAGACAGGCACACGCACGCAGGTTGCAGTTACCTTAACCGAAGGATCGAGGATTTTCTTGGTCTCAGCGACCATTTTCCACTCTTCCTTAGTAGACCCATCTTCCATGAACACATCAATATGCGGGATCACGTTGAAGGCAATCTGCTTGGGGTACACGCTCGGGGCAACTTCCTGACCTGGAACGAACATTCCCTTGGTCTGGTTCCACAGCTCATCCATCGCATCTTTGCCTGTGCCAGACACAGACTGATAGGTCGACACCACAACACGCTTGATCCGCGCGCGGTCATGAAGCGGCTTCAATGCAACAACCATCTGGGCGGTGGAGCAATTGGGGTTCGCGATGATGTTCTTCTTCGCATAGCCCTCAACCGCCTCAGGGTTCACCTCAGGGACAACCAAAGGCACATCAGGATCATAGCGATAGAGCGAGGAATTATCGATCACGATACAACCTTGCGAGGCCGCAATCGGTGCATAGGTTTTTGTAGCTTCAGACCCAACCGCGAAAAATGCTATATCCCAGCCTGTGAAATCGAATGTATCGAGATCCTTGGTCTTTAGGGTCTTGTCACCAAAGCTGCATTCTGTGCCAAGCGATTTACGCGAGGCAAGCACGGCGATCTCGTCAACGGGGAATTGACGCTCGTCTAGAATGTTGAGCATTTCGCGGCCCACATTGCCCGTGGCGCCGACAACGACAACTTTGTAACCCATGTTCCATATCCTTCAGGCTTACGACTGCGCATGCCCTTAAATCATGTGCGACCAAAGCGAAAGGGGCACTTGGCGCGCAATCTGGTCGCGCTTAGTCAAGGCGATCTTCGCTAAAGAGGTAAATTGCGCATCCGATCAGAACGGCAAGCCCAAAGACCCCAAACAAGGCCCCATAGGCGGCAGGCAAGGCCATCGTGCCTGACAGCGCAGTGAAGAAAGGGGCTGAGGCGAATTGCATCACACCCACCCCACCGATGCCAAACAAATTCATCAAGGTCACACCACGCCCAACCAAATGCGGGGGAAAGAAGCTGCGCCCATGGGCAACAAGGGCAGGGAAGGACGCCCCAAACAACCCCAAGGCCGCAACCAGAACAGTAGCTGTCAAAATACTGCTTTCGGGCACAGCCCAAATCGCCAAACAGGCGAAGGCCCCCAACAGGTTCCCAATCAAGATAACCCATTTGCGCGTGCCAAAGAACCGATCCAGCGGGCCATAGGCAAAACTGCCCACCACCATCGCAACCCCCATGATCAGGCTCACCGTGCCGATCTCAGCAACAGTTAGACCAAAGACATCCCCCATGTAAGGCCCAACCCACAGGCCACGCACCCCCGCTGACGGGGCATAGCCCACAAACATCAACGGGAAGATAAGCCAAAGCGCAGGAATGCGCAGCAGATCCATCAAGCTGCCTTTTTGATCGCCTTCTGGTTTGGCGGGGTCTTTGATCAAGAGGAACAAAGCCAGCGCAACAAGACCCGTCACAAGCGCCAAGCCCCAAACGGTTTCGCGCCACCCCACGGCCTCAACCGCCCAAGCCATGGGTGTTGCAGCTGCCAAGTTGCCCATTGATCCAATGCCAATCGTCACACCTGCCAGCGTGGCAAAGATGGCCGCAGAATAAACCCGCGCAAAGATGTAATAAGTTGCCATCAAAACGGGCGAACAGCCCAATCCGATCAACCCCATTGCAATTTGCACATCGCGCACATCCGCCGCAGTCGCAAACAGGGCAGCACCCCCCGCACCGCCAACAAGCAGCAATACCGATGCGGTCAGGCGCGGCCCAATGCGGTCAAGTGCGATACCCACAGGAATTTGCATCGCGGCAAAAACGGCGAACCACACGCCCGAAGCTGTCGCCAAGCTTTGCGGCGTAGCCCCGATATCCGATGCCAAAACAGGGGCCATGACGGCCAAAAACGCACGATAAAACTGGCTCAGCACATAGGCGAGCACAAGAAAAGCAATGCCCGCTTTCATGGCTGGCTGTCCTCCTCATCCCTCAGGCAAACTGATGCCGTAGCACCAAGGCAAGGGCAAGCCAGAAGTTAAATCTGATAATTTTTGTCGGAATTTATTTGACCCCCTGCGTGAATCGTGATCAAAAGCGGCATCCCGACTAAAATTGTCGGAAATAACTCGAACAGGAGCTTTAGGATGACCCGACCTCTCCCCCTGCTGCTTGGCAGCGTCGTTTTTCTAACCACCCTAACCGCGGCACAGGCGCAGGAATTGAACCTGTATTCATCCCGCCATTACGACACGGATGAGCGGCTATATTCTGATTTTACCGCTGCAACAGGCATCACCATCAACCGCATTGAAGGCAATGCAGATGAGCTGATCGCGCGGATGCAGGCCGAGGGCGCCAATAGCCCCGCAGATGTGTTTTTGACTGTTGACACAGTGCGCTTGGCGCGGGCCGCCGAAATGGGACTGTTGCAGCCCGTGGAAAGCGATGTGCTAGAAGCCCGCATTCCTTCTTATCTTCAAGATGACAGCAACCAGTGGTTCGCGTTCTCGCAGCGCGCACGGATTTTGTTCTATGACAAAACCGATGTCGCCAACCCGCCCCAAACCTATCAGGACTTGGCGAAGCCCGAATATGCAGGCCAGATCTGCATCCGCTCTGCCACGAATGTCTATACACAGAACTTCACAGCAGCCTTGATCGCGCATTTGGGTCTCGATGCTGTGCAGGACTGGGCCAACGCCGTGGTTGAAAATTTCGCCCGCGCACCACAAGGTGGCGACACGGATCAGCTGCGCGGCATTGCCTCTGGTGAATGTGATATTGCGATGTCGAACACCTACTACTTCGCCCGCATCCTGCGCCAAGGGGATGACCAAATCACCCCTGACCAACTGGCCAATATCGGGTGGGTGTTTCCAAACCAGAACGATATCGGCGCGCATATGAACGTGTCTGGCGGTGGGGTCGCGGCCCATGCCCCAAACCGCGAGAACGCAATTGCCTTTCTGGAATATCTGACCTCGGATCAGGCGCAACAGTATTTCTCAGCGGGCAATGATGAATACCCTGCCGTTCCGGGTGTTGGCCTCGCCCCATCGGTCGCGGCACTGGGCATCTTCCGCCCTGATGCGATTGATCTGTCGGATATTGCCGAAAATGTCGGCGCAGCGGTTGAGGTTCTGAACACCGCAGGTTGGGAATAGGTTCGCGCAACAGGCCACGAACCACCAAACAACTCACGAGCGCCCTATCAAGGGGCGCTCGTTTGCTTTTGGGGCGCTGAGGCGTGTTATGTCCTGACCCCACATTGCCCACCTATGGGCGCGGGCTATGACCAACCCGTTCACCTATCTTCTCGGCTCAGGCTCCAACATAAGATGGCTACTGGGATCAAACCAACGGCACCAATGATCAGACTGGGAACTGCGGCCTCAGCCAATCGTTCATCCGCGGCCAGTCGGTGCGCTTGCACGGCGAGCGTATCATAGTTGAAGGGGCGCAGGATCAAGGTGGCGGGCAGCTCCTTCATCACATCCACGAAAACAATCAGCAGCGCGGTCAAGATCGAAGGCTGCAAGATCGGCACATGAATCCGCCGCAACATAGGTGCAGGCCCATGCCCCAATGTGCGCGCGACCGCGTCCATATTCGGGTTCAGGGTGGCCATGCCCGCCTCATAGGTGTTCAGCGCCACCGCCATGAAACGCACCATATAGGCCATGATCATCAGCCAGATCGACCCGCTGATCAAAAGGCCCGTATCAATACCGAAATTCGTCTCCATGAAGTGGTCAAGCGCATTGTCAAAGGCCGCAAAGGGAAACAGCAGACCCACCGCAATCACACCACCGGGCACCGCATACCCAATGCCCGCAACCCTAAGGGCCGTTTTTGACATCGGCGTGGGCCGCAAGCGCGCACGAAATCCAAGCGCAATGGCCGCCCCGACAGTCAGCAAGGCCGCAATCGCGGCAAGTGTCAAAGAGTGCCGCAAGAAGCCCAAATAGCGTTCTGTGAAAAGGATATGCGCTTGATCAGCCGCAAGTGTGATCAAGATACACACGGGCAAAACAAAGCCGAAGAGAACGGGCAAACCGCAGAATAAAATAGCCCCCAAAGCAGCGCGGCCATTGAGGGTGACAGGCTCCATCACCTCAAATCTCCGGCCCGCGTCATGATGACGGGAATGGCGGCGCTGTCGGCGTTCTAACGTGGCAAGGGTCAAGGCCACAATCAACAGACACAGGGCAAGCTGCGCCGCCGCCGCGCGGTCAAACAAGCCAAACCAACTGACATAGATGCCCGTGGCAAAGGTCTGAACACCGAAATAGGCGGTGGTTCCGTAATCAGCCAAGGTTTCCATCAAAGCAAGCAGCACACCCCCTGCAATCGCCGGGCGAGCAACGGGCAGACTGACGCGCCAGAATGCGCCCCATGGCCCCTGCCCCAACGTGCGCGCCGCGATATAAGCGGTGGCGCTTTGGCGCAGAAACGCTGCGCGCGCCAGAAGATAAACATAAGGGTAAAGCACCAAGACCAACATTGCCGCTGCACCACCAAGTGATCTGATTTCAGGGAACCAGTAATCGCGAGGGCCCCATCCCATAAAGGCGCGCAAGGTGGACTGCACAAGTCCTGGATGATCAAGCAAATCCGTATAGGCATAAGCCAGAACATAGGCTGGGAAGGCCAAAGGCAGGGCGAGGGCAATTTCCAACACCCGCCGCCCAAAAAACCGCGTCATGGTGACAAGCCATGCGGCACCCGTCCCAATTACAGCCGTTCCTAGCCCTACGATCACACTGAGTTGCAAGGTCGCCCCGACATAGCGGGGCAGAACGCTTTGGCTAAGACTAACAATTGTGTCGAAACCACCCGAAAGCGCGGCAATAGCCACAGCAATCATCGGCAGAAGGCATAATGCGACCACAAGCTTGCCCAAAAGGCCAAACCAATGATCCCCCGTGATGCGCATTTTCTCAGTCATGAGAGAGGGCTTATGTGATTTTCAGACCTGAGGGAAGACATCCGATTAAAACAGTCGGAAATATGCACCGCTAGTCTGTTTCTTCCTTGCCGCGCAAAATCGCCGTCATCCGTGGCACGCTTGGTGCCCCAATGCGGCCATGGGTGCGCAAGACAGGCTTTTGGCTATCCGCAGGACGGCTATCTTCGCGCAGCACGATATAAACACCTGACGCGATGATAACGGCTGCACCGATTACTGTGGCTTGATCCACCCCTTCGCCGAAAAACATTGTGCCAAAAAACACGGCCCAAAGGATCTGCGAATATTGCATGGGCGCAACGATCACCGCATCCGCCATGCGATAGGCCAAAATCACAAGCCACATCGCAAGCAAGGCCAAAATTGCGACCAGCGCCATCAATGCCATATCCAACAGCGGCATCGGCTCGTAGACGAAAGGCAGAAGCGCGCCCATGACGATAAAATTGGCCATCATCGGATAAAGCATCAGGGTCACGGAGCGTTCCTCAGACCCGATCTTGCGCAAAATCACCGAGACTAAGGCGCCGCCAAATGCCGCCGCCAACGCGGATAAATGCCCAAGGTTCAAATCCGCCCCCCCTGGTCGAAGCACGATCAAAACACCGACAAGCCCAACGACCACCGCGCTTGCGCGCCGAATGCCAATGCGTTCGCCCAAAATAGGGATGGCCAGCAATGTGATCAGAACTGGCATCGCAAAAATGATCGCATAGGTCTGGGTCAAGGGCAGGGTTGAGAATGCGTAAAATGCAGTCGCCCCCGTGAACACCACCGCAATCGCCCGCAATGCTGTCCAGAACGGGTATTTGGGCCGCAAAGTTTCTGGCTTGGGCTCGCCCATCAGCAACAACATGGTGACGGGAAAGCCAAACAAAACCGAGAAGAACACGATCTGAAAGACCGAATAGCTTGCGCCAAGATATTTTATCACCACATCGTGGGTGGCGTAAATTCCGAATGCCGCCAATGCGATCAATGCGCCTTTGATGTTGGTGCTCTTGCGATCTTTGGACATGGCATTTCCTTGGCTTATTCCTCAATCAAGGCATCGGCACAGCCGCTTGCCAAGATTGAATATGCGAGATGGCGATATTCCTGCCCCCGATGCTGCAGCTTTGCATCGGGTGGGCTATATGCACAAAAACACCCGCTCAACCTTGCGGTCAAGCGGGTGCAAATCAGAACAGGGCCGAAACTTACAAAGACGCGTCTAGCGCTTTGACAATGGCATCACCCATCTGAGCGGTCGAAACGGGCGAGCCGCCTTCTGGCCCCATCAAATCGGCTGTGCGCAGGCCATCGGCCAAAACGGCCTCAACCGCTTTTTCCAAACGGGTCGCCTCATCCCCTTGATCAAAGCTATAGCGCAGCGCCATCGCAAAGCTGAGAATGCACGCAATCGGGTTTGCTTTGCCTTGGCCTGCAATATCAGGTGCAGAGCCGTGAACGGGCTCATACAATGCTTTGGGTCGGCCATTGGCCATCGGTGCGCCCAGACTTGCCGAAGGCAGCATGCCCAAAGACCCTGTCAACATTGCTGCCAAATCAGACAGCAGATCACCAAAGAGGTTATCAGTCACGATCACATCAAACTGCTTTGGCCAACGGGTCAGCTGCATTGCGCCTGCGTCAGCATACATGTGCGACAATTCCACATCAGAATATTCAGCAGCATGCACTTCGGTCACAACCTGACGCCACAACACGCCCGATTCCATAACATTGGCCTTCTCCATTGAGCAGACCTTGTTGTTGCGGCGGCGCGCAAGTTCGAAGGCCGACCGCGCCACGCGGGCGATTTCACTTTCAGTGTAACGCTGGGTGTTCACGCCAACGCGCTCATTGCCTTCTTTATGGATGCCGCGTGGCTCACCGAAATAAACGCCGCTGGTCAGTTCGCGGATAATCATGATGTCGAGGCCGCCAACCACATCCGCCTTCAACGAAGAAAAATCCGCGAGGGCATCGAAACACTGCGCAGGCCGAAGGTTCGCATAAAGATCCATCTCTTTGCGCAGGCGCAGCAGGCCGCGCTCAGGCTTTACGCTGAAATCGAGATTGTCATATTTCGGGCCGCCGACCGCGCCAAGCAACACGGCATCAACGCTTTGCGCTTTTTCCATCGTCTCATCGGTCAAAGGCGTGCCATGCGCATCATATGCGCAACCGCCCACCAGATCTTCGGTGACATCAAAGGTCAGGCCACGCTTTGCGCCATACCAGTCGATGATTTTGCGCACCTCGGTCATAACCTCGGGGCCGATCCCGTCACCGGGAAGAATGAGAAGCGATGGGTTGCTCATGGAACTAATCCGTCTTGAAAATCCTGATTGCACACGCCCTATCCTTTGGCTGCGTCAGGGTCAAGAAAGGGCCAGTCTTTCATCAGGTGTCAGCGCCGCGATGATCCTCTTTTGATAGCTGCGGATCATGTAGCGCAACCGCAGCAAGGCCATTGCCCTGATCAACAGGCACATTGGCAAAAAGGCCCATAGGGTCACAACCCAAACCGCGCCTTGCCCGTCATAAGCAAGGGTGCTGCCTGTCTGCGAAAAACACAGCCCCCAAGACAGGCGGCAATATGAGCGGCAGGCCTAAGCCCCATATGATATTTCTGCGCGCATCACATTTTAAACGATGGGTCACATCGCTGCCCACTGTCGGGTCGAACATGGGCAGGTTCACCCACATATTGATCGACATTCCCCGTCCGGGCCATTTGCTAAAACGTATGAACAGGGCGAATATGAACAATGTGCCAAGGGCGATGGTCAGGGCCAAAGCGGCCATGATCCTGACATGATCCATGGCCTGCACGGATAGGGGCGCCGCCCCAAACAAGCGTTGCAACAAATAGTCAGGGCTAAGGTGCGAAAGCCCGATGTCAAACATCACGCCACCCCAATGGTGCGCTCTATTGGCCATTGTACTGACTGCACCCTCTGGCCCGTTGAACTGCTGCAAATGAACAGGGTCAGCTGAAACAAGGCTCAGCAAGAATAACACCGAAAACAGGGCCAAAATGCGCAGACGATTATAGGGCGGCGCATCGCGAAACTCGATGATAGCGGGATGACGGGCGCTATATTCAAACACCACAAAAAGGGCCGCAATCAATCCAAACAGCATAACGCCTTCCACATCCCCGCGGGATGTATCGCCAAAGACAAGCGATGGTGTCGCAATAACAAAAAACACCAATACTGCCCTAAGCACAGCGCCAAAAAGCTGTGAAAGCACCTGCTCTTCCTCGTTCTGGATGGGGTCGGTTCGTGCCTGCCCCTTATTCCACAATTTCGCCTCATTCTGACGATAAGGCCACCTCAATTGCCACAATATTGCCTAAATTTGATACCTAATATAACACATTAAAAAAGACCCACACACTGATGAGGATGCAGGGGCCTGAAATTTATCCAGTCAGATCAGGGCAAAAGCGCAGACGCGCTTGAAACTAGACCCAAGGACGCGCGGATTGCGCGGTTGCTTCAAAGGCGTCAATGGCCTCGACCTTGGTCAAGGACAGCCCGATATCATCCAATCCATTGAGCAAGCAATGTTTGCGGAACGGGTCGATTTCGAAGGCGATCTTCTGGCCATCGGGGCGGGTGATCTCTTGAGCCTCAAGGTCGATGGTCAAGGTGGCATTCGCGCCGTTTGACGCGTCATCCATCAGTTTATCGACCTCTTCCTGCGGCAGAGGGATCGGCAAAATCCCGTTCTTAAAGCAATTGTTGAAGAAAATATCAGCAAAGCTCGGTGCAATCACACAACGAATGCCAAAATCCAATAATGCCCAAGGCGCGTGTTCGCGCGAGGAGCCGCAGCCAAAATTGTCGCCAGCGACCAAAATCTGCGCGTCCCGATAAGCAGGTTTATTCAGAACGAACTCAGGGATTTCATTGCCTGATTGATCAAAGCGCATCTCGTCAAAGAGGTTTTTACCCAAACCAGAGCGTTTGATCGTTTTCAAAAACTGCTTGGGGATGATCATATCTGTGTCGATATTGATCAGCGGAAGCGGGGCTGCAATCCCCGTCAGGGTTGTAAACTTATCCATAGGCCTCTCCTTGAGATCAGTCAGGCTTTAGCCAATCTGGCACGCAGGGGCAAGCCATACTCACACCCCGCGCTCATGGGATCATAAAACTCAGACCTGCCCAACGCGTGCCCCACACGGGGCCATCTTCTTGGGGTGTAATCTCATCCAAAACCACGGCATCGGCGAAATAGGCGTAACCTGACATGACAGGCAAGTTCACCTCGCCTTGATCATTGGTGCGATGCAGCGTGATCGTGACCTCGCCTTCGGGGCTGCGCGCAAACAGTTCAACCTGAACAGCGGCGCGCGGGGTGTCTTGATCAAAAAGCTGCAGCAATAACCCATCGCTCACATCGTCAAGATAGGGGTTCTCCAATGCAACGAATTCGGTCGACAGACCAAATCGCTGATCTTGCCCTGCCCCCTCGCCTACGGCGAACAGCGCCTTCACATGGCGGGTATAGGCCTCGGAAAAACCTGCGCGCGGCAGGTCGCGTGCATCGTGGCGCGCTTCGATCGCACCAAAATCTTTATGCGCGGCAAATGCTGCAAATGTTTCCCATTCTGACCATGTGACCAATTTCGGCGTGCTTTCGTGAATCATCACCACCAAACCATCAGCAACACCCGCAACATGGGCGGCAGGGCGATCCCCAAAACGCCCCTCAACAGGCCGCAAACCATTGGCATCAGCAATTTCAAACCGCGTGAAATCTCGCGGCAGATACACCATCGGCGCACCGCGAAATTCAGTGCCAACACGCAAGTCAGCGCGAATTTCCCCGCCAGACGGAACCATGTATTCGAGGGGATCAATCCAAAATTCATGCGCAAATAACTTGCCCGCCAACAAAATTGCGCCAATGTTCAGACAAACGGCCAGTTTCATTGCATCTCTCCCCTTAACCTAGGCAGTGACCATGATCTTAACACGCATTTTGTCAAACAGTTCCCACATCACTTTTTTGTTGGCGATGCTGTGCTTGATGTTCAGCACATCAGCGCGGGCCCATGAAATTCGCCCCGCAGTGGCCGATGTGTCTGTCACCACCGATGCGGTGGAGATGAGCATCTCCCTGACGCTAGAGCCGCTGATTGCAGGCATTAACCTTGCGGGTCTAGAGAACACCAATGACGCGCCAGAGGCGTTGATCTATGACCAATTGCGCGCGCAATCGCCCGAGGCCCTGCGCGCCGCGTTCGAGGGGGCATGGCCGCGCATTCAGGACAATATCCAGATTATGGTGGATGGGGTGACACTGCCCCCTGAATTTGTGGGTGTCAGCATCGCACCCAATCCCGATTTGGAATTACCACGCGACACCACTTTGACCCTGCGCGCAGATTTACCTATGGGGGATGCGCCCGTTCAAATTGGCTGGAGCGCGGCTTATGGCGAATTAGTGCTGCGTCAGGTCGGCGGCGGCGCGGATGCCTATCAAGGCTTTCTCACCAATGGCGAATTATCAGCACCTTTGCCCCGCGGCACTGCCCTCAGCGAGGGGGCATGGCCCGTCTTTACCCGATATGTTGTCGCTGGGTTTGAGCATATTATCCCCTTAGGGATAGATCATATTCTGTTTGTTTTGGGCCTGTTTTTCTTCTCGCTGCGCCTCAAGCCTTTGTTGCTTCAGGTCAGCGCATTTACTTTGGCCCATACCATTACGCTCGCCCTTGCAAGTCTTGAGATTGTGCGCGTCCCCGCCTCGGTGGTCGAGCCATTAATTGCTGCTTCAATCGTCTATGTGGGTGTCGAAAACATTCTTGGCCGTGAAAACCTACGCGCCCGTACGGCGTTGGTGTTCGGGTTTGGCCTGTTGCACGGGCTCGGCTTTGCCTCGGTTCTTGGGGATTTTGGGATCACTGCAGACCGCTTTGGCGTGGCATTGGTCGGGTTCAATATTGGAGTCGAATTTGGTCAGCTTGCGGTAATCGGTCTGGCCTTCCTTGCGGTTGGCCTCTGGTTTGGCAAGCGTGATTGGTATCGCCCCTTCATCGCAATCCCCGCCTCGGTGGTCATCTCCGCCATTGGGGCCTATTGGGTGGTCGAGCGCACCTTGCTGTGACGCAACAAAAAAGCCCCGCCAAATCGGCGGGGCTTTTTCGAAATTCACCAAAGGCGAAATTACATCATCTCGCGCACATCGGTGAGGCGTCCTGTTATCGCCGCAGCCGCAGCCATTGCAGGGCTCATCAAATGGGTGCGACCACCGCGCCCCTGACGCCCCTCAAAGTTGCGGTTTGATGTTGCTGCACAGCGTTCACCAGGCTGAAGTTGGTCAGGGTTCATCGCAAGACACATGGAGCACCCCGCGAGACGCCATTCAAAACCTGCCTCGATGAAGATATCAGCCAAACCTTCTTCTTCAGCCTGCGCGCGCACAAGGCCAGAGCCGGGCACAACCATCGCGCGCTTTACAGCGATTTTCTTACCCTTAAGAATTTCAGCTGCCGCGCGCAAATCTTCGATGCGGCCATTTGTGCAAGACCCGATAAACACCGTGTCAATCTCGACATCCTGCAAACGCTGACCCGGTTTGAGGCCCATATATTCCAAGGAACGGCGTGCGGCATCAACCTTGCCGCCTTTGAAATCTTCGGGTGCAGGAACAACATCAGTGATTGGCAATACATCCTCAGGGCTAGTGCCCCATGTCACCACGGGCGCGATATCCTCGCCCTTGATGGTGATGACCTTATCCCAATGTGCGTCCTCATCTGAGAACAGGGTCTTCCACCATGTCAAAGCGGCCTCCCATTGCGCGCCCTTTGGCGCGTGGGGGCGGCCCATGACATAGTCAAAGGTCTTTTGATCAGGCGCGATCAGGCCCGCGCGCGCGCCGCCCTCAATCGCCATGTTGCAGACCGTCATGCGCCCTTCCATCGACAATTCGCGAATGGCTTGGCCGCAATATTCGATCACATAGCCTGTGCCGCCCGCCGTGCCCGTATGGCCGATGACGGATAGGGTAATGTCCTTGGCCGTCACGCCTGGGCGCAGACTGCCTGTGATCTCGACTTTCATATTCTTGGATTTTTTCTGGATCAGGGTCTGGGTGGCCAGAACATGCTCAACCTCAGATGTGCCGATCCCATGCGCAAGCGCCCCAAAAGCCCCATGGGTCGCGGTATGGCTGTCGCCACAAACTACGGTCATGCCTGGCAATGTCCAGCCCTGTTCAGGGCCAACAATATGCACAATGCCCTGACGCACATCAGAAACGGGGTAATAGTGTATCCCGAAATCCTTGACGTTTTTATCAAGTGCCTCAACCTGAATGCGGCTTTCCTCATTCATCCCACCTTTCAAACGATCAGGTGTGGTGGGGACGTTGTGATCTGGCACAGCGATGGTTTTCTCTGGCGCACGCACCGTGCGCCCTGCCATGCGCAGACCCTCGAAGGCCTGCGGGCTTGTCACCTCATGCACAAGGTGACGATCAATATACAAAAGGCAGGTGCCATCCTCAGCCTCATGGACGAGATGGGCATCCCAGATTTTGTCATAAAGGGTTTTTCCTGCGGTCATGTCATTACTCCTTACGGGCGATTGGATCAGGGAAATCGGTTTGCGTCACAAGGACGGCAAACGCCCCCTGTCGCCAGAGGCACGCCCGAAAAAGCGCCACGGCAGGCGCGCGCGATCATCCATGTCAAACACCCGTGTCATATGGGCCATTTACTGCGCTTGAGGCTGCGGCGCAAGCGGTGAGCGCGCGACCTAGCCTTTGAGATCGGAGAGGTTAAAGGATGGCGCCAGCATATCTGGGTCAAGCCGCAATTCGATCAGATGCAAGCCTCCCTGCAAGGCCGCCTCAAAGGCAGGCGCGAATTCGGCTGTGCGGGTCACCAAATGACCCGTCCCGCCATAGGCCTGTGCCAAGGCGACATAATCAGGGTTGAATAAATCGGTGCCAGACACGCGCGCTGGATAGGTTTTCTCTTGGTGCATCCGAATGGTGCCGTAGCGGCCATTATTGGCGATCACCACGACAATATCCGCCCCAAATTGCCGCGCTGTCGACAGCTCCTGCAAGGTCATTTGCAAGCAACCATCCCCCGCCATGCAAATCACAGGGGTTTCACGATGCGCCAGTTTAGCCGCGACCGCCGCAGGCAATCCATATCCCATCGAGCCAGAAGTCGGCGCAAGCTGTTGACCGAAGCGGCGATAAGAAAAATAGCGATGCACAAAAGCCGCGTAATTGCCTGCGCCATTGGTCACGATCCCACGCCCCCCAAGAATACGGGACATCTCAAGCACGACTTCCTCAAGGCGCACATCACCCGTTGTGGTTTGGGGGTTTTGCCACACGCGATAGGCCGCATGCGCGCGCGCGGCGCGACCCTGATCTTGTGCGGGGATATCGTCTAGAACCGCTCGCGCCACCCGCAGAAAAGCGGGGATTTCACAAACCATACTTGCATCAGGGCGAAAGACGCGACCCAATTCATCCGGATCAGGATGCGCGTGATCAAGCCGCCCCTGCCAACCCTTACGCGGATCGCGCAACACATATCCGCCTGTCACCACCTCACCCAAGCGGGTGCCTAGGGCCAGAACCCCATCCGCCTTGGCAAAACTTTGCATGGTTGCAGGACAGGCCCCGACACCCAAATACCCCGCGAAGCAAGGGTGATGATTATCAACGTAATCCTGCCGCCTGAAACTGGTGGCGATTGGGATGTCCAAATGTGCTGCAATCTTTTCAGCATCCGCGCGGGTCTGTTCTGACCAATCGCTGCCACCCACCACCATCATGGGTGATTTGCACGCGGCGAGGGCGCCAAGCCATTCCCGAACAATCTGCGGATCAGGCAAAGAGGACGAAACACCCGAAGGGGCCAAATCAACACAGTCCGCCACAGCCGAAAGAATATCCTCGGGTAGAGCCAAAACCACGGGCCCCTTCCGGCCCGATTGCGCCACGCGAAACGCGCGCGCGATATATTCTGGCAGTCGGTCAGTTTGCTCCACCTCCGCGACCCATTTCACGAGCGGGCCGAAAAACGCACGATAATCAACCTCTTGGAAAGCTGCGCGATCCCGATGCGCCAGCGGAACCTGCCCGACAAAACAGACCAAAGGGGTGCTGTCATGCATGGCCACATGCAGACCAGAGGCGGCATTGCTGGCCCCAGGCCCGCGGGTAACGAATAAAACGCCCACCTCGCCCGTGGTTTTTGCATGGGCCTCGGCCATCATGGCCGCACCCCCCTCTTGGCGACACACGATGTTCTCGATTTGGTGATCGTAAAGCCCATCCAATGCGGCCAGAAAACTTTCACCTGGAACAGAGAAAACACGCCGCACCCCATGCGCTGCAAGTTGATCTGCAAGGATTTTGCCGCCATGGCGTGAAGGGGGGGTCATTGTTTCAATCTCTATCCTGACTATCTTTGCGAGGAGCATAGACGAAGAAGGGTGCGAGATGTCCAGAGGAAGATTAATCGGGCTGTGCGGGGCGTTGCGCAAAGGATCAAGCAATCGAAAACTGATGAACGCGGCTGCGCAGAGCTTTGACCCCGCTGAATTTATTGAAGCGAATTTGCAGCTTCCGCTCTATGATGGGGATGTTGAAGACAGCCAAGGCATCCCTGACGCGGTGATCCGCCTGCGCGATCAAATCGCAGCGGCGGATGCGGTGATCATCTCGACCCCCGAATATAACAAGGCGCTGTCAGGCGTTTTAAAAAATGCGCTTGATTGGATCAGTCGCACCGACAGCAACCCGTGGCGCGATAAACCCGTTGCGATTATGTCTTCAGCAGCAGGGCGCGCAGGCGGCGAGCGGGCGCAATATTCACTGCGCCTCTGTCTAACGCCATTTCGTCCACATCTTTTGACTGGGCCCGAGCTCTGTTTGGCGCAAGGGCCAGATCAATTTGATGGCGAGGTTTTGATCAATGCGCGCGCGCAAAAAACCCTTGATGAATTGATGGGTGAATTGCGGCGTGCAGCGGGGCTTTAGGCCTGTGCTGGCAAGGACACAGCGGGTGCGAAATCAGAGGGGATAGTATCGCGCCCCTCCAGCACCAAATCTGCCATGACATCGGCAACACGGGGGGCAATGCCAAACCCAATCTTAAAGCCACCATTGGCAATAAAGTGATCCGTCCGAAGCGGATGCCGCCCCAGCATTGGCGCGCGGCTTTTGGCACGGGGGCGCAGACCCGCCCAACGCGTGACAACCTGCGCCTCTGCCAAAGCGGGGCATAGCCTGCGCGCCTTTTCAATCAAAAAATCTAGATTGGCGTCCGTGGTGGATGGGTCATTAAAGTCGCGCTCTGACGTTGACCCGATGGCAACCTGCCCGCGCCCCTGCGGCCCTTCATGCGGCACGAAATGCACCCCATCTATGAAAAGCTGTGGCAGGCTGCCCATATCCGCATCAAGGATTGCCGCCTGTCCCTTTTGGCCCGCGCCCACCGCCACGCCAAAAGCATCGGATAGCTCTGCCAAACCTGCGGCACCTGTAGCCTCAACCACGGCCCCCATCAGCGGGGCATCACTGACGATCTGCCCACCCTTGGCCCGCAAAGCTGCGGCCAAGGCGGCCAAACCTTGACGCGGGGCAAGCCTTGCGCTGAGACTGTCGAAAATAACCTGCGCGGTGGGGCTTGTGATCCATGACGCATAATCGGCGGCAGGGCGGATGTCCCAGATATAGCGGCCCTGCCAATGGGTCTTGGCCCCACTTTGACGCGCGCGCGCCAGATCAAGCCCTGCCTGATCCATGATCGGCTGCACGCGTCCGACCCGCGCATAGCCAGAAGGCAGGTTTGCGGCATCAGCGACACCTGCCCAAAATACGGCTGCCCCATCAAGAGCTTCGAATTGGAATTGTTTTTTCGCGTTCCATTGTTCGGGCACGTGAGGGGCCAAGGCCCCCACAACACCGCCAGAAGAACCTGCGCCAATGCCGTTAGGATCGATGACTTGCACCTTTGCGCCGCGCGCGGCACAGGCCCATGCAATGGCAAGCCCAAAGATCCCTGCCCCCAAAACTGTCACATCGTAGCGCATGATTTCGCCCCTTGCCAAATTTCGGCGACAGGCTCAGTTTGCCACAAGCCCGCAATGTCGCGGGTCTTTTAAGGCAAGCCATGAATAAGAGCCAGCCACATCCCCTTGAATGGCGGACGGGTGATGTTCCCGTCTCGCGCCAATTCGATGATCCATTCTTTTCGCTCGATAACGGATTGGCGGAAACCACCTATGTCTTCCTTAGTGGCAATGACCTACCCGAACGGTTTTGCGATGGGTTTCACATTGCGGAGCTTGGCTTTGGCACAGGCTTGAATTTTCTGGCCAGCCTTGCTGCGTTTCGCGCGGCCAAGACCGCTGGCGTTTTACATTTCACATCTTTTGAAGCCTTCCCACTGCAAAGCGATGATTTGACCCGCGCATGGGGGGCGCATCGCGCGAATTTGCCCGCCGATGCCTGTGCCGCGCTGACACAAACCCCCAATTTGCCACCACAAATCATAGGCCCTGACTACGTTTTGCAGCTTGTTTTCGGGGATGCGCGCTTGACATTGCCCCAATGGGATGGGGTCGCAGATGCGTGGTTTCTTGACGGGTTTTCACCTGCCAAAAACCCCGAGCTTTGGGAAGATGATCTTATGCAAGCCGTGGCAGAGCATACCAAACAGGGCGGCACTTGTGCGACCTACACCGCCGCAGGCGCAGTGCGCCGCGCCCTTGAGTGCGCGGGGTTTTCTATCACGAGGGCGCAAGGGTTTGGCCGCAAACGCCATATGACGAAGGGGCGCAAGAATTGATCGAGCAGAACACCCGCAAGGGCATTTTCCTGATGATTGCCACGACCATCGTCTTTGCCATTCAAGACGGGATCAGCCGCCATTTGGCGGGTGAATACAATGTCATGATGGTCGTGATGATCCGCTATTGGTTCTTTGCGGCATTCGTCATTGCCATATCCGCCCGCAAGGCAGGCGGCCTCAAGGCGGCTGCTGCCACCAACCAACCCTTTCTGCAGGCCTTCCGTGGGGTTCTTTTAGCCGCCGAAATTTGCGTGGCGGTGTTGTCCTTCACGCTTCTCGGTCTGGTCGAAAGCCACGCGATCTTTGCCTGCTATCCGCTTTTGGTTGCGGCCCTATCTGGGCCAATCCTTGGGGAAAAGGTGGGCTGGCGCAGATGGGCGGCCATTGGCACGGGCTTTATCGGCATCCTCATCATCCTTGAACCTGGCGTGACTGTTTTTGCCATTGAGGCGCTAATCCCATTGGCATCGGCGCTGATGTTCGCGGTCTATGGGCTTTTGACGCGCTATGTGTCCCGCCAAGACAGCGCGGCAACCAGTTTCTTTTGGACGGGGATCACGGGTGCGATCTTTATGACAGCAGTGGGTATCTGGTTTTGGGAGGCCATGGCCCCTACCGATTGGATCTGGATGGGGTTTTTATGCATGTCAGGCGCGCTTGGGCATTATTTGCTGATCCGCGCTTATGAGGTGGCCGAAGCCAGTGCCGTGCAGCCTTTCGCTTATTTGCAGATGCCGTTTTCATCGATTATCGGGATATTAATCTTCGGCGATGTGCTGCGGGAAAACGTGGCACTGGGCGCAGGGCTTGTGGTTGCGGCAGGGTTGTTCACCCTCTTCCGCGCCCGCGCCAAGGAAAAAGCAGAGCAGATCAACGCCGTTGCAGCAGTTCCGACAAATGCGGACGCTGTAACGCCCCCGTCAGACGCGCCTCGTAAATCTGAAGGCTCTCCGTGACGCGCATGATGTAATTGCGCGTTTCAGTAAAAGGCACGGCTTCGATCCAATCCACAATGTCAACTGCGGGATCGCGCGGATCACCAAATCGCTCGATCCAAGCAGTCGCGCGTGAAGGCCCCGCATTATAAGCAACAGCCAAAAGCACGGGGTTCGTCCCAAAATCTTCGCTGAGATATTGCAAATATCCAGCGCCAAGCCGCGCGTTATAGGCGGGGTCGCTCAGCAAGCGCTGCTCTTCATAAGCAATGCCTTGTCGGCGCGCCTCGGATTGGGCCGTGCGCGGCATCACTTGCATCAAACCGCGCGCCCCTGCAGGGCTGATAACTGTGGGGTTAAACTCGGACTCGCGCCGCGCGATGGACAGGACAAAAGCAGGGTCAAACCCCAAATCTGCGGATGCCAAATCGGTCACGGGAAAATAGGCAGGCATGATTTCATGCCCATCCAAAGCCGCGCGTTTTGCAATCATGACTGCGTAATGCGGCTCGCGCAGTTCAAGCGCGAATTGGGCCAGCGCACCTGCCTCGGCACGACTTAGGCTTTCGGTCAAATGGGTCATAAAGCGTTCCGCCAAATCCCCCTCGCCGGCCTGATGTAACAACAACGCCGCGTGAAACACCGAAGAGTTCGCAAAGGAGGCCTGCCGCCAATCGCCAAATTGCTCGCGGCCTAGGAACCCTTCATCTTGCGGGAAACCTCCGCGCTCTGCGGCCAATTGACCATAAAAACTTGATTGGAATTCAGCGCCATAGCCATAGGCAGAACGGGCCGCCTCTGTGTTGCCCAAGGCCTCATGTGCGCGCCCAACCCAATAGCCCGCACGCCCTGACGAAATGGGCGAATCCACAACCGATCTCATAGCCTCAAAATGGGTCAAGGCGCGGGCAGCATTGCCAGATTTCAGGGCATTATATCCCGCCAACCATTCCAATTCCGCGTAATCGCTTGCATCGCGTTCGGGCGAGAGGAAATGGGGCGCGGCCAATTGGTAGGCCTGCGCAAAATCCCCTTCGCGCATCACATCACGGGCCAATGAGGCACGCCGCCACGACCAATATTCAGGGCGACCCAATCCGTCTTGCGAGGTTGAGCGCGCCAACATCATCTTACGCGCGCCATCCCAAAGCCCCGCCTCCATGCGCCAACGAAACCGCTCAAAAGCAAGCCCCGCATCACCTGCATATTGCGCTGGAACAGCATCAATCAGCGCATTGATCCCATCACTGCGCCCAGCCCGAAGGGCCAAACGCGCCGCCGCCAAGGCACGCGCGCCACTCTCCACTTCGGCCATCATCTGCTCGGCAAGGGCGGTTTCACCCTCCCAGAGCAACATATCAAGCCGCGCAAAATTCAGCGCCGCCAGATCCGAACGATGACGCGCCAAGAGATCTGCAACCAAATCGCGGGACAGTGGCATGGTCACCCAAGCCTCACGCAGCACTTGCTGATAGGCTGTGTTGTTTCCACGCGCCTCATGGGCCGCCAACAAACCGCGCAGCCCATCGGTGGTCAGGGGCATGGCACCGCCAAAATAGGCAATAACCTGATCAGGGCTGCCCCGCTCGGCCATAGCCCCCTCACCTTGTTGGTGAAGATATGGCAGACCCGGCCAATCGCTACGGCGCTCTAGAAAATCGGGATATTCTGCCGCTGTGCCCCCTTGGGCGCGCAAAATAACCCATTGCACAACATCGCGGGCAACAGCGTCAGACAGATCCGATTGAAGCGCGCGCGCACGCTCAAAATCGCGCTCTGTTGCCGCCGCGATTGCCTCGCTGAGGGGGCTTTGGGCCAACGCAGCGCGAATTGGCATCACCAATGCGACCAAAGCCAAACCCACGGCCATAATGATCTTATGCCATCTACGTCCTGTGCCTATCGCGCCTGTCACGGGTGAACCCCTATATTTTAAAAGATCAAAACCTGCTCGGGCGCTGTTATGCGCCTCTTTGACCCCCAAGCTATATCTTCCCTCGACATCTGCAAGAGAGGAACTTGGCAATTCTGTCGAAGATCGCTAGTGTCCGCGCGGTCTTGCGCTTATGTTGGGACGGCAAGGCAGATCATCTGTCCAGAAACGAAAAAAGGAAGCGTGTTATGTTTAAAGGCTCTATGCCCGCATTGGTAACGCCGTTCACAAACGGCGCTGTTGATTTCGGCACGCTTGAAAAACTCGTGGACTGGCAGATCACCGAAGGCAGCCACGGGCTTGTGCCTGTTGGCACCACAGGCGAAAGCCCGACCCTGAGCCATGAAGAACATGAGGCCGTGATCAAGGCGGTTGTGAAAACCGCCGCAGGGCGCGTGCCCGTTATTGCCGGGGCAGGATCCAACAACACAGTCGAGGCATTGCGCTTTGTGCAATTCGCCAAGGATGTAGGGGCGGAGGCCGCTTTGGTGGTAACGCCCTATTACAACAAGCCCACGCAAAGAGGCATGATTGCCCATTTCGAGGCGTTAAATGAAGTCGGCATTCCGATCATCATCTACAACATTCCACCCCGCTCTGTGGTGGATATGATGCCTGATACGATGGGCGCACTCGCCAAGTTGCCAAATATTATCGGGGTGAAGGATGCCACTGGTGATCTCAGCCGTGTGCCCAAGCAACGCATTACCTGTGGCACGGATTTCGTGCAGCTGTCAGGTGAGGATGCCACTGCCATAGGCTTTAACGCACAAGGCGGTGTGGGCTGTATTTCCGTCACAGCGAATGTTGCGCCCGCACTCTGTGCCGCGATGCAAGAGGCAACTCTCCGGGGCGATTACGCGGCAGCGCTTGAGTATCAAGACAAGCTCATGCCGCTGCATGAGGCCATTTTCCTTGAGCCAGGTGTCGCCGGTGCAAAATATGGGCTGTCTCTGTTGGGGCGCGCAAATGATGAGGTGCGGCTGCCATTGACCACGCTGAGCGATGCGACAAAAGCGCGGATCAAATCGGCCATGCAGCACGCGGGTCTGATCGCCTGATCGGCAAGAAGGGCCAGTATGGCAAAGAAAGACGAAAATAAAAACTACAAGGTCATTGCCGAGAACCGCCGCGCGCGGTTTGACTATGCTATTGAATCTGACCTTGAGGTTGGAATCGTCTTGCAAGGCTCTGAGGTGAAGTCACTGCGCCAAGGCCAATCCAACATCGCCGACAGCTATGCGGCGGTTGAGGATGGTGAATTGTGGTTGGTGGCCGCCTATATCGCACCATATGCCCAAGCCAAAACTTGGGGTCATGAAGAGCGGCGCAAACGCAAACTTCTTTGCTCAAAGCGGGAGGTCGCGCGTCTGTGGAACGCCTCACAACGCGAAGGCATGACCCTTGTGCCCTTGGTCATGTATTTCAACGATCGTGGTATCGTCAAGCTCAAGATTGGCATCGCCAAAGGTAAGAAAGTCGCCGATAAGCGCGAAACCAGCGCCAAGCGTGATTGGAACCGCCAAAAGCAGCGGATTCTCAAACAAAACGGGTAAGCTGTCATGCGCCCTTTGCCTGATCACCAATTTGGGCTAGGTCTTTTTGGAGCTCGCCTTGACCCAAACGCGCCTTGGAGTTTGCTATGACTGATGATCCTAAAACCCTTGTCTCAACCGAATGGCTTGCGGCCCATCTGTCGGATCCTGACCTGCGGATTTTGGATGCATCTTGGTATTTGCCCGATATGAACCGCGATGCCCGCGCGGAATATGACGCGGGCCATATTCCCGGTGCTCGCTTCTTTGATATTGACGAGATTAGCTACACCCAATCTGCCTTGCCCCATATGGCACCACCCTCTGAAAAATTCATGTCGCGGATGCGCGCGATGGGTGTGGGTGATGGGCATCAGGTGGTGGTCTATGACGGGGCGGGCATATTTTCAGCTGCCCGCGTGTGGTGGCTTTTCCGCCTGATGGGCAAAACGGACATCGCCGTTCTTGATGGGGGATTGAAAAAATGGAAGGCCGAGGGTCGCCCCTTGGAGGATATGGCACCAATCCTGCGCGACCGCCACATGACCGCACAACGCCAAGCAAATTTGGTCAAGGATGTGACCCAAGTCGCCGCTGCCGTGAAATTGCGCGATTGGCAGATTGTTGATGCGCGCGGCCCCGCGCGGTTCCGCGGTGAGGAACCTGAACCGCGGGCAGGACTGCGCGCTGGCCATATTCCGGGCGCATTGAACGTGCATTATGCCACGCTGCTCAATTCCGATGGCACCATGAAAAAAGGCGAGGCTTTGCGCGCCGCCTTTACCGATCAAGGCGTTGATCTGGAGCGGCGGATTATCACAAGCTGCGGCTCTGGCGTAACGGCGGCTATTTTGTCCTTGGGGCTAGAGATCCTTGGGCATCGCGATCATGCGCTTTATGATGGATCTTGGGCCGAATGGGGCCAATTCGATCAGCTGAAAGTTGAAACGGGATGAGCCTGATTAAGGCAGGAACCGAGGTTCCCTATCGCGTCACTTTTTTGCGTATGACCGCGCGGCCTGACACCCAAACCGCGCTGCCCCAAGATATTACGCTTGAGCGCATTATGGATCCGCCCCTTTGGTATTTTTTTGCGCTCTATGACGCGGTGGGACGCGATTACGAATGGGTAGATCAACATAATCGCCCCGAGGCTGAACTGCGCGCCTTTCTCGAAAGCCCCTTGGTCGAGCTGTGGGTCGCCACACGTAGCGGCGTGCCGCAAGGGTTTTTCATGCTTGATTTCACCGACCCGCCGATCTGCGATCTGGCCTATTTTGGCCTTATGCCAAATGCCGTTGGCCAAGGGTTGGGCCGCGCCCTTCTGAACCAAGCACTGGCACAAGCATGGGATGGCGCAAGCGTCACATCCGTCACAATAAACACCTGCACGCTTGACCATCCGCGCGCACTGGCGCTCTATCAATCGGCGGGTTTCGTGGCTGAGCGGTTCGAAGATCGCAGTCGTATTCTGACCCGCGACAGAGACACATCGCTTCACCCTGCCTAAAGGCCTATGATGTTTGAAACGCTGACCGCCCCCGAAGCTGATAAAATCATCCGTCTGATGGGAATTTTTGCAGCTGACCCGCGCCCTGAAAAAATCGACCTTGGCGTAGGGGTCTATAGAAACAGCCAAGGACAGACCCCAATCATGGCAGCGGTCAAAGACGCCGAGCGGCGGATTTGGGACGCACAGAACAGCAAATCCTACGTCTCGCTTGCAGGCGATAAAGCCTATCTTGATGCGGTCGAAGAGTTGCTATTTTCAACGCGCGGGGTCAAAGCCACGATTGCAACACCTGGTGGAACGGGGGCGTTGCGCCAATGTTTTGAGGCGCTCAAATATCTGCGCCCAAACCTGACGGTATGGCTGCCAGAACCAACATGGCCCAACCACGCCTCGATCCTGCGCTATTTGGGTCTGCAGGTTCAGACCTATCGCTTCCGCGATGAGGCAACAGGCGGGTTAGATCAAGCAGGGCTGATGGCGGATCTGGCACAAGTGGCACAAGGGGACGCCGTGGTCATCCACGGATGCTGTCACAATCCAACGGGGATTGAACCAACCCCAGACACATGGCGCGACATCGCCGTGACACTGGCCAAGCGCGGGGCCTTGCCCGTGATTGATATGGCCTATCTGGGATTTGGCAGTGGAATAAAACAAGATCGCGCGGGTTTAGATGTGATCTGCGCTGAATGCCCTGAAGTTTTGGTGGGGTTTTCTGCCTCTAAATCCTTTGGGCTATATCGGGATCGCGTGGGTGCGGTTCTGGCTCAATGCCACAGCCCTGCTATTCAAACTGAAATGCAAGGCTTGCTGACATGGCTTAATCGCCAGAATTATGCCTTTCCCCCAGATCATGGGGCGCGGGTGGTGCAAGTGATTTTGGATGATCCCGAACTGCGTGCCAATTGGGTGGCCGAGCTATCGGCGATGCGTCACGAGATTGACGCGAACCGCCAATGCTTTGCCAATGATTTGCGTCAGCACCAAATGGGTCGCCTCGCAGATCAAATCGCGGCACAACGTGGGATGTTCTCACTGCTGGGCCTCAGCCCCGATGACGTGCGTCAGCTGCGCGAAATGCGGGGGATTTATCTGGTTGAGGACAGTCGCGTCAATCTTGCGGCAATGACACCCACGGCCAGCCACATCGTGGCCGAAGCCATTTCAACGCTTGCACAAGCTGGGCAATCAGCATAGAGCGCGCCCTGTCCCGCGATGCGCGCGGGGCCAAGTCTCCGAGTACCTTGTCAAAACGGATGAACATTATGAAATCTTCCTATCTTCCTGGCATCCTTGCCATGGCGGCCATCGTTTTGGCCTCAAATATCCTTGTGCAGTTTCTATTCGGCAATTGGCTGACATGGGGTGCCTTTACCTATCCACTGGCCTTTTTGGTCACTGACATCATGAACCGCGTCTATGGTGTCGCAGCCGCGCGGCGCGTTGTGTTTGCGGGTTTTGTGACGGGCGTGATCTGCTCTCTCATCGGCACGCAAATCATGGGCGAGTTTGGGCCATTGGTGACGTTGCGTATTGCTCTTGGTTCTGGCCTTGCGTTCCTCGTGGCGCAGTTGATGGATGTGGCCATATTTGACCGCCTGCGCGCAGGCGCATGGTGGCGCGCGCCTGTCGTCTCGACCTTGGTTGGGTCTAGCCTTGATACCGCGCTGTTCTTCACCATCGCGTTTTCGGCAAGCCTCAGCTTCCTTGAACCTGCCAATGATGTCTCTTGGGCGGGCGATATATTACCCATCTTGGGCCACGGCCCCGAAGCGCCGCTGTGGGTATCCCTTGCCATTGCTGACTGGTTGGTCAAGCTCGCGCTCGCGTTGATCGCACTTGTGCCATTCCGCCTGATTACCCGCAAAGTTTTGGCACAGGTTGCGTAAAAACTTTTGACAAACACAAAATATGTGGCAACCTGTGGATAACAGCAACGTAATGAAAGGAGGTGATCCAGTGTCTAGAGAGGTATTGGAGAAAGGGTTCGGGACAGCGATGGAGGGGCGCCTTTAAGCAGCCTTAAGGGCGATAACCGAAATGGCTGGGCGATGATTTCCTAACCGCGCCCACCTCCTGATTTCTCGAAGGGCCGCTTGCAAGAGCGGCCCTTTTTGATGAGAGGTTTCCTATGACTGAGATAGATCATCTTGCATTGGCCCACCGCGAGGGCCTGCCCGATGCGCTGCGCATTCTGTTGCAGGATTACCCGCGCGAGACATGGCAAGCGCATCCTAATTTTGGTGGCTTGGTCGCATTCTGGTTGGACCGCCACCTTATGTTCCGCAGACTTGACGCCATGTTGACCGATGCGGTGCAACAGGCGCTAGATCGCAACAATGATCCGCAAAACTTTGCGCGCAACCTGTCTCGCTTTGGCGGGATGCTGCTTGAGCAATTGCACGGCCATCACATGATCGAAGATCAGCATTATTTTCCGTTGCTTGTGCAAAGAGAGCCCAAACTTGAACGTGGTTTTGATATTCTTGACCGTGACCACCACGCGCTTGATCCGCTGTTGGCGGAGTTTGCTACGGCAGCGAATGGGGCGATTACGGGCGCGCTTGCGGGCAAGGGGCCAGATGCAATTGCCCCTCTTGAGCGCGAGATGGCCCGCCTGTCCCGTCTGTTGGATCGGCATTTGCAAGATGAAGAAGAACTGGTGGTTCCCGTCATTCTAAAATTCGGCCCTTCGGGCCTAGACGGATAACCCAAAGCCCCCGCACTTGGGGGCTTTGGGGGAAAGTTTAGAAATCTAAGTTCTCAACACTCAGAGCGTTGGCTTGGATGAATTCGCGACGGGGTTCTACGACATCGCCCATCAGTTTGGTGAAAATGTCATCCGCATCGGCAAGATCGTCAATTTTGACCTGCAACAAGGTGCGCGCCTCTGGGTCAAGGGTTGTCTCCCACAGCTGGCCTGGGTTCATCTCACCCAAACCCTTATAGCGTTGCAGGGTCAGGCCCTTTTCACCTTCCGCCAAAATGGCATCCAGCAACTCGGTCGGGCCATGGATGATCTGGCTACGTTCTTTACGGGCAAGATGCGCTGGCTTTGCAAAAATCTCGCGTGTTTCGGCGCTGACGGAGGAGAGCTTGCGCGCCTCGCCAGACCGCAGAACCGCACCATCAAGGTTTCTGATTTCTTCCACCCCGCGCAAAACGCGGCTAAGGCGGATCCCATGATCTTGGGTGATACGCCCTTGCCATCCGCGCTCGTATTCCACGGCGACCAAATCAAGGCGCGCCGCGATTTGATCCGCAACACCCTGAAGATCGCTGTTCAAGCGGTCTTGGTCAAAGCCGCCCGCAAGCGCGGCCTGTTCAAGGATGTGACGGGGATAATGGGTTGGGAAGGCCTCAAGAACACGGCGGAAGGCACGCGCACCCTCAACAACACGCGCTAAATCTGCGCCTGCAATTTCTTCGCCAGAGGGCATACGCAGAACCGCGCCATCAACGCCCATTTGGATCAGGTAATCCTCAAGCGCTGCTTGATCTTTCAAATAGACCTCGGATTTACCGCGCGCCACTTTGTAAAGCGGCGGCTGCGCAATAAAGAGATTTCCCGCCTCAATGATCTGCGGCATCTGGCGGAAGAAGAAGGTCAACAACAGCGTGCGGATATGCGCGCCATCAACATCGGCATCCGTCATGATGACGATCTTGTGGTAGCGCAGTTTTGATAGGTCAAACTCGTCCCGCCCGATGCCTGTGCCAAGCGCGGTGATCAGCGTGCCAATCTCTTGGCTTGACAACATGCGATCAAAGCGCGCGCGCTCTACGTTAAGGATTTTCCCGCGCAGAGGCAGAACCGCCTGATTGTGCCGCGACCGGCCCTGTTTGGCGGAACCGCCGGCGCTGTCACCCTCGACCAAGAACAATTCAGATTTGGCGGGATCTTTTTCCTGACAATCCGCCAATTTACCGGGCAGGCTGGCCACATCCATTGCCGTTTTGCGGCGGGTCAACTCGCGCGCTTTACGCGCGGCTTCGCGGGCCAAAGCCGCTTCGACAATCTTGCCCACGATATTACGGGCCTCTTGGGGATGTTCTTCAAACCATTCGCCAAGCTTTTCGTTGACCAAATTTTCCACCGCAGGGCGCACTTCTGAGGACACCAATTTGTCCTTGGTCTGGCTTGAGAATTTTGGATCAGGCACTTTGACAGACAACACGCAGGTCAGCCCCTCGCGCGCATCATCGCCTGTGAAATTGACCTTTTCGCGCTTAGCGATACCCGATGTATTGGCGTAGTGGTTGATCGTGCGGGTCAGCGCACCACGAAAACCTGCCAAATGCGTGCCGCCATCACGTTGTGGGATGTTATTGGTGAAGGGCAGCACGTTCTCATGATAGCTGTCATTCCACCACATCGCGACCTCAACGCCGATGCCATCGCGTTCGCCCGACATAAAAATTGGATCTTCCAGCATTCCTGATTTGGAGCGGTCGATATATTTCACGAATTCGCGCACACCGCCCTCATAGACCATCTCGCTGCGCAAAGGTTCGGCTGGGCGTTCATCCTCAAGCACGATTTTGACGCCCGAGTTCAAAAAAGCCAATTCACGCAGACGCGTCTCTAGGGTTTTGAAACTATATTCCAAGTTCGAAAATGTGGTCAGCGAGGCGAGAAAACGCACTTCCGTGCCCTTTTCACCATCGGAGTCCCCCACAACGCGCAAATGCTCGACCGTTTCGCCACGTTCGAACTTGGCGTAATGCTCTTTGCCATTGCGCCAAATGCGCAGTTCCAGCCAATCGGAAAGGGCGTTTACAACCGACACGCCCACACCATGCAGACCGCCAGACACCTTATAGGAGTTCTGATCAAATTTGCCGCCTGCGTGCAGCTGGGTCATAATCACTTCGGCAGCAGATACGCCTTCCTCAGCATGCATATCCACAGGGATACCACGGCCATTATCGCGCACGGAAACTGAATTATCGGCATGAATTTTGACGGAAACTTGCGTGGCGTGACCTGCCAATGCCTCGTCAATGCCGTTATCGACAACCTCATACACCATATGGTGCAGGCCAGAGCCATCATCAGTGTCACCGATATACATACCGGGACGCTTGCGAACTGCCTCTAAGCCCTTGAGAACTTTGATGGAATCTGCGCCGTATTCCTGCGGCGCGGGCGCGTTTTCGGCCATGGGGACCTCTGCCTGTTTCTTATGCAGTTTTATAACGCGTTGTTGTGGGAATGTCACGCCTTTGCCACAATATTTAGCGGTTGAACACCGCAATCGCTATGGCCACCAAGATCAGCAGGCCGCCCGCGATCTTGTTAATCCGTGTCAGCGCCACTGGGTTCGTCACAAGGCGGCGCGCACGATCGACAAAAAGCGCAAAAAACGTATTTCCAACCAATGGCACAAACATGGAGATGGCCCCAATCAGGGCGATATCGGTCGCGTTAATCGTGCTGAGATCAAAGAACCCCGGCAGCATCCCCATGTAGAATAAAATCGCTTTGGGGTTGGCTAAAATCACCGCAAGGCCTGCAATGAACCCTGCCCAGACCCCTTTGCGATTAAGGCGGCTATCGGCGCTGATTTGGTGGCCTGCATGACGGATTAGCATGACCCCCATACCTGCAAAAACAACCACAGCGAGCCAACGCAGCGCCTCCATCACCCAATCATAGCTTGCGACAATCCATGCAAGCCCGACCAAGGCCAGAACTGACCATGCGGTATCCCCCAGTGCCACCCCCAGCATCAGGGGAAACGCCCCACGCATCCCATGCGCCAATGTGCGCGCGGTCAAGGCCAACCACACAGGGCCAGGGGTGAGAAACAGCACGAAAAGCGCGCCCGCATAGAGCGCCATTTGGGCCAGCGTTATTGTCATTGTCCTACCTAATTGGCCGCCTCCACCCCGAGCGGCACCTCTTGCGCACGCGCGCCAAATTCCATGAACAATTCTGCGCCAGTGCCTGTCAAGAAAGCTTGGGCATTCAGCGCGCATATTTCGTCAAAGAGGGCTGCTCGCCTGTCTGCATCAAGATGTGCCGCCACTTCATCCAACAGCACCAAAGGTGCGCGGCCCATGTCCTGCTTTAACGCGCGGGCATTGGCCAAAATCAGAGAGACCAAAAGGGCCTTTTGCTCACCCGTGGAGCATTGCCGCGCTGGGGCATCCTTGACGCGATAAATCGCGCCAAGATCAGTGCGATGCGGCCCAACCAACGTGCGCCCTGCTGCCATGTCCCGTGACCGCGTATCAGACCACAACGTGACCAAATCGGTGGGCGCGGTAAAACCCTCTCCCTCCTCCAAGGTCAGATCTGCGATAGGGAAACTGGTTTCCGCCTCCTCTTGCGCGGCAGCAATGCGGGTCAAGGCAGCGCTGCGATTGGCGCATATTTGCTCTGCGGCACTCATCATCTGACGTTCAAGCGCTGCATACCAACCCGCATCGCGCACCTGATCCTTTAGCAAGCGATTGCGATCCCGCATGGATTTTTCATAGGCCAGAACCGCCTCACCATGATCTGGAAAGAAGCTCAGCGTAATGCGATCCAAAAACCGCCTGCGCCCTTCGGCCCCTTCAATCCAAAGCCGATCTTGCGATGGCACCAGCCAAACCATCCGCAAAAGGCGCGCAAGCGCCAATTGGGGCGCGGATTTCTCATCTATCTCGACCTGACGGGGGCTGCTTGGCTCGGCGCGGGTGATGATCTCATGCACAGTGTCGTCAATCTGCAGGGTCGCCGCCACGCGCCACCCAATCACCTCTGGGCGGCGGATCAAATCCTCGGACGGGGCGCGCCGCAGCCCCCGACCAGGGGACAGCATCGAAATCGCTTCTAAGATATTTGTCTTACCCGCCCCATTTGGCCCATAAATCGCAACAGGCCGCCCATCGAAAGACAGCCGCAAACCACGATGGCTACGAAAATACGACAGATGCAAATTCGAGATATAGGCACTCATCCCGCGCGCTCTTTCAATCTACTTGGCGCGCGCGGCGCCTCAGACCCGCATCGGCATTACAACATAGATCGCGCTGGTGTCGTTCCCTTCGCGCATCAAGGTTGGATCACCCGATGAATTGAACATGAACACAGCGTTCTCGCGATCCACTTGGCTGGCGATTTCAAGCAGGTATTTAGCGTTAAAGCCGATCTCGAGCTTTTCATCCGCATAGGCAACCGCCAACTCTTCCTCGGCGGCGCCTGCATCTGGGGCATTCACCGACAGAACCAAACGATCCTCATCAAGGGACAGTTTCACCGCGCGTGAGCGCTCGGAAGACACTGTGGCAACACGATCAACTGCACGCGCGAATTCAGAGGCATCCACCTCCAATTTGCGAGTGTTTCCCGATGGGATCACGCGCTGATAATCAGGGAAGGTTCCATCAATCACCTTCGAGGTCAGCGTGATCTCAGGTGTAGCGAACCGAATTTTTGTCTCAGATACGGAAACCGCAATCACCGCATCGTCATCTTCCAACAATTTGCGGATTTCACCCACGGTTTTGCGCGGCACGATCACGCCGGGCATGGCCTCGGCACCTGTGGGCAACTCGGTATCCACGCGCGCCAAGCGGTGACCATCTGTGGCAACCGCGCGCAGCATACGTCCCTCTTCACCTTCGGCAATATGGAAATAAACGCCGTTGAGATAATAGCGTGTTTCCTCAGTCGAAATCGCGAATTTGGATTTATCGAACAAGCGGCGCAGCGCCGGCGCTTTGGCAGAGAAATTTGCGCTATATTCGGACGAAGACATCACAGGAAAATCTTCCTTGGGCAATGTCGCCAAAGAGAAATTCGATCGGCCCGCCTGAACGATTAAGCGACCCGAGGCTGCATCATCACTGATTTGCACCAAGGCCCCGTCAGGCAGTTTGCGCGTAATTTCATGCAGTGTGACCGCCGAAACCGTGGTGGCACCCGCTTGTTCGACATGGGCATCCACCTTGTCGACCACCTCAATATCAAGGTCGGTGGCACGAAAGGAAACATGGCTACCATCCGCCTCGATCAACACATTCGCCAAAATAGGGATCGTGTTACGGCGTTCGACAACAGATTGGGCTTGGCTGACAGCTTTGAGCAGGGCCGCGCGCTCGATCGAAAATTTCATAGCCTCGTCTCCAACATATAGCGGGGCGCAGAGGTTACTATCTCTGCGCCGCAGCACAAGTATTTTATCAGCAATGTTTCGATTGGCACAGTCGGGGTCAATGACAATCTTTCGATTGGCATGGCTTAGTGCGGAAAATCACGCCTCCAAAAGACGGCGCAGCAATTCTGCATCTTCCACGAATTGGCTATCCGTGCTCATCAATTCTTCGATTTTGCGGACGCCATGCAAAATGGTCGTATGATCACGGCCCCCAAATTTGCGCCCGATTTCTGGCAAGGATCGCGTTGTGTATTTCTTGCACAAATACATCGCCATTTGCCGAGGACGCACAATATTGCGCGCGCGATTGGGGCTCATCAAATCTGCTGGACGCACTTTGTAATAGTCGCAGGTTTTTTTGATTATTTCATCCATCGTCACCTTGCGGCTGGTCGCGCGCAAAATGTCAGAAAGGCATTCTTGGGTCAGATCGAGCGTGATCTCAGCACCAACCAGGTCAGCAAAGGCGCAAAGACGCGTCAAGGCTCCTTCAAGCACCCGCACATTCGATGAGACACGATGCGCAATGAATTCCAAAACCCCGTCTGCGATTTTCAAATCACGATAGCGTTGGCGCTGTGTCTCGAGTTTGGATTGCAGGATACCAAGGCGCAATTCATAGTCGGTTGGATGTAAATCCACCACCAAGCCGCATTGCAAACGCGAGGCGATCCGACTGTCGAGATCCTCCATATCAACGGGCGCACGATCCCCCGAAATGATAATCTGTTTACCAAGTTCCACCAAAGCGTTGAACGTGTGAAAGAACTCTTCTTGTGTAGAATTCTTGCCTGCGATGAATTGCACATCATCAACCATTAAAACATCAACCGAACGGAACATCTGCTTAAAGCCGATCGTATCTTTTTCCCGCAACGCACGCACAAAGCGATACATGAACTGTTCAGCAGATAAGTAATGAATGCGCTGATTGGGATTGTTTTTGGTCAACTCCCAAGCAATCGCGTGCATCAAGTGGGTCTTGCCAAGGCCAACACCGCCGTAAAGAAACAGCGGGTTAAACGCCACGGGGCCACCTTCGGCAACACGGCGCGCGGCGGCATGGGCCAACTCATTCGGTTTGCCCACGATAAAATTCTCGAACGTGTAAGCAGGGTTCAAATTAGACAAAGGAATGTCCGCATCGGCGCTGATCGCGGCCGAGAGGTCAGGCGCAGACTGCACTGGTGCCCCATCTGCAGGCGTTTGCGGTGCATTAGGTGTTTGGGGCGTGCTCTGCACCAAGAATTCCAAGCGGTCTACTGCAAGCCCTGCGCCATGCAGGTGGCGCAAAATTACATCCCCAAATTTTTGCGAAACCCAAGTGCCAAAGAAATTCGTGGGGACACGGAAACGCGCGATGCGGGCATCGATGCGGTCAAACTCAATCGGCTCAATCCAAGATTTGAAGTTATTTTTTCCAATCGCCGATTGCAGTTCATTACACACATCCGCCCACTTGTCGTTCGTCATCATGCACCTACACTTATTTTTAATTTTGCCGCATGAGAACCACCGTTCTGGCAGTTCCCACGCGGATCATCCCCGCTTAACGTTTTCAGAAAATCTGCCTGACCCATTGCAAGTCCAACGGCATAATTATGCCCGCTTGCAACGTCCAAACCGCGAGAGCGAACCGTCTTGAACAATTTTTACAAAAAAGGTGCCCACTCGCAGTTTGCGAGATCCTTTTTTGCCGTTCTTAAAATACGGTCACTCTCTCGAGGGAACACAAACACCTTCGGTGCAGACGCTTGGCATCTAAGCCATAGGTCACAGCGATAACCATGCGTAGAAACGCAAAGGCATCACTCAAACTATAGGCAGATTAATCCACCCTGCGCCGCGCACAAAAATTTGCGCGCGTTGGTTTTTACACCTGTCAGCTGTCCCCCCAGACAATCTGAATCACCTTGCAAACTAGCGGGAGTCGCGCCCCCCTCGCAATAGAACTTCACGCTTGACACAATTCTTTTTCAAACCCGAATCTGATGCATCCGCAGAACGGCCTTGATCAGCAAAGATTTTCCCAAAAAAAACGCCCGCAGAAGCGGGCGAATTTGTCATAATAATTAGGTCAAAGCCCAATATTACTTGGCCGAAAGCGCCTTCACACGGGCCGATAGGCGCGACATTTTCCGCGCAACCGTGTTTTTATGCAGGACACCTTTTGTCACACCGCGCATCAGCTCAGGCTGTGCATCGCGCAACGCGGCTGCAGCAACAGATGCATCGCCTGTTGCAATCGCTTCTTCAACTTTGCGCAGGTAGGTGCGGATACGCGAACGGCGCGCTTTATTTACTTCATAGCGGCGCTCATTCTGGCGGGCGCGTTTTTTGGACTGAGGCGTATTTGCCATCGGTTGATCCCTTCTCTCAGGCTCGTATCAATTAAAATGCAACGCGCGCCTGTCCAGCACCAACCACGGGTTTATAACCGGGTCCTCTGGCCAAAGCGGGCCTCACACGCATGTCTGAAGCGCGCATTACGGGAATTCTGACAGAATGTGAAGCCCTGAATCACTTGTCGCGAAACTGGGCTTCGCGCTTTTCAAGAAAGGCTGCCATGCCTTCCTTTTGATCTTCAGTGGCAAATAGCGCATGAAACAGGCGGCGTTCAAACAAAACGCCTTCACGAAGCGTGGTTTCATAGCTGCGATTGACCGATTCTTTGACAGCCATCACAGTGACCATGGATTTCTCAGCAATCTTGGCCGCCGCACCCATGACCTCTTCCATCAATTTTTTGGCAGGGACAACACGGCTGACAAGACCTGCCCGCTCTGCTTCTTCAGCGGTCATAAAGCGGCCTGTCAGATGCATATCCATCGCTTTCGACTTACCCACAAAACGGGTGAGGCGCTGCGTGCCGCCGATCCCCGCGACAATGCCCAAATTGATCTCAGGCTGTCCGAATTTTGCAGTATCCGCTGCAATGATGAAGTCGCACATCATCGCCAATTCGCATCCCCCGCCCAAGGCATAACCCGCAACGGCGGCAATAATGGGCTTACGACAGCGCAGTAATTCTTCGGTCTCAGTTGTGAATAAATCGCCTGCGAATACATCGACAAAGCTTTTCTCGGACATTTCTTTGACATCTGCCCCAGCGGCAAAGGCCTTATCCGAGCCAGTAATAACGATTACGCGAACCTTATCATTAGAATTGGCGGATTTAATGACCTTGGACAATTCGCCGAGCAACTGAATGTTCAGCGCGTTCAACGCATCGGGTCTGTTCAGCTTGATTAGGCAGACATGGTTTTCAATGTCCACAATCAGGGTTTCATAGGCCATCGCCAGTCAATCCTCGCAGGTTCGCATGTGCGGCAGGGTTAACAGGATAAGCCAAAAGTTGAAACTACCTTTGGCAGGCAGGGCAGTAGAAACTTGACCGTCCCGATTGCACAATACGGCGGATCACGCCCGCGCATCCCGACTTGAGGCAAGGCTGGCCTTCGCGGTCATAGGCTTGGAATCCATGCTGGAAATATCCTAATTCCCCATCTGCTTGGCGATAGTCACGCAAGGATGACCCGCCCGCTTCAAGTGCCTCGAATAAAACCTCGCGAATGATTGGGACAAGGGACGCAACACGCGCAGGTGCAATTCGACCTGCTTGACGGGTTGGGGATATCCCCGCGCGAAACAGGGATTCGCAAACATAGATATTTCCCAAGCCCGCCACGATCCGCTGGTCGAGCAATGCCGCCTTGATCGGTGTTTTGCGCCCAGACAGCGCATCGACCAAATAGCGTTCATCAAACTGGTTGCCCAAAGGTTCTGGGCCAATCTCGCGGATCAGCCAGTGATCCGCCTCACCCGCAGTCGCAAACAAATCCATCGCACCAAATCGGCGTGGATCGTTAAAGGTGACACGCGCGCCTTGTGCCAGTTCGAAAACAACGTGATCATGTTTTTGAGGGGCAGGATGGCCATGCACGAACTGCGCAAGTGTCTCGCGCGCGCCTTCAGGCAGCGAAATTAACATCCGCCCCGACATGCCCAAATGGATCAAAACAGTCGTGCCGCGATCTAAATCCATCAAGATGTATTTCGACCGCCGCCGCAGACGCAAGATACGCGCTCCAGAAACATCCCGCGCCATATTGGCAGGGAATGGCCAACGCAAACCCTCACGATTGAGGCGCAATTCTGTGATCACCTGCCCCTCCATCACGGGGATAAGACCACGGCGCACTGTTTCCACTTCGGGAAGTTCTGGCAAATTCTTCACTCCTTGTTCCAAGCGTCGCATTGTCAGGCGGCCCTCGCTGCCTATAAGAGAGGGGAGTTGAGAAGGAGGGCAAGGCCCGATGACATCGAAAGATGAAAGCCAAGACAGCCGCACCACCCATTTCGGGTTCCAAACCGTGGGCGAGGATGAAAAGGCAGGCATGGTGCATGGCGTGTTTTCCAATGTGGCAAGCCGCTATGATGTGATGAATGATGTCATGTCCGGAGGCATCCACCGCGTTTGGAAAGATGCGATGATGGATTGGCTTGCTCCGCGCGCGGGTCAGGACTTGCTCGATGTTGCGGGCGGGACAGGCGATATCGCTTTCCGCTTTCTCAAGCGCGCACCTTCTGCGACGGCAACAGTGCTTGATATGACGCAATCCATGCTGATCGAGGGGCAAAAGCGCGCTGAAGCCGCGCATATGGTCGACAGTCTGAATTGGATTGTGGGCGATGCCATGGCGCTGCCCTTTGAAAACAATCGTTTTGACGTCTACACTATCAGCTTCGGCATCCGTAACGTGACCCGAGTGCAGGATGCGCTGAATGAGGCGTTTCGCGTCCTCAAACCTGGTGGACGCCTGATGGTTTTGGAATTCAGCCAATTGCCGAATACGGGCCTGCAAAAGCTTTATGACCTCTATTCATTCAATATGATTCCGCGCATGGGTCAGATGATCGCCAATGATCGCGACAGCTATCAATATTTGGTCGAGTCGATCCGTAAATTCCCAGACCAAGAGACCTTTGCAGGGATGATCCGCGCCGCTGGGTTTGAGCAAGTATCCTATCGCAATCTCAGCTTTGGCATCGCCGCGCTGCATTCCGGTTGGAAAATTTAACCGATGCGCGGGCCACATAATATTTGGCGTGTTATCCGCACAGGCGCCACATTCGAGCGCACAGGTGCAATGCGTGTCGCGCTTGAGGCACTGAAGGCACCGCGATCCTTGCGCATTGCGGCGCGGGTTTTGGGCCTGCCGTTTGCATGGCTAGGGCATCGCGGCGACCCCGCCCTACCACCTGTCACACGCGCGCTGACCGCCCTTGGCCCTGCCTATATCAAATTTGGGCAAATTCTATCCACCCGCCCTGATGTGGTCGGGTCAGAATTGGCTCAACAATTGCGGGTGCTGCAAGACAAGCTGCCGCCCTTTTCAACAGAGCGCGCCAAAAAGGTCATTTCTGAGGAATTGGAAATTCCTGTTGAGCAATTATTCAGCGCCTTTTCCGAGCCTGTCGCAGCCGCCTCGATCGCACAAGTGCATCAGGCGACCTTAGCGGAGACAGGACAAGAGGTTGCTGTCAAGGTGTTACGCCCCCAAATCGGGCGCGCCTTTCGTAAGGATATCAATGCCTTTTATCTCATCGCATGGCTGGTCGAAACCCTTGCGCCCGCCACGCGTCGGTTGCGTCCACGCGAAGTGGTCGAGCATTTTGAAGGTATTGTTCTGCAGGAGCTTGATCTGAGGATCGAAGCCGCAGCAGCAGGGGAATTCGCGGCCAACACGGCAAATGACGAAGGCTTTGATGTGCCCCAAATTCAATGGGGCCTGTCATCGCGGCAGGTGATGACGATGAGTTGGGTCAAAGGTGTGCCGCTTGGCGATGTCACAGCTATTGACGCAGCAGGCTTTGATCGCCGCTCCTTAGCCGCGCGCGTGCTGCAGATGTTCCTACGCCATGCGCTGCGGGATGGCTATTTCCATGCCGATATGCACCAAGGAAATCTAAAAGTTTCACCTGTGGGTGACATCGTGGCCTTGGATTTCGGGATCATGGGGCGGCTGGATGAATACACGCGCCGCGTCTACGCCGAAATTTTGATGGGCTTTATTCGCAAAGATTACCGCCGCGTGGCAGAAGTGCACTTTGAAGCGGGATATGTGCCCGCAGATCGCGATGTTGATCAATTCGCGCAAGCCCTCAGATCGGTTGGTGAGCCAATTTTTGGCATGGATGCAAGCCGAATTTCCATGGCGCGACTTCTGTCATATCTATTTGATGTGACAGAAAAATTTGGTATGGAAACGCGCACTGAACTGATCTTGTTGCAACGCACGATGGTTGTTGTTGAGGGGGTTGCGCGCTCACTTGATCCACATATCAATATTTGGGATGTGGCAAGGCCCGTGGTCGAAGATTACATCGCTCGCAACATCGGGCCTAAAGCTGTGATCGCCGACCTTCTGAAAACGGCAAAGGTTCTTGCGCGGTTCGGCCCGCGTTTGCCAGATTTGGCCGAGGCGGCGCTGCTTGCGCAGGTCAACACCAAACCAACAAAGCCACCCTCGCGATGGAAGGAACGCATGGCCTATGGCGCGCTCGGATTTGGTTTGGCGGGGGGGATTTTGGCAATCGCTGAATTCTTATAGACGGTCTTGTAGAATGCACAGCGCCTCAACCTGATCGGCGGCCATTTTTCAGATCATCTGCCATCGTTGGCATCCGCACTCCCAAATACAAGGCCTCACGAGGCTAAAGCCTAGTGAAAGAAACTTTAGCATCGATTAAACGGCTTTTGCACTTCCTCCAAAGCCGTGGTTAACTGCACGAGTTAACAATCTGCTCAAATAGGATGGCATAACGATGGCGCGGATGATTTACATTCTCAATGGCCCAAACCTTAATCTCTTGGGCAAGCGAGAGCCGCATATTTATGGACATGAAACCCTTGAAGATGTTGAACGGCGGTGTAAGGCACTACTTCCCGAAGGGTTTGATCTCTCTTTGCGCCAATCAAATCACGAAGGCCAACTAATTGACTGGATCCATGAGGCGCGCGAAGCGGCCTGTGGTATTGTCTTAAATCCGGGCGCCTATACCCACACCTCAATCGCAATTTATGATGCGCTTTGTGCATATGAAGGGCCAGTGATTGAGGTGCATATATCGAATGTTCACAAACGCGAAGCGTTTCGCCATCATTCTTATGTCTCGGGGCGTGCCGAAGGCGTTATCGCAGGGCTTGGCCTTGACGGGTATGAAGCCGCCATGCGGCGCATCGTGACCCTAAACGGCGCGTAATTACCCCATGCGACATCCATGCCATAGTTTTCGGATATAGGTTTCCACAGTCCCGCCAAGCACATCGTGTTGGCGGGGCAAATCTGCTTGCGCACCCCCGTTGGTGCGGTCTCAATCAACTCAAGCTGGCCATTTTCATGCTCGGCATGCGACTGATACGGCTTATAGTCGCCCCGCTGATCCGCCTTGGAATTTTGTCTGGGATGCGCGCCTTTGTGACAGATGCATGTCAGGTTACGCAAAAAGCCAAAAATTTCTGAGATCTGCCATATCTTCACAACAGCGCAAGCTTCGGTCTTTATGAGGCAACCAAATTTTGCGAGATGGATCATGACGACAGCTTATCGCCCAGCCCATGAATTGATTGATGAAATCGCCACAGGTAATCTTTCCCCAAGTGCGCTGATGGAAGACAGCTTGGCGCGCATCGCAGCGATTAATCCCAAGATCAATGCCATCGTGGCGCTCCGTGATGAAGCCGCCTTGATGGACGAAGCCCACGCCATGGACGCAGCCCCTGTAAAAGGGCCACTGCATGGCCTGCCTTTTGCTGTGAAAGATTTGGTTGCCACCAAAGGAATCACAAGCAGCTGGGGATCGCCCATTTTCAAAGATTTCGTGCCAAGCAAAGACCATCTTCTTGCCGCGCGCCTACGGGCAGCAGGGGCGATTTTAATCGGCAAAACAAATGTGCCTGAGTTCGGTTTAGGGTCCCACAGCTTTAATCCGATCTATGGTACAACCAAAAACCCATATGATTTGAAAAAATCAGCAGGCGGATCATCAGGCGGTGCCGGTGCGGCTTTGGCCGCGGGTTTGGTCAGTCTTGCTGATGGATCAGACATGATGGGAAGCCTACGCAATCCTGCCGCATGGAACAATCTATACAGCCTCAGGCCCACGCATGGGCTTGTACCCGCCGAACCCCAAGGTGAAATGGTTATGCATCCCTTGTCCACCGATGGACCAATGGCACGCAACCCTCAAGATTTGGCGCTTTTGTTGAATGTTCTCGCGGGGCCTGATCCGCGCGTGCCATATCACTGGCCCAAAATCGATTTTCAAAACCTGCCAAATTTCGCTGGGGCCAAGATTGCATGGCTTAGCGATTGGGGTGGGGCCTTGGCTATGGAGCCAAGCCTGATGACCCATCTCGAAGGGGCCTTGCCAATTTTGACGGAAGCAGGTGCAACAGTTGCGCCAGAAAAACCGCTTTTCCCTTTCGAGAAGATTTGGGCTTCTTGGTGCGGACTTCGGCATTTTGCTATCTTGGGAAAATTGGGCAGCTATGCATCAAACCCTATCCAACGCGACCTGCTAAAACCCGAAGCGATTTGGGAGATAGAGGGCGGCAAATCCCTAACCCCTGCTGATATCCTAGTCGCAAGCGCAGATCGCTCAGACTGGCTGCGGGCCGTTGCGCGAGCCTTTGAAGGCTTTGATTTCTTTGCCCTACCCGCAACACAGACATGGCCCTTTGCGGCGGAGATGCGCTATCCCGATGCTATCAATGGCAGCGCAATGGACACCTATCACCACTGGATGGCGGTCGTCACTCCCGCAAGCCTTGGCGGCTTGCCCGCCCTAACCTTGCCAGCTGGGTTTGGTGAAACAGGCCTTCCCGCAGGCATTCAAATCATCGGGCCAAAAGGATCAGATGCGCGGCTTCTGGCATTCGCCAATGCCTATCACAAAGTCAATCCGTGGAAAGACAAACACCCCGCACTGTGAGCACTGCCGTAGACTTTTTAGAAAGTATGAAGAGATTGATAGACTACTCTACTTAGGCGCCGCGCTGTTGTGAAGATATGGCATATCTCAGAAATTTTTGGCTTTTTACACAAGTTGACACGCACCTGTCACAAAGACGCGCCATCTGAGACGAAATTTGGTAGCGGATCAGCGGGGCGACTATGGGCGGCACTTCAACAGCGCCAATGCCAAAACGAGTTTTGATCATTTCGGACGCATGGGGCGGCCAGATCAATGGCGTGGTGCGCACTTACCAAAATATCATAGCGGGGCTTGAAGCGCGCAATGTGGATGTTCGGGTCATTGGCCCAGAAGATTTTCGGCGGATGCAGAGATGTCATCAGTGAACGTGAATACGGCTCGGATAGAGTTACACAAACGGGAGCAATGCGCACGCGGGCGGGAGCAAACACGCAGCCACGCGCGCGCGGGACGCGCAACAAAAAGGTGGATAAAAGGGCGGATGATCGCCACAAATTAACCGCCAATATACTGATATTGCATGACAATTTGCCAAAGGGTGGTGCCGCTGAAGGGACTCGAACCCCCGACCCCATCATTACGAATGACGTGCTCTACCAGCTGAGCTACAGCGGCCACGGGCGCGCTCTTAGCAAGGTTGTACGCGCTTGTGTAGACCTAATGTGATCCGTGTTTAATTTACGCCACGGGCTGCCTGCACCGCGTCTGCGCCCTTACTGGCGTCCTCCTCATCATCAATTCGGAATTCAGGGCCCAAAGTTAACGTATCCTCGCCCGATACGGGCTCGACCACAGGCTCTGATGGGGCTGACTGCTGCGGGGTTGCAACTGTTTCAGGCGTTTCCACCGCAGCAGGGCTTGGGCCATCCAGGGCGCCCACGATCAAAGGCAGCATTTGTTCAGGCCCTTGCAGCGCGGCCTCACTTTGCGGTGGCACCGCCCAATGCAATGTGTCGAACCCATCACAATGGGTGCAGGTTGGGCGCCATTCGGCGTGAACATGGCCACAGGCCTCGCACAACCATTGCGGCCCACGCGATGCTGTAACTGCTTTTGCAAGCCAAGCCCGCACCAGACGATCTTCACCGCCTTCGCCGCGCTCAATTGCGGCCATAACAGTCAGGCTGCGCGCATCTGGCTCATCCTGTGCCAAACTGCCAAGGGCCTTGCGGGCCTCGCCAAATTCCTTCGCGGCGATTTGCAATTCCGCCTCCAAAAGGCGTGCCTCGCGGTGGCCTTGATGCTGCTTTAACAAAGGACGGAAGCGTTTGATCCGCGCCTCTGGCGTTTCTTCGGGAACGATTTCGGCAAAAGCTGCGGCTAGATCAGGGTGCGGCGCAAGACCCCATGCTTTTTGGATCACCGATGCGGCCTGCTTTGCCTTACCCTCGGCAATCGACATGCGCGCCGCCATCACTGCGGCGGGCACAAGGCTGGGAGATTGGCGATTGGCGGATTTTGCCAGCTCTGTCGCACGGGCAATTTGGCCATCTGCCAAAGCCTCACGCGCATCGGCAAGGGCCAAGACAGCATCACGGCGCTTATGCACATCGCGCGGCAAAGTGCCTGACCGCAGTTTTGCATTCAATGTGGCCCGCGCCCCTGCCCAATCTTCATATTGCGCCTGAAGACGCAGCAAGGTGTCCTGCATATCCGCATTTTTGGGTCGCAGGGCGAGGGCCTTTTCGGCGAGTTTCAAAGCGGTGTCGGTGTCACCTGCGGCCAATTTCTGCTGCAACAAGCCCCGAACACCAACAAAACGGGTGCGCTCATCTTGAACCAAGGCTTTGAATGCTTCGGTCGCGCGGGCCTTGTCGCCCGCCATTTCCGCCCCTTGGGCAATCAATAAATTCGTCACCTCTGGCCGCGCCAGCAGCTTGGCTGCGCGCTCTGCTTTACGGATGGCCAAATGCCCTTCACCCGCGGCAAGGGCGAGGATCGAGTCCGACAATGCCTCAAACCCGCGTTTTTCGCTGCGGCGATTGAAATAACGGGTCAATGCAGTTTCATCGCCATTGAGGAAACGGATACCCGCCACGACCAGCCCTGTGAGGCGCATCAAAACCCACACCAGAACCAAAGCGGCCAGCGCCAACAACACCGACACAAAAGGCGTCAGAACAAATTCGCGCCCTGCCACCGTGATTAGCGCCACATCACCGATCTCGAGCAAATAGGTGGCCCCAATCGCCAAAACGGCGGTGGCGGCTACGAAAACCAGCGCCTTGAGCATGGACCACAACATCACATCGCCCCCCTTAACCCGCTTGACCGATTGCGGCGCGATAGGTTTCGAAGGCCTCAGTCACAGAGAGACGCACCTCAACCTGAGCGACCCAATCCGAAAACACGGCTTGGGCAGGGGCAGGCAGGGCCGAAAGTTCGGCCAAAGCCAAAGACAAATCGCCTTGATCAACGGCCCCTTGGGCACGGGACAAGATTGCATCTGGGTCATCCCCGTCACGCGGGCTGAGCGACCGACCACCAATTTGGCCTTGCAGGAACGCCCCTACGCGCGCGCTTAGTGTATCGCCTGCCGTTTCGCGCAAGGCAATTGGCAGCGCATCACGCGCCAAGGGCGCAAATTCCGTGCGAAGCTGCGACAGGCGCACCAGTCCCGTCTCGGCCGCAGTGTGCAACAGGGCGGGGGCGGTGATGCCTGATCCTGCCTCCGCATCAGATAGCGCAGCTGCAAACGGCACACCGCTTTCCATCGCCAATGTCAGGCGCACAATCGCGCTGCTGGCCTGCAGGCGTGCCACCTCACTGGTGATCGTCTCACGCAACGCGGCGAGTTCGGTTTCAGCATCTTGTGAAACGGCCTCAAGCGCGCCCCGTTGGCTGTCTACTAGCGCCTGCAATGTGGCAATCTGCTGATCCAATGCGACACCATTTGCCCCCAAAAGTGAAACATCTACACCTTCTGGGCGGGCTTCAAGCGTGGCAATGCGCGATTGCAGATCGGAGAGCGCGTTGGCTTGCGCCGCAAGATCGGCGTCAAGCGCATCAATCTTGGTGGTGATTGGGGTCAAATCAACCTGCGGCACCGAGACTGCATCAAGATCCGCGCGAAGATCGGCCAAACCCGCCTCAAGCGGCGCAAGATCGACTGTGGCGGCCCCTTGGTCCGCGAGGCCTGCGCGCAGTTCATCCTGTGTTGCCTCAATGGCAGAGAGACGCGCAGCAATATCATTGGAGGGCTCCGCACTTGGCAAAAGACTGGCCGCAGCGAAGCCAAGCCCTGCAGCAAGACCACCCCCTAAAACCATCGGCCAAACCGAATTGCGCGGCTTTGGCGAAGTCGGGGCAGCAGGCGCTGTATCGGATTGGCTTGGCACAGCATCCGTTGCGGGCTTTGTTGCCGCTTTCGGCGCAGGTTTTGCAGTGGTTTTTGCCGTGGTCTTTACAGCCGCTTTGGGTGTCGCCTTCGCTGAGGTCGATTTACGCGCCTGTGAGGGTGTTCGTTTTGAACGCGACCCTGTCGAAGCCTGCGAAGATGTTGATTTTTTTTCCGCCATACAGACCTCTTACCCGTCAGAATCATGCTGTCCAGTTACATTGACAGCGTTTTTCAGCAGCTTAGAGCAGCCATCCCATGCGCTCAAGCCTTGCAGGCCACCCGATCGCGCCTTTAGCGAAGATATCTCGCTAGCGCGTCAATCATCGCGCCTGCATTAGGGGATTGCGCTACAGATACCCGCGCTTGAAACGCGGCAGGGATGGCATCAGCGGTTGCTGCACTGATCGCAACAAGCCTCAAATCCGCGCCCATGTTTTGTGGCAAGGCCGCAAAAAACAAGGCTGCAGAGCGGGGTGAAAACAGCGGGACAACAATCGACCTATCGCTTTGAAAAAGTGAGGTAAATTCAACATCAGGGGCCAGTGCAACCTGCTCGTATATCGCCAAGTGATCAGCTGTCTGGCCTGCGGCTTGCAAGGTCGCACACAGATCGCCCGCTTGGTGGTGCCCATGCAGATGGAGCACCCGCGCCGAGCGCGGGAGATCGGCCAAGATCAACGCTGAAAGATCGGTGACATCACCCTCCGCAGATCGCGCCACGAAACCCAAAGCCCGCGCCGCTTGCGCGGTTTTTTGCCCAACACAATAGGCTGTGACCCCCAATGCCGCGTCAGGTTCCTTTGACAATTCAGCAAAGGCAGAAACCCCGTTTTCCGAGGTGAACACGACCGCATCATAGCGCGAGATATCCACATCCACGGGGATCACAGACATCGTCATCAGGGGATGGATCGAAAGCGCGGGCCGCTGACCCAAAGCCGCCGTCATCTCATCAGCAAACCGCTGCGATTGCGCAGCAGAACGGGTCAGAAGGATCAAAGGGCAAGCATTGTCAGCCATAGCCTGCGATGATACCTGCCTTGCGAGGCGCTTACAATTGGCTTCCATCGCAGATATCTTTGGTCTGCAATGGGCGAAGGATCCACGGGGCATGACCGCAGGGCAAAGACTAAACATCTTGGGGCTGGAATCGAGCTGTGATGATACGGCCGCTGCGGTGCTGCGCCGCGAGGGTTCTGGGGATCTTATTCTTCTCTCTTCTGTTGTGGCAGGTCAAACGTCCCTGCACGCCGAATTTGGTGGCGTGGTTCCCGAACTGGCCGCGCGCGCCCATGCTGAAAAATTGGATCACATGGTCGAAGAGGCCTTGGCGCAGGCAGATATCCCCTTAGCCGACATAGACGCCATCGCGGTCACTGCGGGCCCTGGTCTCATTGGGGGCGTTTTGTCAGGCGTCATGGCCGCCAAAGGATTAGCTTATGGTCTGGGCAAGCCCTTGATTGGGGTTAATCATTTGTCAGGCCACGCCCTGACCCCACGCCTGACAGATGGGATGCGTTACCCCTATCTGATGCTCTTGGTGTCAGGGGGGCATTGCCAGTTTTTACATGTCAAAGGCCCTGACGATTTCACGCGCCTCGGGGGCACAATTGACGATGCCCCGGGCGAAGCCTTCGATAAGGTTGCACGGATCATGGGATTGCCTCAACCTGGCGGGCCATCAGTGGAAAAGGCAGCACAATCTGGGGATGCCCGCCGATTTTCACTTCCCCGTCCGCTCTTGGATCGCGAGGGCTGCGATATGTCATTCTCAGGCCTAAAAACGGCTGTGCTGCGCCAACGTGATCAATTGGTTGCCGCCCAAGATGGGCTTTTTGAACAAGACCGCGCGGATATTTGTGCCAGTTTCCAAGCTGCAATGCGTGATGTTTTGGCCGAGAAATCACGCCGCGCCTTGGCCTTGGCAGATGGGATCACGGGCTTCGCTGTGGCGGGTGGGGTGGCCGCAAATCAGACCCTGCGCAAGGCGCTTGAGGCTGTCTCGGATGAGGCCAATACGCCATTTGTCGCGCCACCATTGGCCCTATGCACAGACAATGCTGCTATGATCGCCATGGCGGGGCTAGAACGCTATCTCGAAGGGGCGCGGGATGATATGACGTTATCCGCCCGCCCACGCTGGCCCTTGGATCAAAGCGCCCATGCCATGCTTGGCTCAGGAAAAAAGGGGGCGAAGGCATGATTGATATCGCAGGCGCAGGCGCCTTTGGCACAAGCCTTGCCATAGCATTGGCCCGTGCGGGTCGGCCTGTGCGCCTTTGGGCCCGCGATGGTGCCGAAAACATGCGCCAATCCCGCGAAAATGCGAAACGTCTGCCCGATATCCGCTTGCCTGACCAAGTAGAAGTCACGGATGATTTAGACGCGCTGAGAAGCGATATTTTGCTACTGGCCATTCCCACGCAAAAGCTTGGGTCATTTTTAGATGGCTATAGGCCGCGCGCGGGTTATCTTGTCTCCTGCGCGAAGGGGATTGATTTGACCACGGGTCTTGGCCCTGCATCACTGCTGAGCGCGCGATTTCCAGACAAAGTTGCGGCACAGCTCACGGGTCCCAGTTTCGCGGTCGATATCGCGCGCGGCCTGCCAACTGCCCTGACCTTGGCGTGTCAGGATGCGACCGCCGTGACTACGCTACAAAAGGCGCTATCCACGCCCAATCTACGCCTTTACGGAAGCACCGATGTTATCGGGGCAGAGATGGGGGGCGCCCTCAAAAATGTAATCGCCATTGGGGCAGGTGCAGTCATGGGGCGGGGCTTGGGCGAGAGCGCGCGCGCCGCCCTTATGGCCCGCGGCTTTGCCGAAATGCGCAGGATCGCATGCGGGTTTGGCGCGATAGATGAAACGCTTTCAGGACTGTCGGGACTTGGCGACTTGATCCTGACCTGCACTTCGGAAAAATCGCGCAATATGCGCTTTGGCCTCTCCCTGACCCAAGGCACAGCTTGGTCGGAGGACAGCACAGTTGAGGGGGTTGCGACCGCGCGGGGCTTGGCCGCGCGGGCTGAAATTGACACACCCCTTGTCGATGCCGTGGCCAAGCTGAGCGCAGGTGAAGTAGAGTTTGACGAAATAACAGAGGCGCTTTTGGCGCGCCCTTTGACCATGGAGTAAAGAAAATGCGTTACGCGTTGATGTGCACAGACAAGGCCGAAGCCCTACAAACCCGCCTTGATAACCGCGAGGCCCATTTGGCCTATATCGCCGAGACAGGCGTGGTTGAAATGGCAGGCCCACTTTTGGATGAGGCAGGCAAGATGATCGGATCGCTCGTCATCATCGAGGTCGAAACCCGCGCAGACGCCGAAGCTTGGGCCACAAATGATCCTTACGCAAAAGCAGGGCTTTTTGCGAAAACCCGCATCGAAGCATGGAAAAAGGTCATCGGCTGATGGCGTATTGGCTGTTCAAATCCGAACCCGACACGTGGAGTTGGGCGCAGCAATCTGCCCGCGGGGATCAGGGAGAGGAATGGAACGGCGTGCGCAATTATCAGGCGCGTAACTTCATGCGGCAAATGGAAATCGGGGATCAGGGGTTTTTCTATCATTCCCAGACCGAAAAGGCCGTGGTGGGCCTTGTCGAAGTCATCGCCAAAAGCCACCCCGACAGCACCACGGACGACCCGCGTTGGGACTGCGTGGATATCAAAGCCCTCCGCCCCATGCCCCGCCCTGTGAGTTTGGAAATAGTTAAGGCCGAGCCTCGTCTTGCCGAAATGGCCTTGCTGCGCCAATCGCGCCTCTCGGTGCAACCCGTGACACCAGAGGCCTGGGATATCATCTGTAAAATGGGTGGGCTGGAATAAAGAAGGAGGGCCCCGATCAGATCGGAACCCTCCGCCACCCACGCACTCTTCTCGCTCCGCACGTGTTCGAATGAGGGCCCGCCATACTGATCAGGCAGGGTGTGGATAACATAACCCCCTGCGAGCAATCAAAGAAAAAGCAAGTCGAATTTTATCGATCACATAAGAAGGCCCCCAACACCGCCGTGGCAGTTGGAGGCCTGTTTGACTGATAAAGCGGTCAGGTTCAGCGATACACGCTTTCTTTACCGAAATGCTTGACCAGCATGTAATAGATCACAGCGCGGTATTTGTTCCGCTCTGAGCGACCATAGGTTTCGATGACGCTATTGATCGCATCCATCAACTGAGGGCCATCGGCCAGACCCAGTTTCTTGATCAGAAAATTATTCTTCACCGTTTCCAATTCGGACGGTTGGCTGCCTGCCACTGTTGAGGCGTCTGCATTATAAATGGACGGCCCTAGACCAATCGTCACCTTGGTCAGAAGATCCATATCCGCATCCATGCCGCATTTGTTTTTCAAATCGCCCGCATATTTGGCGATTAAATCATCACGTTTGCCCATCACAAACTCCCCCTAAAGACACATTGGCCCGAAGGGTAATCCCATCGGGCTAAGGGCAGACTGGCAAGTCACAGATAAAAAATAAACCTAAAAATAAAAGACCGGGCGTTTTTGCCCGATCTTTCAATCTTTTCAGTCATATCGCGCAGGGTCGCGCGTCAGTAGCGGTAATGCTCTGGCTTGAATGGGCCTTCAGGCTGAACACCGATATAATCCGCTTGGGATTTATCCAGCTTGGTCAGTTTCACGCCAATCCGATCCAAATGCAGACGGGCCACTTTCTCGTCCAAATGCTTGGGCAGAATGTAAACCTCGTTCTTATAATTTCCGCCATTCTTCCACAGTTCAATCTGCGCAAGCACCTGATTGGTGAAAGAAGCGGACATCACGAAAGAGGGGTGACCTGTGGCATTACCAAGGTTCAACAAGCGGCCTTCAGACAAAAGAATGATGCGGCTGCCCGAGGGCATTTCGATCATATCCACCTGCTCTTTGATATTCGTCCATTTGTGGTTTTTCAAAGCCGCAACTTGGATCTCATTGTCGAAATGGCCGATATTGCCCACGATGGCCATATCCTTCATTTCGCGCATATGTTCGATGCGGATGACGTCCTTATTGCCCGTGGTGGTGATGAAGATATCCGCGCTTGCGACCACATCTTCCAACAGTACCACTTCGAACCCGTCCATCGCGGCCTGAAGCGCGCAAATCGGGTCTACCTCAGTGACTTTGACGCGCGCGCCCGCGCCGCGCAAACTCGCGGCGGAACCTTTGCCCACATCGCCATAACCACAGACGACAGCAACCTTACCTGCCATCATCGTATCAGTCGCGCGGCGGATGCCGTCAACGAGCGATTCCTTACAGCCGTATTTATTGTCGAATTTCGACTTGGTGACGCTGTCATTGACGTTGATCGCAGGGAAGGGCAACTGACCCTCACGCACCAATTGATAAAGGCGGTTCACGCCTGTGGTGGTTTCCTCAGACACGCCCTTGATCTGGTCGCGCACTTTGGTGAACCAGCCCGGGCTTTGCGCCATGCGCTTTTTGATCTGCGCTTTGATCACTTCTTCTTCTTCGGATTGCGGCACAGGGATGATGTCCTCGCCCGCTTCAGCGCGCGCGCCCAAAAGAACGTAAAGGGTCGCATCACCGCCATCGTCCAAGATCATGTTGGGGCCATCAGCAAAGAGGAAGGATTTATCAAGATAATCCCAATGCTCTTCCAAGGTTTGGCCTTTGATGGCGAAAACAGGAATGCCGGCCTTGGCAATCGCGGCGGCCGCGTGATCTTGGGTCGAGAAGATATTGCAGCTTGCCCAACGCACATCGGCACCCAAAGCCGCCAATGTTTCAATCAGAACGGCAGTCTGAATGGTCATATGCAAAGAACCGACAATGCGCGCGCCTTTGAGGGGCTTTTCGGCGCCATATTCCGCACGCAATGCCATCAGGCCTGGCATTTCTGTTTCAGCAATGTCCAATTCTTTGCGGCCATAATCGGCAAGGGCGATATCTTTGACGATGTAATCGTTCACGAGTGCAGCCTCCTTGAGGGCAGATAATCATGTCTCTAATTTAGCGTGGCCATAGCAGCCTTGCGGCCCCACGGCAATGGCACTGCGTCCATTCGCGCGGGATGCGTTGCATCTGAAGCGAAGGGCTATATGGTTTCGCAAAACGTGAAGGACAAAAGAACCTATGCCGCGCTCAACACCCATCCGTGCTTGGCAACGAATGCTATCGGGTCGAAGGCTAGACCTGCTTGACCCCACACCCGTTGATATCGAGATCGAGGACATCGCCCATGGCCTCGCGTTCGTAGCGCGTTGGAACGGTCAAACGCACGGCGATTATCCTTATTCCGTGGCTGAGCATTCGCTGTTGGTTGAACAGATTTACGACCTGCAACATCCCAACGGCCCCTTGAAATGGAATCTGGCTGCGCTTTTGCACGATGCGCCCGAATATGTGATTGGCGATATGATCAGCCCCGTTAAATCCGCCGTGGGGCCTGGATATGCGGAGTTGGACGCGCGCTTAACCGCTGCAATTCATCTGCGGTTTGGCCTGCCTGCAGAATTGCCCAAAACGGTCAAAACACGGATCAAGCAAGCGGATCGCATCAGCGCGTGGATCGAGGCCGTGCAAATCGCGGGCTTTTCAGAAACCGAAGCAGATCAATTTTTTGGCAGGCCCGAAGCCAAGCTTCTGTCGCAAATCACCCTTGCGCTGCGCCCGCCCGCAGAGGTGCGCGCAGATTTCACCGCACGGCACAACGCGCTCATCGCGCGGATTTAAGACTTACTTCGGGCTGCGCTTCGCTAAAATCCGTTGCAACGTGCGGCGATGCATATTCAAGCGCCGTGCCGTCTCGGACACATTGCGATCACATAGCTCATAAACGCGTTGAATATGTTCCCAACGCACGCGGTCAGCACTCATCGGGTTTTCGGGCGGTGGGGGGAGATCATCATCACTGGCCAAAAGCGCGGCGGTGATGTCATTTGCATCCGCTGGTTTCGACAGATAATCAGTCGCGCCAATCTTTACAGCAGCGACCGCAGTTGCAATCGCGCCATAACCCGTCAAAACGACTATCCGCGCATCGGGCCGTTTCGCGCGGAGCGTTTCCACAACATCCAAGCCATTGCCATCTTCAAGCCGCAAATCGACAACCGCATAAGCGGGCGGGCGGGCCATCGCGATTGCTTTCCCCGCTGTCACAGTTTCAGCGGCTTCGACCTCAAACCCACGCTTTTCCATGGCGCGCTGCAATCGGCGCAGAAACGGCTCGTCATCATCCACCAAGAGAAGTGACTTATCAGGCCCGATATCCCGTAAACTGCGCTCTTGCGACATTGGCGTTCCTCCCATGGAGCCAGTCTGCCCAAGGCTCTGGCGGCCAAAATTGGTCTGTATAGCTTAATTAGGGAGAAAATCTGCGCGGGTCAAATGCACGATGTCCGTGACCCACGCAAAGTGATTTGCAAGCAAAGGTTTAGCTGCTTGCATCGAGGAAACACTGCACCGCATCTGCCATCTCTGCAGGGGCGGTATCGCGGCGGAAGAATTCGACAAACCCTGCATCAGGCAACACCAAATAGGTAAAAGTCGAATGATCCACTAAATAATATGGATCGCTCCCATCATCATGGCTGTTGTAATAGGTGCGATAAGCACGGCTTGCAGCGGCAACTTGTACGTCACTCCCCGTCAGGCCGATCATATCAGGGTGGATGTTTTCGGTAAATTCGCGCAGCCTTTCGGGCGTGTCGCGCTTGGGATCAATTGAAATGAAAACCGGCAAGACGGCTTCACCGCGTGCGGCGAGAATATCCACCACTTCTGCATTGCGCACCGTGTCCAGCGGGCAAACATCAGGACAAAACGTGTAGCCAAAATAAAGCAAGGTTGGCTCAGTGATCAGCGCCTCATCTGTGACCAACGCGCCGTCCTCGGTGATCAATTCAAACGGGCCGCCGATGGTATCAGACCCGCCCGCGATAACGGTTGAGCGGCATTGCGCATAGGTATCCTCGTTTTGAACAAGCCCCGTGCCGCCTAGCGCGCTTGGTTGTTGAAACAATGTCAAAGGCGAGCGCCCTTGCAAGATCAATGCCGTTGTCCCGCCCAAAACCAGAACGAGAATTGCAAAGGCACCAATTGCAAAATACCGTGTCATGAAGCAGCCTTTCACCGCGTTAGTCCCATGTGGGGCAATCTATGGCGAGACCCGCAGAAATTCATCCCCACCTGACTGTGACAGAAAGCCCCAATGACCAAAGACCCCGCCCAAAGATTATTTGCCGATGATGCGCGCAGCGATTGGGTGCGATTAGAGACGCTGTTGCTGTTGCGCTGGTTGGCGATCATTGGCCAGACGATCACTGTCGCCATTGCCGCCTATTTCATTGGCCTTCGGGTGGAATTGGGCCTGTGCTTTTTGGCCATTGGCGCGAGTGTCATCTCCAATCTTGTCGCGATGGCTATTTTCCCACGCAGCCAGAGATTGTCTGATCGCGATGCAATGCTTACCCTTCTTTTTGACCTTACACAGCTGGGGTTTTTGCTGTTTCTGACAGGGGGGTTAAACAATCCTTTCGCCTTGTTGATCTTGGCGCCTGTAACCATTTCGGCCACCGCACTGACGCTAGGTTCAACTGTCATGCTTGGCGGGATTGCCATTGGTTTGATTACAGTTTTGGCCTTTTACCATGTGCCACTGCGCAGTTTGGACGGATCAGTTCTACAAATCCCCCCGCTTTTCTTGCTTGGGTTTTGGATTGCGATTGTCATCGGCATCGTCTTTCTATCCTCCTACGCGCGGCGCGTGACCAAAGAAACGCATTCGATGAATCAGGCTCTCTTGGCCACGCAAATGGCCCTTGCGCGGGAACAAAAGCTCACCGATCTTGGGGGCGTGGTCGCTGCAGCGGCCCATGAACTGGGCACACCCTTAGCCACGATAAAACTTGTCTCTAGCGAATTGGCCGATGAACTGGCCGAGGCGTTATCAAGCCGGCCCGATCTGTTCGAGGATGCAAAATTGATCCGTGATCAAGCGGATCGGTGCCGTGATATCCTTCATTCCATGGGGCGTGCGGGCAAGGATGATTTGCAAATGCGGTCCGCCCCCTTTGGCGAAGTGCTCCGCGAAGCGGCGGAACCCCATGCTGATCGGGGTATTGACCTGCTCTATGATCTGGCACCCGCCCTGCCCGATCTCGGCGATGAGGACAGTGCCCCGCCTGTGATCTATCGCAAGCCTGAAATCATCCACGGCCTTCGCAATCTTGTCCAAAACGCCGTAGACTTTGCCAATGCGACAGTCTGGATTGAGGCAACATGGGATTTGGCCGAAATCCGTCTTTGCGTCATTGACGATGGCGCGGGTTTTCCCCCTGAGGTGTTAAGCAGGCTAGGCGATCCATTTTTACGCCGCCGCACCAGACAATCCAACAGCCCGCAACGTGTCGGGTATGAAGGCATGGGACTTGGCCTATTTATCGCCAAAACCCTATTAGAGCGTTCGGGCGCGCGGGTTAGCTTTCGCAATTCCAGCGATCCATTCCTGACAGCAGCGGAAAAAGGCGCCAAGCGCGGCGCGGTGGTTGAGGTTGTTTGGCCAAAGTCGCGGATTTGTTTGTCTGAAGAGGAACGAAATACGCCCCTAGGACAAAACAAACCTTTTTCTCCGTGAAAAACCCTCAAAATTTACGATAATTAACAGAATATTAAGATTTAATCCCCAGTGTTATTCCCAAGGGGTGTTTATGCCCTTCACGCAGCGCGCGTTCATTCTGAACAGTGAGCGCGCCAATATTAATTGGACGATGCACATCTCTGGGGGGTAAGGGTATGGCCGCAATCGGCGCAAACCCGCTATTCATTGTCGGTGGTGTCAGCTTCTTGGCGGCTTTGGTGGCCAGCCTGATGGTTCAGTTTGTCATTTTGCAACAAGGCCGCAAACTGGGGGGGCGGATGGATCGCATCCCGCAAGATACGATGCGGAAATATGTGTTTCGCGAAAATTACCTGATTTCAGATGTCGAAGCCACTGATTGGTATTTGGCCGATCCCGAGGATCGCGCAGGCGCTTGGCGCAATCTTGCCCTAGGCTTAGAGCATCTGCACCCAGATATCCGCCGCAAGATGGATCGATTGTCACGCCATGGCGAGGGGTTCCTGCTGATCGGTCGATTGGGGCAAGATGAAATCTCGCTCAGTGGCGGGTTTGAAGATGGGCAGATCACCATAACTGTCTCGCCGCTCACCCATAGCGGTCAGCGCAGCATTGTTGACCATGACAGCCTTGAACGCCTGCAAGAAGAAACAAAAACATTGCGCCACGCCATGGAAGCAAACCCCTACCCGATTTGGCGCCATGACGCGGACGGGGAAATTATTTGGGCCAATGCCGCCTATTTTGACCTTGTCGAGCGTTTGCGCGGTGAAACGGGGGTGGTGTTATGGCCAATCCCCGATGTGTTCTGCGACAGTCTGGCCGAGGCCGGCGCACAAGAGGACAAAGCCCGCGTTGGGTTGATGCCAGACCATCCTCTCAGCGGGGGCACAGGGCCTGATGGCAAATTGTGGTATGAGGTGCGCCAACATCGCACCGCGCCCGTAGGTGAAACCGCAGAATTGGAACCGCCGACAGACGGGTCACTCTATATCGCCACGCCGTGCAATCGTCTTGTCGCCGCAGAACGCTCTTTACGCAACTTCGTTCAGACCCTGTCGAAAACCTTTGCCCATCTGCCTGTTGGTTTGGCCATATTCGACCAAAAGCGCGAATTAATCTTGTTCAACGCTGCCTTGGTCGAGCTTTCCACGCTTGACCCCCGTTGGCTTAGCGGGCGACCCAGCCTCTTTGAATTTCTTGATCAATTGCGTGACAACCGCCGTATGCCAGAACCACGGGATTACCGCGCGTGGCGCTCAAGCCTGATCGCGTTGGAAAAAGGCGCAGAAAACGGCAATTACGAAGAAATCTGGAACCTACCTGATGGTCAAAGCTTTCGCGTCTTGGGCCGTCCCCACCCTGATGGGGCGGTTGCGCTGATCTTTGAGAATATAAGCTCGGAAATGTCGCTTACACGAAAATTTCGTACAGATATGGAGATCTACCAATCCGCCTGGGATCATGACGAAGAGGCAATTGCGATTTTCAATGGCAATGGTGAGCTTGAGGTTTCCAACGCCGCCTATGCGATGCTGTGGGAAGATGACCTGCGTGAGCGGTTGACGCGCGATGATTTTGCGCAAGCCCTCCAAATCTGGGAGGGGCGCTGTCTGCCGCATCTTGTCTGGGAGGAGTTGCACCAAACCATGACACAGGCGCAAGGCGAAGTGCGCTCTAGCATGAGTGATGTGGTCTGGATGTCGGATGGCAGACGGCTCAATATCTATCTCACGCCCCTGAAATCAGGGCGCACGATGATAAAATTCCGCGCGAGTCTGCAAAAATCAGGGCAACGCCCCCCACCCCCACAGGCGGTTGAGCCCAGTGCCGAGACACGGGCAACGTCACCAATCACAATGCTGATGAATTACGCCACATCACAAAACGGGCAAATATCGAAGGCCGATCCCTTCTCTATGGCTTGCGCCCCGTCTGATCCCTTGTAAACTTGGCGCAATGTCTGATGGATCCGCTGCACCCCTCTCTGATTTGCCGCCTTGCCATGCGCATCTGCGCTTGGCTTCGCCCGAAGCCATGTCAGAATTTGCAGAGGCCCTCGCACCGCTTTTGGAGCCAGGTGATATTCTGGCGCTTTCTGGTGATCTTGGCGCAGGTAAAACCCATTTCGCGCGTGGGGTGATCCGAACCCGACTCGCGCAAATCGGACGCGTGGAGGACATCCCCTCCCCAAGTTTTACGCTGGTGCAAATCTACGAGGCCCGCCCCTGTGAGGTTTGGCATGTTGATCTGTATCGCCTTGGTGATCCGCGTGATGTGGATGAGTTGGGCCTTATAGATGCGTTTGAAACGGAAATATGCCTGATCGAATGGCCCGAACGGATGATGGCCGATCTGCCAACGCGCACAATCTGGCTTTCGTTCCTCTATGACCAAAGCGCGCCTGATCAGCGGCATATCAGGCTCTGTGCGTCCCAAGATCATCCCAAACTTCCGCAACTTTGCGCCTTGGCCGAGAGGTATCCATGACCACGCTCTCACCAGAGGCACGCGCTTTTCTCGACCGCATGGGATGGGGCATGGCCAAGCCAAGCCCTGTTGCAGGCGATGCTTCGGCGCGCAGCTATACCCGCCTGCATCTCTCAGACGACTATAGTGCGGTTCTGATGCAGACGCCTAAGAGCGAAATCAAAGGCCAAGCGGCGTTTCGCGATGTGGCCGCCTATTTGCGCGGCTTGGGCTTGTCGGCGCCCACAGTTTTTGGCGAAGATGCTGATGCAGGCTTCCTCTTGGTTGAGGATTTTGGTGATCAAACCTACAGCGCAATTTTGGATCAAGGCCTGACCCATGAGGTTGAGCTTTATCGCACCGCGCATGATCTTTTGGCGGTTTTGGCGCGGACGGGCGCAATGGGTGGGTTACCCATTTTGGCCGCCGCTGAATTGGCGCGATTGACCGCAGTCACCTTTGAAGAATTGCCCGAAGACCATGCGCTGAAATCTGAACAAGCCGCCTTTCAAAACGACCTGCAAGGCCTTGCAACATGGATCTTACGGGGCGTGCCTGTGACGGTTTTGCGCGATTTCCATGCGGGAAATCTGATTTGGCTACCTGACCGCACAGGGCTGCAACGTGCGGGCGTGATTGATTTTCAAGACGCACTCTGCGGCCCCAAAGGCTATGATCTCGTCTCGCTAATTGATGATGCACGGCGCGATCTGTCGCTGGAATTGCGCGCCACATTGATCCGCGATCATGCGCATATTTTGAACATCAGCGAAGATGATATGATCCTAAGGACAAGCCTGCTCTCGCTGCAACGCAACTTCCGTATTTTGGGGCTGTTCCGCCGCCTCGCGCGGACAGGAAAACCAGAGTATCTGCGGCATATGCCACGGGTTGCCGCCCATATTCTTCGCGCTTTAGACCATCCAACGCTTGCGCCCTTGGCCACAACAGCGCGTGCGATCTGCGCGCATTATCTGCAATCCACCGCCGATCACGCCCCCCGCGGTGCAATGATCATGGCCGCAGGGTTTGGCACGCGTATGGGGGCGTTAACCAAAACCACGCCAAAGCCGTTGCTGCGGGTGGCAGGACAGGCCTTGATTGACCATGCGCTTGATGTTGCGCGCGCGGGGCATGCCGCGCCATGCGTAATCAACACCCATTATCACGCCAATCAAATGCGCCACCATCTGCGCAAAGACGAGGTCATCCTCAGCGAAGAGCAGCCAGAGATTTTGGAGTCAGGCGGCGGTATTCGCCATGCCCTGCGCTACTTCTCGGATACTGCGATTTTTACACTGAATTCTGACAATGTTTGGACGGGCCTAAACCCCTTTGCCACGCTGTCTGCTGCTTGGCGTCCCACAGAAATGGATGCGCTGATGCTGCTCATCCCACGGGACAAGGCCACAGGCCGTCAGGGGGATGGTGACTTGGGCCTTGATGCATCGGGGCGGATTTTGTTTGACGATCCCCAAAAGCCCTATGTGTTCACAGGCGCACAAATCCTAAAGACCGCACCAATCGCCGCCATGGATATCCCCAAGTTCGGCCTTCGGATGCTGTGGGAAACCCTTGCGCGAGAGGCGCGGCTGTTTGGTGTCATCCATCAGGGCGGATGGGCCGATGTTGGGCATCCAGAGGGGATCACGTCAGCAGAGGAATTGCTTGCCACCGAAAAGGTCGCCTTCACATGAGCGGGCGAAACCTCTTTGCCACCCCCATTGGGGTAGAGTTTACCTCAGCATTGATTGCAGGGCTGGACGCACGGCTTGCAGGGCAGCCACCCGAGGCGATTGCGCGCGTGGAAATTTGGGTGAACTCCGCCCGAATGGAACGAAATCTGCGCGCCCAATATCTGCGCAAAGAGGCGGCATTTTTGCCCCGCATTCGGCCCTTCGAGGCCATGGCGCATCTGCCTGATTTGGGTGGTATGGCACAACCTGCCTCAGATTTGCGGCTGCGTTTGCATCTGGCGCAACTGGTCGGGCGGCTTTTGGATGCAGCCCCTGATTTAGCACCGCGTGCCTCGATCTGGTCGCTTGCCGATAGCCTTGCCGATTTATTGGCGGAAATGCACGAAGAACGGGTCGCGCCCGAGGTGCTAGAGCGTCTGAATGTCGAAGGACATTCAGAACATTGGCAGCGCAATCTAGAGTTCATCAAAATCCTACGGCACTATTTTGAGGACAACCCCGAGCTGCTCACCCAAGCTGCACGCCAAAGCAGTTTGATTGATCGTTTAGCGCAACATTGGCAGGACAACCCACCTGACCATCCCGTGATTATTGCGGGCTCAACAGGGTCACGCGGGGCCACCGCGCGTCTGATGAAGGCGGTTGCAGGGCTTAATCATGGCGCGGTGGTTCTGCCAGGATTGGATTATGATCTGCCGCATGACATTTGGCAGGCGCTTTTGTCGGGCGATGGCCCCACGGGCGGCCTGACGGGGCAAGACCATCCGCAATACCGATTGGCGAAATTTGCGCATGACTTGAATGTGAACCCTTGGGAAATCCCCCGTTGGATTGAAACCACGCCCCATAATGAAAACCGCAATCGCCTTGTATCCCTTGCCCTAAGACCTGCCCCACAAACGGATCAATGGCTTGAGGAAGGGCCAAAACTTAACGATCCCCAAGGCGCTCTGCGCGATGTAACCTTGATTGAAGCTGAAACCCCGCGCGAGGAGGCGATGAGCATCGCCCTCGGACTGCGTCACGCCATCGAGGCGGACAAACGGGTCGCCTTAATATGCCCTGATCGGATTTTGGTGCGTCAGGCCTGTGCCATCCTTGCCAGATGGTCGCTCTATCCTGATGATTCTGCAGGCGTGCCCTTGGGGGAAACGGCAACGGGGCGCTTCTTACGCAATGTCAGTGATCTGATGCTTGCGCCTTTGACGGGCGAGCAGTTGTTGATCATGCTCAAACACCCGCTTTGTCATTCTGGCGGCGAAGATCGGGGCGCGCATCTGCGCCGCACCCGTGAGCTAGAACAAAAGATGCGGCGGTTTCTGTGGGCGTTCCCAAAACGATCTCAGATTATGGATTGGGCAGCGAAGCAAACCGATGATCCAGACCTGATGATCTGGGCGGACTGGGTCTGCCGCGAATTGATAGATCGGCCCGTCTTGCCACAATCAGGTGCGATGGTTGAGTTCGTGCGCGCCCATATCGCTTGGGCCGAGCGTTTGGCAGCGGGCCCTCAGGCCACAACCGAGGCCGAAGCATCGGGCGCACTTTGGCGCCAAAATGCGGGCGAAGAGGCGCTACGCCTGATGAACCGCTTAGGCGAAGAAGCCGATGCCGCAGGCGCAGTGAGCTTGCGTGATTATCGTGACCTCTTTTCTGGCATCCTCAGCGAGGCCCTTTTGCGCAACCCCGTCCGACCACATGCAGATCTGTTGATCTGGGGGCCGATGGAGGCGCGGGTGCAAGGCGCAGATCTTTTAATCCTTGCAGGCTTGAACGAAGGGGTTTGGCCCAATTCAAGCGGCGCTGATCCATGGCTTAATCGCGCCATGCGGGCTGAGGCGGGGTTGCGCCTCCCAGATCGGCGCATCGGCCTTGCCGCGCATGATTTCCAACAGGCACTCGGCGCGCAGGAAGTTTGGCTCACCCGTGCAAAACGCGATGCAGAGTCCGCCACCATCCCGTCCCGATGGCTCAACCGCTTGGTGAACCTCCTTCGTGGCAGCAGCGATGCAAGCCGCGCGGCCTTGAGTGAAATGATCGAACGAGGCGCGTTTTGGTTAAGCCTTGCCGCAGAGATCGACAGACCAGAGGCACAAGACCTAAAACCACGCGCCAAACGACCTGCACCGAAGCCCCCCGCCGATGCGCGACCAAAATCCCTTTCGGTGACGCGCATAGAGACCCTCGTGCGCGACCCTTATGCGATTTACGCCCGCTATGTATTGGGTCTTTATAAATTGGGCGAATTAAACGCCCTGCCCAATGCCGCAGATCGGGGAACCGCGCTGCACCGCGTGTTGGAGCGCTTCGTTGACCAATGCCGCAGTGCCGAAGATTTCGGCGACCTGACATCCGCCCGAACAAACCTTTTGACCATGGCCGATGAGGTATTTGCCACAGATGTCCCATGGCCCTCGGCCCAACGGATGTGGCGCGCCAGGGTCGTTAAATTCGCCGATTGGTTTCTTGAAGGAGAAGCGAAGCGGCGCCAAACCCAAACCCCAGAATTGCTTGAGGCCAAAGGATCTTGGCCGATTGCCGAAATTGATTTCACCCTCACAGGCAGTGCAGATCGAATTGACCGCGATCAAAACGGGAATTTATGGATTTACGACTATAAGACAGGATCCGCTCCAACGCCCAAGCAAGAAGCGAACTTTACGAAGCAACTTTGGCTTGAGGCTTTGATGGCCGAAGCGGGCGCGTTTACGGGCAAACCTGAAACCGTTGCAGGGCATGGCTATCTTGCACTTGGGAAACAATCGGATGGCAGCGATTACATCACTGCAGATGATCTGCGCGGCATGTATGAAAGCTTCCTGACACTCATCCGCGCCTATCAGTCGCCCGACAAAGGCTATATCTCGCGGCGCGCTGTGTTTGATCAGAATTTTGACGGCGATTATGATCACCTCGCACGCTACGGGGAATGGGACGAAACAGAGCTTCCACCACAGGAGGCTGACCCAGAATGACCCTGACCCCGCAAAAATTTGATGAAGCCACACTGGCTCAGGTGATTTCAGCGGATCCTTTGCGCTTGACTTGGCTGTCGGCCAATGCTGGATCCGGAAAGACGCGGGTTCTGACAGATCGCGTGTCGCGCCTCTTGCTGCAATCTGTGCCGCCTGAACGGATTTTATGCCTGACCTATACCAAGGCAGCCGCGGCGGAGATGCAAAACCGCCTTTTCGCGCAACTTGGCAAATGGGCGATGTTGGCCGATGCCGAGTTAATCAAAGCCTTGGCGAAATTAGGGGTAGCCGAGGACGACCTTGGCACAGACACGCTCGCCCACGCCCGCACGCTGTTTGCGCGGGCGGTTGAGGCACCGGGCGGTTTGAAAATCCAGACAATCCACTCCTTTTGCGCCTCAGTTTTGCGGCGCTTTCCTGTTGAGGCGCACATATCGCCCGCCTTTGAGGAAATGGACGATCGCGACCAGACCGACCTCATCTCGGAAATCCTCGAAGATATGGCCACCGATAGTCTTGGACATGGCCGTATCGCATTGGATGCGGTCGCCCCGTTTGTGTCTGACCTCGATGGGCACGAACTGGCCAAGGCGGTCATCAACAAGCGAGAGGCGTTTGATCCTGCCGCCGCAGAAGCCCAACTGCGCCAGTTTTTTGAGCTTGGAACCAAGACCTTTGCAGATCTGATCGCTGAGACGTTCATGGGGGATGAACAGGGACTTTGCGATAAATTGGCCAAGCTGTTGACCTATGACAACACTCGCCAAAAAAGGGCCAAGATCACGCTCGAAACCTATGATTGGTCAAAACACAGCCTTGCTTCCATCGCTGCGATAGAAGATGTTTTCGTCAACGGATCAACGGCGAAAAGCAATCCAGATCAGGCCAAAGGCGCCACAATTTTCAACACAGATGTGCGCAAGGAAATGGGGGATGATTTCCCTGCGCTCTGCGATTTCATGGAGCGCCTTGCAACAGCCCGGCAGACCCGCCGCGCCTTGATCATGTTTGAAAAATCAAACGCGCTTCATCAATTCGCGGCAGAGTTTCTCACCCGATATGATCGCGCCAAGGAACGGCGCGGTTGGCTTGATTTTGACGACCTGATCCGTCTGACCAATCGACTTTTGACCAAAACCAGTCTGGCCCAATGGGTGTTGTTCCGCCTTGATGGCGGCATCGACCATATGCTTGTGGATGAAGCGCAAGATACCTCTCCCGCGCAATGGCAGATCATTGCAAAACTGGCAGAAGAATTTGCGGCGGGCCAATCCGCGCGCGATGGTTTGACCCGCACAATTTTCGTTGTGGGGGACAAAAAGCAATCCATCTATTCTTTCCAAGGGGCCGATCCCGAAGGGTTTGATCGCATGCGCGATGAGTTTGATCATCGCCTTGCCGCGGTGCAGTCGAAACTCCATAAAAACGTGCTGAAATATTCGTTCCGCTCGGCGCCAAGCATTTTGCAATTGGTTGACCGCGTGGCCGCCGATCAAGCCTATGCAGGTTTGGGTCAAGATGTGGAACACGCGGCCTATTTTAGCGACCTTCCCGGGCGGGTGGATATTTGGCCCGCAATTCCAAAAACCGAAAAAGCGAATATCCCCGAATGGGACAGCCCCGTGGATTTGGTTCATGACAGCCACCACACCGTGATTTTGGCTGATCAAATCGCTGATTTCATCTCGCAGAAAATCAATTCAAAGCAGATGATCCGCCTGAAAGGGGTAGACCCGCGTCCTGTGCGACCGCGTGATTTTTTGATCTTGCTGCGCAAGCGCAGTGATTTGTTTCACCAAATCATCCGTGCGCTCAAGTCACGGAATTTGCCCATCATGGGCGCGGATCGCCTGCGCATCAGCGCAGAACTGGCTGTGCGCGATCTCACGGCATTGATGAACTTTCTTGCGACACCAGAAGACGATCTTTCACTGGCCGCTTTTTTGCGCTCTCCCCTTGGCGGTTTGAGCGAAGACCAACTTTACGAGTTAGCCCATGGCAGGGCGGGCACGCTGTGGCAGGCGCTCTCTAACCACTCTGCTTACGCGGGGATCGTGTCCACGCTGCGGGAGTTGCGGAACAAGGCCGATTTTGAGAGGCCCTACGAGATTCTGGAAAATATCCTCACCCAAAAAGATGGCCGGCGCGCTTTGATTGCGCGGTTGGGTCAAGAGGCCGAGGATGGGATCAACAGCCTGCTGCAACAGGCGATGAGCTATGAGCGCCACGATGTGCCTAGCATTGCGGGCTTTGCTGCATGGCTTCGGCGCGGGGATGTGACCATCAAGCGGGACATGTCAGGGGATGATGACCAAATCCGCGTCATGTCCATTCACGGGGCCAAGGGTTTAGAAGCCCCGATTGTGATCCTGCCCGATACAGCGCGACAGAATAGTCGTGGCGGGGGTGGGGTTAATCTACTTCAACCCAAAGACGGGCCACTGATTTGGGCGAATTCGTCAGACGACCTCGATGCCGATCTGCGCGAAGTCCACGAGGCGCGCAAAGCCGCGCAGAATGAGGAAGAAAACCGCCTGCTTTACGTTGCAATGACCCGTGCAGAGACTTGGTTGGTCGTCGCAGCCGCAGGTGATTTATCAGCAAAGTCGGGCGACAAACTATGTTGGTATGATCAAATTCGCGCCGCCGCAGAAAACCTGCCCAATGTGAAAGCCATAGACATGGCAGGGCAAGCGGGCCTGCGACTGGAGAATGGCAACTGGGATAGTCACGCTCTCGACACATCTGAACCCGCCTCGCCTCAAGGTGTTTCTGCACAGGTGAAAGCAGCCCTCGCCTCATGGGCGCGACAAACACCGCCTCAACAGGCAAAAGACAAACCTGCGCTCAGCCCTTCAGATTTGGGGGAGACACCAGCACCTAGCCCGCAAGAGGCCGCCCTCAAAACCCAATGGCGCGATGCGGAGGCAGCCAAACTGCGGGGGCGGCGTCTGCATCTGTTGTTAGAGCATTTGCCCAAAACAACACCCGCCGCATGGGCTGCAACCGCGCCCATGATTTTGGCGGCTGAGGGCGATTGCAGCCCAGAGGAATGCGCAGCCCTCTTGAGAGAGGCAGAGCGCGTCTTGACCCACCCCAATTTGCGTGAGCTGTTTGTGGGGGATGCCTTGGCCGAAGTGCCGCTTACAGCCTTTAGCAAAACATTGAACCATCAGGTCTATGGCGTAATCGACCGCTTGATCCTGCGCGATGCAGAAGTGTTGGCGGTGGATTTCAAATCCAATCAAATCGTGCCGCAAAGCCCTGCTGAGGTTTCCGAAGGTTATTTGCGCCAAATGGCGGCCTATGGCGAAATGCTAAGGGCGCTATATCCCACACGGGTCGTGAAATTGGCCATTTTGTGGACAAGCGGGCCAAGCTTGATGGAACTGCCCGATGATCTGTTAGAACAAGCGCTGCAAAGAGCCGCAGGGAAAGGCGTGGGTTCTTGACGCGGGGCAACGGCATTCATAGGTTCCGTGTTAACCACTGGCATCCCAAGGAGGGCTATATCATGGCCACGACCGCAGTTACCGATGCGACCTTCGATAGCGAAGTTCGCCAATCCTCTATCCCCGTCATCGTTGATTTTTGGGCAGAATGGTGTGGCCCTTGCCGCCAAATTGGCCCTGCTTTGGAAGAGCTCTCATCCGAGTTTGAGGGAAAGGTGAAAATCGTCAAAGTGAATGTTGATGAAAACCCATCCTCGCCGATGGAGTTGGGCGTGCGCGGCATTCCTGCATTGTTCATGTTCAAAGATGGCGAAGTGATTTCAAACAAGGTCGGCGCAGCGCCTAAAGCCGCGCTTCAGAAATGGATCGAAGACACGATCTAATTCACCTCGCAGATGTGATCAAAAGGGCGCCTAATCTAGGCGCCCTTTTTCGTTACTCATAGCCCCGCATGGCAAGCGTGGTTCCGTCAGCGCGTATCAAACTGGTTGCATTGATCTCGCGCGGGCCATCATCGTCAACCATACCCGTAACGTGCACCGTTTCATTAAGGGCAGGCAAGGTTGCATTCGGCCCCAAATAGACAAGGATCTTGTCGCTCTCATCGCGAAGCATGATCTCATCCTCGTCAGGGATATGATCAACCACGCCCACTACAGTCACGCTTTGGTTGCGCTGCAAATCCGCAATACGCGTGATTTCGGCTATTACCGCTTGCGGAAAGCTGAACGTGATGAGGCCCCCAAAAACCAGTCCACCGCGCATATCAGTCCAGCGCAACAAGCAACAGGATCGCCGCAACAAGCCCAGCGCCAACCATAACGCCGCGCGGCAGTTTGAATTCAACCTCTGCCTTCAGCCATGCTATGACAGTGGCCGTGGTGACTTGTTTTTCGTCCGTGTCGGATTTTGAAGCGTTGTTTTCCATATGTGATACCTTCCCAGAATTTAGCAGTGATACAGATATGGGCAGGCCAAAACGCAACAAAAAGACAATCGATTGCTAAATTCTGATATTTTTTAGCTATAGATTTTTTCGCGCAAAATAAAAGGGCGCCCTGATGGGGCGCCCTTTCTCGTATGCCTCTGCCTGAAGGGAGGGAGGGAGGGAGGATCAGGCAGAGGTCGCGTTATTTACTCAGCCTTTGGTGAAGTCAGGATAGGCTTCCATGCCCAACTCTGCCACATCAAGGCCACGGATCTCGTCCTCTTCGGATGGGCGTAGACCCATGATGCCTTTGAGGATGATCCAGACGATCAACGAGGTGACGAAGACGAAGGCACCGATTGCCACGATACCGATGATCTGCGCAGTCCAGTTGCCTGTGTAGAAGGCCACGGCAAGTGTGCCCCAGATACCTGCTACGAGGTGAACGGGGATTGCACCCACAACATCGTCAATCTTCATTTTGTCGAGCATTGGCACCGCAAAGACCACGATGACACCACCCACAGCACCTGTCAGCAGGGCGCCGAACAAGGACGGGGCAAGAGGCTCGGCAGTAATCGACACCAGACCTGCGAGAGCGCCGTTCAGCACCATGGTCAAGTCAACCTTACCATATAGAACCTGCGTCAGGATCAGGGCGGCAACGGCACCTGCTGCTGCGGCCATATTGGTGTTGGCGAAGATACGGCTTACATCCGCAACGTCACCCACAGTGCCCATGGCCAACTGCGAACCGCCGTTAAAGCCGAACCAACCCAGCCACAGGATGAATGTGCCAAGCGTCGCTAAGGCAAGGTTAGAACCAGGCATTGGGTTCGTCTTGCCGTCTTTGAACTTGCCCAAACGGGGGCCAAGGACGATAGCACCTGCGAGTGCGGCAAAGCCACCTGCTGCGTGTACGAGTGTTGAACCAGCGAAGTCGGAGAACCCAAGTTCAGACAACCAGCCGCCGCCCCACTGCCAAGATGCTTCGATCGGGTAGATGAAGCCAGTCAGCGCGACAACAAAGACCAAGAATGGCCACAGTTTGATGCGCTCGGCCAATGTGCCCGAAACAATCGAAGCGGTTGTGGCACAGAACATCAACTGAAAGAAGAAGTCGGAACCAACAGATGCATAATCCAATGCGGTATCTTCTGGGGACACGCCGACAGGCTCAAGCGAGGTTGGCGCGAAGGCCCCAAGCCAGCCGCCGATGCTCCAACCATCGCCTGGATACATCAGGTTAAAGCCAACCAACCAATACATGATCGCGGCCAAGGAAAAGAGCGCGATATTTTTGGTCAGCTGCATGGTTACGTTCTTGGAACGCACCAGACCCGCTTCCAACATGGCGAAACCTGCCGCCATCCAGAACACGAGGAAACCACCCATCAAGAAAAGAAGGGTCGTCAAAATATAAGATGTGTGAAGCGCAGGTTCACCCGTAGCAACGGTGGCGTCCTGTGCAAGCCCCATCGAAGGCAGCGCGACCGAAGCGGCCACGGCGGCGAGGGGAAGGAGGAATTTGGTATTCATTGGAATGATGTCCTTCTTGTCGAAAGAGCGCTCAAAGCGCATCGTCGCCTGTTTCGCCCGTGCGCACGCGCAACGAAGACGCAACGTCCAGAACGAAAATCTTGCCATCGCCGATTTTGTCGGTTTTGGCGGTTTTGTGGATGGTGTCGACCACCTGGTCGGCAAGACCATCAGCGACCACGATTTCCAGTTTGACTTTCGGCACGAAGTTCACGGCATATTCCGCGCCGCGATAGATTTCAGTATGACCAGATTGCGAGCCAAAGCCTTTGATCTCGGTCACCATCATGCCGCGCACGCCGATCGAAGTGAGCGCCTCGCGCACTTCTTCCAGCTTGAACGGTTTAATTGCTGCAATGATGAGTTTCACGTCATTTACCCCTTGCGGTTGATGCTGTCCCCTAAGGACGTCACGGCTCTCACAACACTGTGAGACGGGGGTGGCGACAATAAAACGGGCGGTTTCCAAGGGGCTGGAACGGGAAAAATGCAAAAATTTTGCGCAAATTTTGGTATCTGCCCAATTATTAATCACATGATTTATGACTTCTTTGGCCCCTCCCCCCTCCACAAGTGAGTCGAAAAGGCCTATTTTGTAGAAAAATTGGCAGGTCAAAATGAGCAAACCCCCTTCAGGCAGACGGCCCCTCGTGGCCCCGCGCCGCAATTCCGCTTCTGCATCACGCAGTGGCAGCGGTGCAGCTCGACCTGCGCGGCGCAGTTCCAAGAAGAAGAAAAAACCAAGCGGCAATCATTCGCTGCTTGGGCGGTTTTTCCGTTGGATTGGGCGTATGGTGTTTGCCGTGGCATGGCGTGGCGCGCTTTTACTTGCGCTGATCCTATTTGGCTTCACCTTCTACTATTACAGCAAGCTGCCCCCCGTGTCCGACCTGTTAGACGCGCGCGCGCGCGGCTCCGTGACGATGTTGGATCGCTACGGCGAAGTTTTCGCATGGCGCGGCGAGCAATTTGGCGGCGCAATCACACCTGACACTGTCAGCCCTCACCTCTTGCATGCGGTTGTCGCAACCGAAGATCGCCGTTTTTACAATCATTTTGGCGTGAGCCCGCGCGGCATTTTGGGCGCAATGATCATTAATATGCGCGAGGGGCGCGGGCCCTTGCAGGGGCATGGTGGCTCAACCATCACGCAGCAGGTGGCCAAGCTGATGTGTTTGGGCACACCCTATGATCCAGAACTCTGGGACAGCGAAGCCGCCTATGAGGCCGATTGCCGTGAAACAACCATCGCCCGCAAATTACAAGAAGTGCCCTTCGCCCTCGCAATGGAGTGGCGCTACAGCAAAGATGAAATCCTGAGCATCTATTTCAATCGCGCCTATTTGGGTGCGGGCACTCGGGGGTTTGAGGCGGCAGCGCAGCGGTATTTTGGAATTTCCGCCGCCGAAGTTAACGCACCCCAAGCTGCAATGTTGGCAGGGCTTTTGGTGGCACCTTCCTATTTCGCTCCCACCCGCAACTTGGAGCGTGCGCAAGAGCGGGCCAATGTGATTTTGGGCCTCATGGCGCGCGAAGAGTATTTGACGGCTTCTGAATTGTCCGCCGCGCGAGCCAACCCTGCCCCGCTTTCGGATGCAGCCCGCGACAATATGGGGGGATATTTCGCCGATTGGATCATGTCCGAAGGGCCAAGCTTTCTGACACGCGACACCACAGAAGATGTGATCCTGCGCACCACCTTTGACCCCGCCATGCAGCGCGCCGCTGAAGATGCAATCAATGATGTCTTTACCAACCAAGTCCGCGAAGGATCAGAGGCGCAAGCCGCAATTGTTGTGATGAGCGCCGATGGGGCCGTGCGTGCCATGGTCGGGGGGCGCGATCTGCGGGGGGCAGGTTTGTTCAACCGCGCAACACAGGCACAGCGCCAGACAGGCTCGGCGTTCAAGCCCTTTGTCTACGCAACCGCGCTGGATTTGGGATGGCGTTTTGACGACCTTATTCTTGATGCGCCGCTGACATTGAACATTCCAGGCTCTGGCGCGTGGTCACCTGAGAATTACTCGGGGGAATTTTATGGCGAGGTCACCCTGACCGAGGCCCTTCAAGCCTCGCTCAACACCGCTGCAGTGCGTTTGTCTGAACAGGTGGGCCGCGATTTGGTGCGGCAGGTGGCCAGTGAATTCGGCATAGACAGCGATTTGGCGGCTGGCCCTGCCTTGGCGCTTGGGGCTTCTGAATCAAGCCTCTTGGAAATGTCGGGCGCCTATGCAGGTATTTTGAATGGTGGCTCTGCGGTTACGCCTTATGGCTTGTTGGAATTGCGCCTCATGGGGGAGGACACTCCCTTAATGGGCCAAACAGGCGGTATTCGTGAGCGCGTGATTACGGATAATGCAGCGCGCCAATTGATCTATATGATGAACCAAGTGGTCGAAAATGGCACAGGGCAACGGGCCAATCTTGCCAATGTTGAAGTAGCGGGAAAGACGGGCACCACCAACTCAGCGCGGGATGCTTGGTTTATTGGCTTTACCTCCGATTATGTCGCAGGCGTTTGGATGGGTTATGACGATAACCGCCCTCTAACAGGTGTCACTGGCGGCGGATTACCCGCCGAGTTGTGGCGCCAAACAATGGAGCGTATCCAAGCAAATCAACCCGCCTCGCCTTTGCCAATGATTGACCCAATCGCCGAAGGCAGCCGCGGGCCAAATCGTGTGTTGAGCACCAATGAGGGCACAGGCCAAGTCCTAGACGGCGCGGCTGATCTCGCAGAGCAAATTTTGATGCAGGTTTTGGGCGGGCTTTTAGGGCGCGGCGACCAATAATCAGCTGGCGTTGAGCGCTGCAATGAGGGCGTCAATGCTGCCGCCATTGGCATCGAGAATCGAGCGCATTTCTTGGCCTTCGGTGCTGCGAAGGTCGATGCCTTCAATCAAGATATTAAAGATGCGCGGCTGCCCAGATCCGTCAGACACGAGCCAAATCACCTCAACAGGTGATTGCCCCGCAAGACGCGCGCGGGAGCGCACTTCGAAAAAGCTGCGGATCGGACGCGCACCCGTCACTTCGATTGAGCCGCCCTCAAATTCATGGAAGCGCGCGCCGTATTTACGGGCAAGATACCCGCGCAAGGCCTGTGTGAACCCGCGCCGCTGCGCATCTGACGCACTGCGCCAATCCACCCCCAAGACAGTTTGGGCAATAATCGGCATATCCGCATAGCGATCCAAAATGCGCTCGAACTGTGCGGGCGAAGCCGCGGCACTGCCCGATGCAATGGCGTTCAAATCAGCGCTGACGGTCTGGATCAATGCAGCCGCATCGCCCTCGGTCATCGCGGCTTGCGCCATATGCGCTGTTGAAAGCGCAAAGGACGAGGCCGCAATCAAGGCTGTCAACACAGCACGGCGGTTTGGACGGTCAAACATAGCGCGGCCACCTTTCACTGTGCATAAGGATCCGCGTAAGGATCCAGATATGGATCAGCATAGGGGTCAGATGCGGATGCAGCCCCCCCCTCGCCACTCACGGTTTCCAAATCACCACTTGCGAAATCGTTCAACTCAAACCGTCTGTTCTGCAGATAAATTTGTCGTGACTGCGCATAGCTATCCGCGCTGTCATAAAGCACTGTATCAATTGTGCCGCGCAACGCGTAGCGCAAGCCAACAGTGTCAGCCACGCGCACCCGCCGCGCAGCAGACAGTGCATCATCACTGGGGCTGAGATGCCCCAAGGGATTCATGGCAAAGTCAACAATAAGCCCCGTTGCATCCCGTGTGGTTGACGGGCCGAACAAAGGCAATTCCAAATACGCCCCCTCGCCCGTGCCCCAAACATGGAGCGTCTCACCGAAATCGGCGGGTTGCCCCTCGATCCCCATCAGGGTTGCAACGTCAAACAGACCGACCACACCGATGGTCGAGTTGATCAAAAACCGCGCCCCATTGGTTGCCGCCTGATCCAAACGGGCCTGAAGAAGATTATTCACGAAATTCGAAGGCTCGCCCAAATTCGAGGCCATATTACCGATACCCGTGCGCACAGGCGCAGGGATAACCGTGCCATAGACCATCGAAACAGGGCGCAAAACAACCGTATCGACACCTTTGTTAACCGCGTGCATTCCGCGATTAACGGGCTCCAAAGGATCGTTGGCGCTGCGGCTTGCTGCACCATCGCCCACGGTCGAGCAGCCTGCCAGAATGGCAAAAAGACCTGCGCCAAGCACAGCTCTTGCTCCCCGCTTTTGCGATGTAAAGGTCTGCACAGCCGCCACTTACCAAAATCCTATGAGTCGCATCATGAAGATAATAGATTAGTGCTGCCTGTTGGCCAGCCCAAGGTCAGAAACAATATTTTTTAATTTAATCACCAA